>Ga0256840_1002732_pt1 | contig 15195 bp, 19 predicted proteins | sample 355202metaG_FD_185969 | JGI IMG/M metagenome (GOLD analysis project Ga0256840, IMG submission 185969) | Hydrothermal vent microbial communities from Mid Atlantic Ridge, Atlantic Ocean - 355-202 | ecosystem: Environmental > Aquatic > Marine > Hydrothermal vents | place: Atlantic Ocean: Mid...
AGTTGAACCTGTTTGAAAGGCAAAATATGTGGGAGTTGTTTGATCCTCCATTAACAAAACACAAAATGGACAGTCCACAGAAAATGCTCTTTAATTTCAGTTAACTATAGCCGGACACTAGTGTATTATCAATGGTATATAAGCTCGGGCAAAGCGCCCAGAAAAGGTGGCGAAAACTGCGTGGTTTTAAATTGCTGGCAGAAATAATAAGAGGGGTTCAATTCAAAGATGGGGAACGAATTGAGCAGGTAGAAGAAGGTGAACTCAACAGGGCAGTTGTTTGATCATTATTTTCTCAAACACCAGACTTGACTATAACTCAAGATTCAATGCCCTGGGCGCTGGTCAGGTAAAACGAGAAACTGGGAACTAGTGAAGACCGTGTATCTCAACCCTGGGAAACCGGTAAAAAAGGCGGTAGAACTCAAACAAGTAAATGGCTAAAAAATGCGACATCTTTCTTGACATCGATCGGTTCTGGAATAAGTATTTCGAGAACATTGACGTCGTGGACCTTGCCATCGGTTATGTGAATAAACGTTGGTATGTTGCTTCGTAGATCCAGTAGGGTATGCAGCTTGACTGCTGCTTTTGTTTGTCGAAAAGTGGCCCAGGGGAATACTGACAAACAGAGATCTATGGTTGATGCGTCGAGTGCATAAACTGTATTGTCGAGATCGAGTCCAAGCTCCTCGTTGATATGAAGACCGCGAGCAGTTGTAATCAACGATTGAGCAAGATCTGCATATATCCGCCAATCCCGAGTTTTGTTGGCGTTCGCAAGGGTATTGCGGGCTATTCCACCACGAATGCCCATATGGTAAAGCTTGTTGTGCTGTGCCCTTAGACATACTTCGATATCCCGCAGACTTTCTTTGTATGTAAGTTGCGCAAACGCCATGCACAGGAATTGGTCGAGACAAGTAAAGTTTTTGATTTTTCGGTTTCCGTGGTAACGGTTTACACATTGCCTGAAGATATGCTTTGGCAAGTAATCCATAACCTGAGAAAAAATAAGTCTACCTGTATACATAAGTTAGATCTCCTCGCCCAAAATTTAGTGAATTTTGAAGATAATCTAATTTCAAGTCGAGAACAGGCATTTTGTCGTTAATATTTTAATAAATTAAAGAGTTATGATGTTTGTCTTAATGAACGTTGGGACAGCAGTGACACCAAGTATGTATAAAAGTGAGTTGATCAGATCGCATCAGAGTGAAATTATCCTCCCTGTCCCTCATACTACGGAGTATTCATAGTGGATTTTAATAACCCGGTTGATTATGAAGAGTTAGTTGAACATTCTCTGAAAGAAATTCTGCAACATGAAGATTTTTCCCGTTTTCTTTTCTGGATGAAACAGCGGTTTGGGGTTAGCCCTCAACGTTCACTGTTTTCCACACCAGACGAGCATCTTCTCCCCATGGCGACTAACCTCGCTCTCGTTATCTGGAATGGAACTCCACTCCCGGGAAATAAATTTCGTCCTCAGCGGATTTCGATGCCCCAGAGAAACCAGCCCTGCCTTTGCGGTTCAGGCAAAAAATATAAGAAATGCTGTTTTCTGGGAGAACAGCAGATACCGGATATTGATGAAAACATGATATGGCCTCTTCTCATGGATATCATGCCGGCAAAAAAGCTGAAAAAGGGACTCAGGGATGGGACCCTTCCCATTAGCGCCCGTGTTTACTACTGTGCAGAGGTTCTTGATGAAGGCAGCAGCAGCAAGGTTATTCATCTGCTGCAGGACTACTATTTTGCAAGTTCCCATAAAGACACGGGAGAACATGCTGCCTACGGTTTGACACTTCTTTTTGATGCCTTTGACCAGCAGGGTATGCAGGAGAGAAAGCTAGTCCTTATCGACCATATTTGCGGTACAACCGCTTCTTCTCCCCTGAAATCTGAGGCTCTGATGCGTCTTGCCACAATCCAGGCTGATACCGGATATCTTACAGAAGCATTCGAAAGTCTGCAGAAAGCACGAAAAGATACACCCGGTAATCCCGATGTCGGGCTGCTCGAAGTCCAGTTGCTCCTTGTGAAGGGTGATTTCCCCCTGGCCCGGAAGCGGGCACGTTTTATTGTTAAAAAGATTCGCCGGGAGAATGAGAAATTTCCAGATGATCTGGCCTGGGACCCCATGATCGAGTTTATGGAGTATGTAATAAAGGATCCTGAAAAAGCTGCTTCCATGACTAGAGGAATACATGGAAGCGATGACCATGAATTTTTTCAATGGCTTGAAAAATCGCTGCAACGTCCTGTGGCATCCTATTCCTTTAAAAGAGAAAAAGACTTCGCCGATCAAATAGAGAATTATCCGGCGGTGACTAGACCCCATTTCACAGCCCGGCCCACAACGACCCTCCAGAAACTGGAAAATGGTTGGAATGATGTGTGTCCGGTAGAACCCCTTTTCGGGGTCAGTCTTGCACCTCTCAGTCATGAGAACCCGTGGGAAGAGGCAGCAGCACCATGGAAGGGATTTCTGTTTGATCATCCAGAAGCACTTGATTCCATAGTGGTTGTAGACGATCTGCTCACTATACTTACCCTCCACCCGGCCTGGGGAGATCTGCGGATGATGGAAGATTTGTTTGAGCCGTTGCTGGGGAGAGGGAAGGCAATTGTTGCAGACAACCTGGAACTACTTCCAGAGGATGGCTGCCTTCCCTGGATGATCACAGAAAATCGACCCTTTATACGTACTCTGATGCGGATAATGATCAAGGCCCGTTTCCAGGATGATTTTGTCGTGTCTGACATTATAGCCAAACAAATTTTGCATCTCAATCCAGCGGATAATCACGGCTTACGAGCTGAGATTATCAACCAGTATCTTTGTGCCAGTGACGATACCCGGGCACTGGCAATCGCCGATTGCTTTCCTGGCGACACCATGCCTGATATTCTGTATGGTCGTGTTCTTGCCCTGTACCGTTTGGGCCGGAAGGAAGAGGCCCTGGATGCTGCCCGGGAAGCTAAAAGTGAACGCCCGCAAGTTGCCTCCTATCTCATCGCTTCGCAACGAAAAGAGCCGAGGGAATTGTCACACTTCGGAATTCAGACAGGGGGCAGGGTAGAAGCCTGGGAATATCGGACAGACATGCGGGAGATCTGGAAAAAAACCAGAGGCATTCTCACATGGTTAAAGAAGGCATAGCCTGTAATTGGTAAGGGTTGAAGAAACCAGTCCTTGCCGGTTGCTGTTTGTATAGCGTTTTTGATACATAAATTTATAACGTTTCGTGCAAAGCCTTAAACATCCTTTCACTTGTTGTTTGTACTCCAAACACCATCATCTCATTTTAAAAATCCAGGAAAAAAGGCAACCTATACAAACGCCTGGGTGTATAGGTATTTCCTATTTGCAATATAGGATGTATTGTGTCAGTATCGTGTCGTTTCTTGTTTTTGCCTCAATTTTCAGGGCCTAAAGTTTAAAAGTAAATTCCAGTTTATCTGGGTGGATAATTAATGTTGAATCGTTACCAGCAAAAATATTGAGAATGCCTGAATGGCAACCGACCCGGTCCGGGTTGGTATAACACTCAGCTTCGGATTCTTCGTCCCCTCTGATCCCTTCGGTCTGAATCAGGCCACATCCAGTCCCTCTTAGGTTTATCAGTCGGTCGAGTAACTGTCTGAACCAATTTCAAAAGTTTTCGGTCCGTGTTGTCAGGTTCCAGAACGATTGTCATGTCTCTTGAGTCTCTATGCCGAGGTTGCGGTTGCGGAGGTTAAATAGAAGGAGGAGTTCTTTTTATGAATATGGATGTAGGAGCTGTATTCACCACTTCAAGTGGGATCGTTATGGGGGGTGGTGCTGGACCACTCAGCTATGATCGCTGTTCCGGGCGCAGCCCTCCATGATGTTGCACAACAAAAACAAATTAATAATAACATAATTAATACCTGAATCTTTGAGTGTTTGATGGGTTCGGGATTTTGTAAAAGTGAGCTATTACCTAAAGGAAATATCATGAAAAAAACAACCATTATTGTCCTGTCCTGCATCGCACTACTCAATGTGGCAGCAATCTTTCAGAGTTTCAATTTTGTCAGCACTGCGGATTTTAAGCAGTGGCTTGAGGCTGATAAGGCGATGATCATTGTCGATATCCAGGATAAGACCGCCTTTGCCAGTCAGCATTTTCCTGGTTCAATCGAGACCAACGCCTTTCCCGTGAAGAGCGAGGACGAAAAGAAACGGATCGATCCAGCTGTTGCCCAATTCAAGAAGACAGGTAATGATGTCGTGGTTGTCTGCCCACGGGGTGGTGGCGGTGCAAAGCGGTGCTATGACTATCTCAAATCACAGGGTATACCGGAAGATAAACTCTATATTCTTAAAGGTGGGATTGATAACTGGCCTCATAGAGAGATGCTGCTCAGTCTCTAAATAACAAGAAAACAGATGGGAATGATTGGGAGTACGATTTGTGCCTGTCGGACTTACAACGGGCTTTCGCTTGATGGTGTTTGGGGCATGTTTATAATAACAAAAACAGCAGACACAAACAGAGTGCCAGATAGGAGAGCCCTATCATCTTCCATCGTCCCATTATTTTTTCCGATCTACGCAGTTGAAGGCCAATCCTGTACAGATACGTGAAGAGTGTGTCTTGTTGTAACTTTGGCCACTCTTTTTTCTTGAGTACTCTTGCGGCTGTATGCAAAATCAGGTCAAAATGGGTGTTCTTTTTGCGGTCGTCGGGCGAAACCTTTTTACCTGAGAGGGTACGGGACCAGATAAGGTATAGCAGGAAACCTGCAATAACAGGCCAGAGGCTCTGGAAGAAATTCATTCCTGCCAGGGAGTGGATAGCAGAGCCTCTGGCTGCTGGCCATACCCAGAGGATTGTTCCTGTTGCGATGACACTGGCAGTGAAAATTGTTCTACTCTCTTTTCTCCCCACAGGATTTCCAGTTCCATTACCATACGTGAGTATGCGTATGAAGTGAAACATGAGCATGGTTGTTGCGATTGCAGCTATGGGAAGGAAAAAGGTGCTCAGCCCATACCAAGGGCCATCGAGGGTTACAGTCAGATCTTTGAACGCAGTCTTGGCTATTGCGCCGCTGGTAAAAGGCAACCCAGCCAGTCCTGATGCAGGCAGCAGGATGGCTGCTATTTGCAGGTGCGACAAGGTCTTGCCCTGTCTTTTAATAAGGTCATAACCAAAGAATAGACTGCTTTTGGCCAGGGAATGATGCACGACATATATAACGAGTACAGGGGCGGCATGAAACCCTGCTTTATGATTAAGCAGCCCCAGACCGAAAATGACTGTTATCAATCCCATCTGACTGATACTGGAACCACCGAGAATGGCTCCGGGTTCTTTGCATTGCAGGCCAATGAAAACTCCATACAGAGCAGCAAGTGCGCCAACAGTAATAAACAACACAGCCGCGGTGGGATAGGATGTCTGACCAAGAGGCAAAAAGCGCATCCAGCCAAGAATACCGGCGTTTACCATGGCACCTGCAAGAACAGCGGCTGCGGGAATGGGTGTTTCCTGGTAGGCAGAGGTCATCCAGCCGTGGAGCGGTAACGCTCCTATCTTGACACCAAAACCGATAAATACAAGCGCTAGGGTCAGAGGCTGGTAGGTAATTCCTCCAATATCTTCTATGGCAAGACTTCCAGTGTTATGTACCAGAAGAAGCAGAGCAGTGAACAGGGCAACTTCTCCGATCATCACTAGGGTAAGATAAACTCGTCCAGCTTGTAAAGCTTTACCGGTAGCTTCATGGACAACCAGGCCATAAGCAGCAAAACTCATCAAGGCAAAAAAGAGATAGTAACCCAGCATGCCACTGGCGAGGATAAGGCCGAAGTTTCCTGTCATTGCGGTCAGAAAAAACACAAAAAATCGGGTCTGCTCAGTAGTATTTGCAATGAGACTTCGGCTACTGAAACTCGCCAGAAACCAGATGAGGGCAGAGAGACTGAGTAAGATGCGTCCAGTTTGATCAAGGCCCATACGGCCGCCCATGAAAAACCAGGGTACTTCCACCACCAGATCAACCGGAACTATGAAAGGCGCAAGCAGGGCAGGCACTGTTGCCAGAGGAAGCAAACGTATAACTTCTTTTTGGAAGGGTGTGCAGGAGAAAATGGCTAATATCAGGGGGATTCCTGTAACCAGTGCCAGGATGGATGCGTAGACCATGGTCTGAAGATCTGCTGTGATCATAGGCCATACTCCTTGACAATGAACCGGACCCAGGACAATGGGCTGATCTGGGCGTTAGCCACCGCACCAGCTGCCAAGACGGTAAATGCGGTGATAAGTGGAGGCAGCAGCAGCATCAGTCGAGTCTCAAAGCGGCCAGTGTGGAGCTCTTCGGGCCATGGTCCCTGCTGTTTACCAAACCATGCCCTGGTAAGAATCGGTAGGAAATAGCATCCGTTGAGAAGACTGCTTACTGCAAGTACCCCCAGCAGCCACCAGTTTCCGGCAGCAAGACTGCCGAGACCGAGATACCACTTGCTGACAAATCCCACAGTTGGTGGAATACCGATCATGCCCAAAGCGCCGATGGTAAAAGCGGTCATGGTTAGTGGCATGCGACGGGCAACACCATCCATCTTGCTTATATGGTGGATACCAAGGGTTTCAGCTAAATTACCTGCGCAGAAAAACAGGGTAATCTTCATTAACCCCTGGTGCACCAGATGAACAAGGCCTCCAATGACTGCCAGGGGCTGATCAACTAGGCTCATTCCCAGAGCAATATAAGAGACCTGGCTGATTGTGGAAAAGGCAAGCAACCGTTTAAGATTATCCTGCTGCAATGCGCGCAGTGATCCATAAAGAATGGTAATGGTGGCGATACCTCCAAGCAGGGGCAGAATTCCAAGCAGGAGCAGATTCTGGGCACCATATACATCGAGAACGATACGCACAATTCCAAATGCTCCGGCCTTAACCACGGCCACTGCATGGAGCAGGGAGCTCACTGGCGCTGGCGCGATCATGGCTTGTGGCAGCCAGCCATGCAGAGGCACAAGTGCTGCCTTGACTCCGACACCGAGTATCAGCAGCATAAATATCAGCATTAATACTGTGCTGTGGCTGTTGGTAAACAATGGGGAAAATCCTGCTGCTGAGAAATCAACCGGTCCTACAACATTCTGAAGCCAGATAACAGCAACAAGAAAAACAGCACCGCTACTGAAGGCGTAAATAAGATAGTTGCGTCCGGCTCGTAGAGCTTTTCCGGTACCACGATGGATAACCAGCGGGTAAGTGGTCAGGGTCAGCATTTCGTAAAAGAGGAGAAAAGTTACTAGGTTACCGGACAGGGCTATGCCAATGGTCACCGTGACACAGAGACTGAAATAACCGAAGAAGTGGCTGCGGTTTGGGGAGCCTTCAAGGTAGCCCACCGCATAGATTGTTGTCAGCAACCAGAGAACACTGGAGAGTGTGGCAAACAGAGCAGACAGTGGATCGCCATTTAACAACAGCTCCACACCCGGGATGAGCGGGATCCGGATTTCAAAGGTATGGCCCAGGTAAATCCCGATGTCCATAACCACAATAAGTGCAATCTTAACAGTTGCTCCGCAGAGATTGAAAACGGTACGTAGACGATGCTTTTCCTCGGGCATACCAAAGATGATGATGCCGGGAATAAGTGAACTGAGCAGTATGAATACCAGAAGCAACTGCTGCCAGTTCATGGCAAACCTCCCGGCAAAATCTGGGTTAAATCATGGGAGCCCCTGGCAAGAATGTGCAAGGGCCATGGCGCTGCCAGTCCAAGAAGAAGGGAGATCATGGCGAGTGCAAGAGCTGGCCATTCCAAAAGTCGGGAGTGGTACCCAAGTTTTTGAGATGAAAATCCCTCCGGGATAACAATAAAGCGGGAGATGACACGGAACACGTAGATCATTGCCATGACACTGCCGGCAACAATCACCAACGCCCACCACCACTGGGAGGAGGCCAGTGCCGAGCTGAGTAGCAGCCACTTGGCAATAAAGGCTCCTGAGGGCGGCAGTCCCATGAGAGTAACTCCGGCAATGCCGTAAGCAAAGACCGTGATCGGTAGACTTGCCCTTACCCCGGTCAGGTCCCGAATCCGGTCATGGCCGAAATGTAGAAAGATAGTACCTGCACTCATGAACATGGCAGATTTAGCACAGGCGTGAGCCATGGCCATGAAAATAACAATGGACCACACCTGGGCATTGTCAGCTGTTCTGCTCAGGGGAAAAGCTATGAACAGGTAGCCAAGCTGGGATACGGTGGAGTAGGCCACCATCAGTTTCAGCCTGTGTTGGCGGATGGCCTGGATCGCTCCCCAGAGGATTGCAACAGATCCCAGGGTTCCCATAACGTTCAGGGCTGCTGTTGTGATGGCAGATGCAAACACCTCGAACCAGAGGCGGAACAAAAGATAAAATGATCCTTTGATGACCAGGGCAGAGAGAATGGCACTTACCGGAGCTAGGGCATTGGCATGGGCCGGGGGGAGCCAGAAATGCATGGGGACGAGCGCTGTTTTCAGCAATAACCCAACGCTCATCAGGGCCAGGGCTGCGCGTACCCCGGGGCCGTGTTCGGTAAGATTGCGCAACAGATCCAAATCGAGTACTCCGCACGACTTGTAGAGAAACACGATGCCGAGGAGGAAGGTGAGTGATCCCAGCAGGCTGGTGAGCAGATAGCGAAAGGATGCAAGCAGGGCTGCGGGTTTACCGGAAAGGGCCGCTAGGGATGCGGCTGAGATACCGATGATCTCGAGGGTTATGTAGAGATTAAATATATCATTTGAAAGAAACAGGCCATTCAGGCCGCTGAGCAAAAGCATCCAGAGGGGCCAGAAATATCGCTGCTGATGCTGGTGCCGTTCAGTGCGTCCGGGATCATCGATGCGGAAGGAGAAATACCCTCTGGCATACAGGGTGATGGCAAGCCCCGTGACACCGGTCATAAGGAGCATAAGCACTGCAGGGCCATCAGTGCGGAGAGTGATGCCAAGCGGTGCCTGCCAGCCGCCCATGGAGTATCGCATATGACCGAAAGTAAGGAGTTGGCCAGTGAGAAAACAAGCAGCCATGAAGTTAGCCAGCACAGCACTTAAGACGATGGCAAAGGTTTTACGGTGGAATAAAAAACAGAGCAGACCTGCGGTCAGGGGCAGGAGGATGGGGATGATCATCCAGGTTGGATTATCCACATTCATAAAAATCACCTAGTGCATTCCTTTGCAGTCTCAGCGACTGGTTTTTCTCTCAGCAGATCGCGATTTGATGTCTCTTGAACCCGGCAGGACAAGATCAGGGCCAGGGCCGTAACACTCACTGAAACAACAATTCCGGTCAAAACCATGGCATGGGGTACGGGGTCAACTTCTCCCTGTCCCAAGGGGGTATATGCGGTGGCAATGAGGATCAGGAAAACTCCGGTGGACATGACATTGACTGCCAGGATTTTCCGCAGTGGATGGGAGTGTACAATCAGGGTAAAGAGTCCCATGCCAAAGAGTAGTAGGCCGGTTATGCTGTAAATCTGAGTCGTTATCATGAGTTCCCTCTGTCCGGGCTCTGTTTGACTGCCGGCTGTTTTTTCTGCACGCCGCTTTCGGGTCGGCTGCCAGCAAAAAGAGCTGCCAGGGTAACGCCAATGGAGAGGGCACAGGCGGACTCAATGAGCAGAATAAACCAGCCAGCTGTTTCTTCAGGATAGCCAAGCAGGTCACCGGTGAAAAAGAGACAGCAAAAAGCAATCCCGACAAAAAACAGTGGGCCGAGTACCAGGCCAATGCGGAGGGACAGGGCTGAGATAGTGTGAATCTGGGGAAAATCACTTACCAGGATCAGAACCCCGGCCGCTCCAAGGATGGCACCACCCTGAAATGCGCCACCTGCCAGATGGCTTCCCTGCCAGACGAGATAGGCAGCAACCAGGCACATGACAGGTGCAAGCAGGCGTACAACACCCATCTGTATGGGACTGATATCTGCAACCTGTCCAGGCAAAGGGGATTTCGTCAGAGACCAGGCCCCGATTACGGCAAGAAGAAGCACCACGACTTCCAGCATGGTGTCGTAGGCACGAAAATTAAGCAGTACTGCAGTCACCGGACTTTCCACGCCACTACGATCCTGAAATTCGGCAACAGTATCTTCAAGCCCTAGAGTGCCACCGGGAATATTGCTGAGGATGTACCCCAGTAGTATGATCATGCAGATAACCAGTAACAGGAACAGTCTCTGGAAACCATCAAGTCGCTTGGGTCTGTTTCGGGTTTTTACCATTATCTTTCTCCCTGTTCTCATCACAGTCCAGCCTTCGTTCACCTTTGAGGAACCGGTTCATCCGCCTGAGTGCTGAGAGAAAAAGCGGTCCTGTCAGGCCAGCACCGAGGGCAGCTTCTGCCAGTGCAACGTCCGGTGCCCGCATTCTGACCCAGGTGAGGGCCATCAGCAGCCCAAAGGAGATGAACAACACGACTGCTTTGAAAATGTCCTCAGTGTTCAGCAGGTTCCAGCTAAGCCACAACAGAGTCAGGGCCAGCAGGATGTCAAAGAGTGTCAGAATGGAATAGATCATGATCGTGTCCATGGCTGAATATTCTTCTGCATGGCACTTCGGGCGATGAGATGGCAGGAGGCAGAACTCGCGATCAGTACCAGGAGCCAGATGAGTATCAGCTTTATCGTTACAGCGATGCTGCCCGACTGCAAAGCCAGTCCGAACACAATACACCCAAGGCCGACATTATCCGCCTTGGTCAGTGCATGCAGTCGGGAATAGATATCAGGAAAACGAAGCAACCCCACGGTGCCGGACAGGAAAAACAGCACCCCGGCCATGAGAAGTACGGTGCCGCAATTATAAAGGATAGTCATGTTTTCTTTTTCCTGAGCCCTGCCAGGTCCGGCGGATAAAGGTCAAAGTGGCTAGAGTAGCCAATAGGGCAAAAACCAGTGCAATGTCAAGCAGTACAAGGTTGTTCATTCCTGTACTCAACAGCAGCAGGATCGCCACTCCGCAGGTGCCGAACAACTGGGCGGTCATCATTCGGTCAGCGGCAGTCGGACCCTTGAGAATACGAATGACACCCGCTCCAATGGTAAGGAGCAAAATCAGGGCGAAGAAAGTGTGGAGCCAGTTCATATATTCTCCTTTCCAGGTGATGAAATGCACATTAAGGCGGCAACATGGTACTCCAGCCGTTGAATGTTGGCCCAAATGGATAGACTCAGGTCAAGGGTGTGAATGGTGACTTGGTTTCCATGTAACTCGGCACTTAAGGTACCGGGAAGCAGGCTGATGGTATTGACAAAAAAGATCCTGGCGGATCCTTCTGGAAGCTGGGTGGTGTAGGAGACCAGTCCCGGATTGAGAAGTTGACGGAAAGACAGGGCGCGCCGCATAACATCGATACCGCCGAGAAAAGATTGGCGCAGAAAAAAAGGAATAAAATGCAAGGCACCGACGGGACTTATGCGTAGCCGGGAGGAAGGAGCCAGCATCTGGCTTAGGACTGTGGCAAATGCCACTGCTGGAATACCGATGATCCAGCTTGTTTTATCTGGTCCGGCAAGTGTGTACCACAAAAAAGAGAACAGAGAAAAGCGCAGCAAAGTTTGCTGGACTGGGTGGGAGCAAATGTTGTTTTTGCAGGAACAACTGTTATTTTGCATGGGTTCATTTTTCTATAAAAATTAATCCATTAGCCTTCTCTATTTTCTTCTGTTTGGAGGAGAAAAGTCAAGCTGTTTTTCTCCTGTGTGTGCCGCAGCCTTCCGGGAAAAGAGGGGTGTTTTCCGTTTGCATTGTTATTTCAGTTTTGTATACCATACTTAGAGTTTTTTTTGAAAAATCCTCGAAAGGAGGATTATGGTTTTTTTGTCAACAATGCCAGAATGCGAAGTTGTATTTGTATTTCAGCATGTTATTTAAAAATAATTATCAATCGGTCACAGATTCAGGGTTTGTTGAAAACCCGGGAGGATATCTGGAAATGCAGGATATAAATGACAGGCTTGTTACCATTGAAGCAACATTGCTAATTCAGAAGGGTCAGATAGAGATACTGCTGGGGTTGCTCACTTCCCGGATGGACCGGGAAGAGCTGATTGAATATCTTGAATCTGCAGCAACGTCTCCTGATTTCGGAGATAGTGCTAAAATTTCAGCAAGGGAAATGATCCTTTATCTGGAACATTTATGGGGGCAGGGGCTCCCTTCCGGGCAGGAGCAATGAATGCTGAATGAAAAAGGTAAAACCGACACAAGGAGGGTGTTATGCCTGTAATATTGCCAACTACACAAGGTGAGTCGGTGGAGATCCGGCCAAGTAAGATCATTGCTGTTGGCCTGAATTACCTTGAACATATAAAGGAAAGCAGTTCGCTCAATGTGCAGAATTTTACTGATGAAATACCTGTGGAACCGGTGCTGTTTCCCAAAACCCCGAATGTGTTAATTGGGCCCGGTGATCCGGTTATCATACCGGATTTTATCAATAAATATGGCTTCAATGAATGTCGTACAGATTATGAGGCGGAACTTGCCATTATCATAAAAGATAAAATTAAGAACGTTGCTCAGGCTGAAGCCCTGTCTCATGTGCTGGGGTTTACCTGCTTCAATGATATCAGCCAGAGGAATCTGCAGAGGACGGATAAATCCGGTTGGTTTCGCGGGAAGTCGCTGGATACCTTCGGGCCCATCGGGCCAGTGATTGTCTCACTTGAGGATATTGGGGATCCGCAATGCCTTGATATCTGCTGCCGTCTTAATGGGAAGGTGGTACAGAAATCCAATACTCAACATATGATCTTCAGTATTCCTCATCTCATTTCTTTTATTTCTGCCAATTTCACCATGGAGCCGGGAGATATTATTATCACTGGTACGCCAAGTGGTGTCGGTCCCATTAAGGCTGGAGATCAGCTCGAAGTGGAGATAGAAAACATCGGTATATTAAGTAATCCAGTGCGCAGTGAGTAGTGTGTGTCAAACAATGATAGACCTGCATCCACCGATATAGTGCACACTATAGTCAAGGTGTTTAAAAAAAAAGCTGGATTACCATCGAGCGCTCATGGATTCAAGTTGGATTTAGGTACCGGAAGAGGAAAAAACAGGCCTTGTGAAACCCAGGTTTGAACAGATAATGCAACGTGGAGTTGCCATGGCCAGGTTTTTGCTTATTGTTTTAATATCTGCTTAAATACATCCTAGGTCCACTCACGGATTCAGGTAAACAACGTTATGATAAGTTGGAACAAAAAACGATAAATTAACGGAGGTAAGGCAATGGTAGCATTTTCCCGATGGGATGACTGGTTGGTTGCAGAGCATGAAATGATTGAGCGAGCCATGGAAGTGTTAAAAACAAACATGGATAAAGTGTCTGCAGGGAAATATAATAAAGTGCAGACTTCGAGGGCCATTGATTTTCTTTTGGAATTTGGTGATAAAATCCACAATATCAAAGAGGAAAAATTTCTCTTTCCCCTCATGGGGAAGCGGGGTGCTCCCTCAGAAGGTGGCCCTATCGGCGTGATGCTGACGGAACACGATATGGAGCGTAATCTTCTGATGAAAATGCAGATGGCCATTGATTCATTACACTCTGCAGCTGATGATAAGAAAGCCGAGTTTGTTCAAGAGGGGCTGGATTATCTGAAAATTCGAGCCGAGCATATCTGGAAGGAAAATGACATTCTCTATAACATGGCACGGCAGATATTGACTGAGGATGATTTTGCTAGTCTCCTCAGTGATTTCCAGGACTCCGACCTCCAGCACTATGGGGAACAGGCCTCTGAAAAATTCGCAACTATGCTCAAAGAAGTGGAAGAGGGCGGCGCAAAAATAAGGCTGGTTGAGAATCTCAGTACAGAGCAGCTTCATGCGATCATGGAGACCATGCCTGTTGAGGTGACTTTTGTGGATGCTGATGATACCGTTGCCTACTTTAACCGGCTCGATAAGCAAAAGATCTTTGCTCGTACCAGGTCTGTTATCGGTCGCAAGGTGCACAAATGTCACCCTGAAAAATCGGTGGATACGGTGCTGAAAATTGTGGAAGGTTTTAAAAATAAGACCATGGATAAGGCTGAATTCTGGATTGATTTCCGTGATGAAAAGGTTTTGATCCGTTACTTCCCCGTCTACGGTGATGAAGGTGAGTATATGGGGGTTTTGGAGGTAACCCAGGAAATCTCCTGGATCCAGAAGATAGAAGGGCAGAAACTGCTGCTGGATTGAGGTGTTTTGATCCAGTAAATCCTGGGAAATATTTTGCTGCAACGGGTTGGGCTCGAATGTGTTACTTTCAGATCCTGTCCGTTGTCTTTTGTGTATTCTGCGGAGAGTGAATTGTGGACTTGTCAGGTGGTATTGGTGAAAAGTCAATAAAAGAAGTTATTGAAGAGCATCCGAAAGTGGGTGAAATTCTCGGTAAATACGAAATAGGTTGTATTGAATGCAGTATCGGAACCTGCCAGTTCAAGGAAGTGGTTAAGGTTCATTTCCTAGGAGATGAGGTCGAAAACAAGATTGAGGTAGAGGTGAATGAATATCTCTCCTCCGTGGAAGTGAAATAATATCTCTCATGGCTCTTATTAATATTCAGTCTGCCATCAAGCAGGTTCAACAGATTGTGCGTAAGCTTGAACCGCCACAAGGTGTTGAGATTTTAACCTACAAGCGTAATCGTGGAATCACCATCATCAAAATTGATGAAGAAAATCTTTCAGTGCAGGAGCGGGGGTACCAGGAGAATACATTTCAGGTCGATATGGGTGGCCTGGCAAAACTTCTGAAAAGTATTTCCAAAAGAGAATTTCCTCGAAGTCGCAAAGTGCGTGTTTATCAGCTGGATAGCCCGTATTGCCTTGGGGTAAAGCGAAAACAGATTTGATGGGAGAGGTGGAATTTTCTTTGAGGCCATGTTGGATAAAAGCTGTAGTCAAAGAGCAGATTGGTAATTTTTAAAAGGTCTTCCGGGTCTGTCTTGAAGCAAAGGACTACCTGTTGAAATTGTGATGGGTGACTTTGCTCAAGCAGCGTGTGTGTAATGTAGATTGTCCTCAAAAAGTCACAACCAACTGTTATTGTAGAGTAAAGACTTTAAAAAGGTAGTACACTATGCAAGCATACAGAGCAATACTCAACAAAAGGCTTGCACATGATACGTTACAAAAGT
>Ga0256840_1002733_pt1 | contig 15185 bp, 17 predicted proteins | sample 355202metaG_FD_185969 | JGI IMG/M metagenome (GOLD analysis project Ga0256840, IMG submission 185969) | Hydrothermal vent microbial communities from Mid Atlantic Ridge, Atlantic Ocean - 355-202 | ecosystem: Environmental > Aquatic > Marine > Hydrothermal vents | place: Atlantic Ocean: Mid...
ACGAGTCACTGTATCTTCAACAACAAATGCATTTGCTCCAGTGTATGTAGCTGAAATGCTAACACTAGGAGGCGCAACATCAGGATACTCCGCAACAGGTAATACAAAAATAGAAACAAATCCACCAACAATGATTATCAAAGAGATAACCATAGCTAAAATAGGTCTTTTAATAAAAGTTACTGAAAACATAATTTATCTTTTTTCTGGTATAAGGTTATTTTGTTTTAATACTGCCATAATGCCCTCTGTTTGAGTTACATCAGTCGTTTCAACATCACGACCAGCTTTTAGTTTAACAAGTGCAGATACAATGAGTTTGTCACCATCTTTTAAACCACTGCTTACACTGACATAAAGCCTGTTTGAATAATCTGTAGTAATATCAACTCTTTTTATCTTGCTGTTTTCATCAGCTATGTAAACATAAGAACCAAGTTGGTCATTAAAAATAACCTCAGGTGGTATCATTAAGAACTTGTATTTGTCATTTATAAAAAGATTAAGATAAACAAAGGTTCCAGGTAAAACTTTAGCTTGTTTGTTTTCTATTATAGCTCTCATAGTTATTGTTGAAGTAAGTGGGTCAACTGTGTTGTTTGAAAAATCGACAAATCCATCAAGTCTAATCTCGTCAATGCTTCCTGGTACTGTTATAAACGCGTAAGGCTTATCTGTGTCACGGTACTTTTGAAACATTCTTACATCTTTTTGTGAGGGAGAAAAATATGTATATATAGGGTCAGTTTTTACGATGGTAGTAAGTAAAGTAGATTCACCTTGACCCACAAGGTTACCAATATCTACATTTCTAGCACTAGCTGCACCGCTTATAGGCGCGCGAACCATGGTGTAACCTAGTTGCAATTGCGCTCTTTTTATTTCTGCTATATCTCCAGCTATTGCGGCTTTGAGCCCAGCACGCTGTGCTTGATACTGCTCCAGTGTAGCTCTTGGCGCTAAACCCTCTTTTACAAGTGGTTCGTATCTTTTAACATCAGCTTCAGCTAAGTCTAGTGAAGCTACGTCTTGTGCTTTTTTTGCACGAGCGGCATCTCTTACTGCAATGTATTCTGCTTGGTCAATCATAAAAAGTTTTTGACCTTTTTTTACATAAGCACCATCTTTAAAATAAATTCTTTTTAATATACCTGAAACTCTAGCTCTTACTTCTTGGTCTGAACTTGCTTTTGTAGTACCGGTGTATTGTTTCCAGATAGGGACAGCTTCTTTTTTTACAGTAATTGTTTTGACTTTTAAAGGTTGTATTTTTACTTGTTTTTGAGTTTGTTTATTTTCTGAACAGGCACTCAAGAGAAGAAGACTAGACAGCAACAGAAGATTATATTTGTTATATTTCATTCAGATTCCTTTGTTTCGCAGATTGTACTAAAAAGTGTTAAAAAAATGACTTAAAATGACAGTAGTGATGGTAGAGATATAGAGTTTTTTAGTATCTAGCTAAATTATAATAAACGTTGTATCGTATTAAGGTTTTTTCAGTTGGTCGAGGATAACGGCTGTAAGCATATTCAATAGTCTCCTTTGTTGTATCGTCAAGGACGTAGTATCCGCTTTTTTCAAGGAACTTAAAATCAGTCATATCTCCATTTGGATGAAGATAAAACTCTATAACGTTAGAGCGATTCACATTTAAATCTCTAGGGAGATTAACTCGAGCTACTCGAGTTAAAACTTGTTGCGTTATTCTTCTCATAATCTCTTGGTTGTCAAGTATATATTTCTGTTGACCTTCGCTAAGTTTGCCAAATTCATCGCCATAGAGTTCTTTAACATCTGAATTTATCTGACTACCATTTTGGAGAGTTTTTTTGACTTCTTTTTTTTCTAGCGCTGAGTGGTCTTCGGAGAGTGCGCTTGCCAGTGACCACTTTTCTTTTTTCTTCTTTTTTGTTATTTTTGTTTTGTTGGTGTCATTAAAAAGTGGAATATAGGGTTTTTGAGGTGGCAAAGGCTCTATTTTTGGCTTCGGTTGTGGTTGTGCTTGTGTAATCTTAGGTTTGTTTAGTTTTGGAGTGATAGGATTTTGTTTTGGCTTAAACTTGACAGGTGTTTTTTTAGAAAGTTTTTTGAGCTGTTTTCCTTTTGGCATAGGTGGAGCTATGCGAGGGTCTTGCTTTATTTTTTTCTTTGATGTACCAGATTTCTTATACTTTTTTGGCATCTCTTTGAGAGATATTTTGATTTTGTTTTCTTTTGGTGGTGTTTTTTTTAGATCAATATCCATGATGCCAAGAATCCAAAACACAAGTAAAAAGAGCAAGTGGATAAGTAAGGCTACAAATAAAGCAAAAGTGGAACGATTCATAATATCCGTTTTATATATTTTTTGAAAATTATAGCCAATGTAGATTAATATTTCTTAGATATAATTGCATAAAAATTATAAAAGGTAAAACATGAGTACAGAGTCATCACTAAAAGCATTTGAAGAAGCACAAGAATTGATCCCAGGGGGTGTTAACTCTCCTGTTCGTGCATTTGCAAGCGTTGGGGGCTCACCTCTTTTTATAAAAGAAGCTAAAGGGGCTTACTTAACTGACCTAGATGGTAATAAATATGTTGATTTTGTACAGTCATGGGGACCACTTATCTTTGGACATAGAGATGAAACTATAGAGTCCGCTGTCTTAAAGGCAGTAAAACATGGTTTAAGTTTTGGCGCACCCACTCAAGTAGAAACAGACTTAGCATCGTTAGTTATATCTATGTTTGATTCTATAGATAAGGTTAGATTTGTGAGTAGTGGTACGGAAGCTGTTATGTCCGCAATTCGTCTTGCTCGTGGATTTACTGGACGTGATGATATAGTTAAGTTTGTTGGATGTTATCATGGGCATAGTGACTCTTTACTGGTAGAAGCTGGGTCTGGTGCTGCTACTTTTGGAAATCCTTCAAGTCCCGGTGTTCCAGCTGATTTTACTAAGCACACCTTGCTTGCTACTTATAATGACATAGAGAGTATTAAAAAATGCTTTGCAGATTCTAAAGATATCGCTTGTATCATCATTGAGCCTATTGCTGGAAATATGGGGCTTGTTCCTGCTGATAAAGAGTTTTTACTTGAGTTGAGAAAACTTTGTGATGCTAACGGAACTTTGCTCATATTTGATGAAGTTATGAGTGGTTTTCGTGCATCAATAAATGGTGCTGAGTCTATCGTTGGTGTTAAGCCAGATATCTTGACTCTTGGAAAGGTTATCGGTGGCGGTATGCCAGTAGGTGCTTTTGGTGCTAGAAAAGAGATTATGGCAAAGCTTTCCCCAGAGGGACCAGTATACCAAGCAGGTACGCTTAGCGGAAACCCTATCGCAATGGCAGCAGGCTTTGCAGCGCTTAGTAAACTCAAGCAAAATGCAAAAGTTATGTCAGTACTCAATGCAAGAGCAGTTCGTTTAGTGGAGGGGATGAAAGCAGAAGCTACAAAAGTAGGTATCCCTATGCAGGTAGAGACTCGTGGAAGTATGTTTGGCTTTTTCTTTAATGAAAATGAGGTGAAAAATTTTGCTGATGCTGGTAAAACAGATGCAGAATTATTTGCTAAGTTTCATCAAGAGATGCTTCAAGAAGGTTTTTACTTTGCTTGCTCACTTTATGAAACAGGTTTTATCTCCACAGCTACTACGGATGAGATGATTGAAGAGACTATAAAGGCAAGTGCAAAAGTATTTGCAAAGATTACAAATGCCTAACGACAAGCCACGCATAAAACCTATTATAGAAGCGGCAGATAGTCTTTCTTTAGGAATATCTATGGTCGTAGCTGTTATTATGGGCGTAGGGATAGGTATGCTTCTTAAAAGATGGACAGAGGAACCATGGACACTTTGGATAGGTATATTTATAGGTGTAGCTGCTGCTATACTTAATGTGTATAAAGCCTACTCTAAACAATATAAAGAGATGCAAGATCTAGCAAAAGAACCTCGATATGCAATAAAAAAGCAACTTCAAGATGACGAAGATGATGAGGATTATGGTGAAAAAAACTATTAAAATACTTGTTGTAGTTCAAGGGGTTATATTTACAACATATTTTATATCAAGTGCTTTTTATGTAAATGTACAAGTTGCATTTTTAAGCAGTTTTTTCATTATGTTGGGTTCATTCTATGCCTATAAAAAGATGATAGTCTCAAAAGTCCAAACGAAGAGTTATGAAGGAGATAGAGATGCACTGGATAGTATTGATGACCCTTATGAACTTTATGATGAAAAGCCTCTAAATGAAACCTCCGTGGAAGAGTTAGACCTTAAAGAGATAGTAAAAGAGGAAAGAGCAAAAATTAAAACATTTAGTTTAAGTGCAATGAAAGAGGGCGGCGGAGCAGGATTTTCTGCGTACCGTCTTGTTCCTTATGTTTTTTTAGTTTTAGGCTTCATAGCTTTAAAAAATAATAATATGTTAGATATCAGTATATATCTGCCATCACTGCTTATAGGAATATTTGTAGCGTATGTAAGTTCAAAAGAGCTTTTTACTTAATATTTGGAGTAAAAGCTTTTGTACTAAGGTTTACAGTATTACCTATGGTTAAGTTTTTCATCTCTTCTTGACTCACTGCTACTTCAACTATTTGTTGACCAATAGAGATGACAGCTATATATATTACATCGGCTTTTATTATCTCTAGTAATTTCCCCTCAAAAGAAAACTTTGCGCTACCTGTGGTTTTTAGTAGTACATCTTTTGGTGAACCGTCGTTGATAACCTTACCTTTATTTAAAACAATCACTCTGTTACTTAATTTGTATATTTCACTAGGATCATGACTTACCATGATAGTAGTTGTTTTGAACTCTTTGTGTAGTATGAGTATCTCATTTTGAAGTTTTTCTCTCATCTTTGGATCAAGTGCTGAAAGTGGTTCATCCATCAGTAAAAGTTTTGGTCTATTCATAAGAGCCCTACATAGGCTTATTCTTTGTTTTTGTCCTCCACTTAAGGTTGTAACGGCTCTTTTTTTTAATGCGCTGAGTTCGGTTATATTTAAAAGCTTGCTTGCTAAGTCTTTATCTTTATTTATAAACAAGAGGTTTTCTTCAACATTCATGTTCTCAAAAAGCGCATAATCTTGAAAAACAAAACCAATTTGGCGTTTTTGTACAGCTAGGTTTATTTTACTATCTAGCCAAACATCATTACCTAAAAGGATTTTTCCCTTAGCATCATCAAGTCCAGCAAGTGTTCTTAATAGTGTTGTTTTACCACTACCACTCTCACCTGTAAGTGCTACAAAATCATGTTCTTTTATTTTAATGTTTATGTCTAAGTCCATCTCTCCGCTTGAACCATGAAGAGTTTTATTGATGTTTATGCTGAGCATTAATGTATACCTGCAAACTTATTTTTATGCTTAGCATTAAAAATATAAACACTTAAGAGAACTAAGAAGCTCATTGTAAGCATAATGGCACTGTATCGATGTGCCAAAGAGTAATCCATTATCTCAACCATTTCATATATTGCTACTGAAGCTACCTTTGTTTCTCCAGGTATACTTCCTCCAACCATTAAAACTACACCAAACTCGCCAACCGTATGTGCGAAAGTGACGACTATTGCAGTAAGTATAGCTGGTTTAATGTTAGGTAGGGCAACTTTAAAAAGAGTCTCAAATCTGCTTTTCCCTCCAATATAACTAGCTTCAAGTATGTTTTTATTGATATTTTCAAAACCAGCCTGTAAAGGCTGCACCATGAAGGGTAGTGAATAAAAACAACTTGCTATCACCAAGGAGGTAAAGTTGAAAACTAATTTTATTCCGAAGGTGTTTTCAAAAAAAGAACCTATAGGTGAATTTTGTGAAAGCGCTATAAGTATATAAAATCCTATTACAGAAGGGGGAAGCACTATCGGTAATGCAGTCAATGCTTCAAGCATAGGCTTTGATTTTGAAGAGGTTTGAGACAAGAACCACGCCAAAGGTATGCTTAGAACAAACAATATAAACGTAGTGATACTAGCTAATTTAAACGAAAGAAAAAAAGGTTCGTAGTTCATACTAAGCAGAGTGTCAAACATCTATAATCTCATCTATAGAGAGGTCGCTTGCTTTAATGAGAGCTATAACATTGTCTCCAACTTTTAAATTCATTCTAATCGAAGAATTAAGCGTAATGATTGATTCAAAGTCTATATCATTGCACTTAAGCATTACGGAACTCAGGAGCTTTCCATTTTGTATATCTGTGATGGTTGAATCTAATTGGTTTGAGTAGCTCAAGCTTCCTGTGATGTTTTTTGCAATGGCAATATGTGTTGGTTTCACTGCAAGTCTTACTTTTGTGCCCAAGTTGATTTTATCACTAACACTTAAACTCATCATAGACAAACTATGTTCATTGGAGATGAACTGAACTATATTTATATTTTCAAAAGTATCTATGTGTGTTACCTTAGCTGTGATGTAACTCATGAAGCTAAGTACCCATAGCTTGTAAGAATTTGTTTTGCTTTTTTACTTTGCATGAAAAGATAGAATGCTTTTGCATCACTGTTTGCTTGTGCCTGCTTTAGCAATACTATTCCTTGGTTTATAGGTCTGTATAGTTTTATGTCAACATCAAGGTAGTGTATCCCTTTTTTGTAGTGAAGCATTTTAGGGGAGTAAAGTAAAGACTTGGCTATAAATCCAATATCAGTAGCATTTATTGTGTAAGAAAGTGTTTGGGAGATTGATTCAGCATATACTAGTTTATGCTTAATTTTATTGTAGATACCAGCGGATAAAATAGCTTCTAAAGTAGCCTCTCCGTAGGGTGCCGTTTTTGGGTTTGCTATAGCTATTGTTTTTATATCTTCATCTAAAAGCAATCTTATCCCTTGTGAAAAATCTTGTTGTGTGTTACTTAGATAGCAAAGCATCCCTTGTGCATAAACAACAGGCTTAGCGGTTGTTAATCCTCTGTCATAGAGTGCTTTTGGAAGTTTCATATTAGCAGACATGAAAAGTTGATAGGGCGCACCATGTACTATTTGTGCGCTTAACTTTCCACTACTGCCTAAAATAAATTTTATATTTATCTCTGGGTGAAGCTTATTAAATTCTTTTTCAAGATCATCAATTGCATAACTCACGTTACTTGCAACGGCGACGATAATATCAGATGCAATTAGATAATTGGTTAATATGCAGTATATAAATATAATTCTTTTTAGCATCTATTTTCCTTAAAAAAAGTAATTTAATTCAAAACGAGTATCTATATTATTTATATCTGAAAGTTTAGCAAAGTTTTGATGCCCAAATCTAAATCTCCATTGTGCATTGTCCATGAACTCAATGTTTTGCATAAAACCTATATAATAGTAGATTGAATCTGTGTCTATTCCCTCATATTTGTTTATATCATCATCTTGATACATCACAGAAGCTTGTATGTATATATCGTTGTAAAGACCTACTAGACTCGTGTTTCTTACAACCTCTAGTCTGTAAGATTTTGTATTAGCTCTCCAGTTGTATCGAGCCATACTTCTCGTATAGCCTGAGGTTGGAAAACCTCGCCAAGGTGTTACTAAATCAGCTTCGTCTAAGATATTCGTATAGGCTAGATTGATTTTATATTTATCAAACCTAGCAACTATTCTTGCGGCAATCATCTGAGAATTTAAAGATGTTGGGTTTTTGTAGCCTTTAGCATCATTAGCGCTTACATCCCCTTTTAAGGAAGCCCCTCCAACTGCACCAGCTCCATTATCAAACTGTTTAATGTATCTTATCCCTGGTGTGATGCTAAGGCCATCAAAGTTTATTTTATAATTTATTTCAGCCATAACTTGAGATATAAGTTTTGGTACAGAATAAAAGGAAGAGTTTAAAGAAAGGTTTTGAACGCTTTTATTTTTAATATCCCCTATAATAAGTGGCGCTTCTGTGTCTTTATTTAAATTTTTAAGTGCAGTATAAGTTAAACCTTTATGCATTGCAGAATCATCATTTTCACTCCATTGTGGCTCTCGGCTTGAAGAGGAGTTAGCATCCCCGACCATTAAGACAGAATGGTTCTCTATGTGGTCTCGTAGTTTTTGCTTCGCTAAATAAGCTATTTTAACAGATGTAGAGTCTATATCTTGAGTATCAAGGACTACTCCATCAAATGTATTAGGAATCATTTTTGTGTCGTTTGACTTTGTGTAAAAACTTTCTACAATTTGACGACCCATAATAAGCTTACTTTTTTGTGTTGGTTTATAGCGCATATACATTTGACCTAGAACAGCCATATTTTTAGAACCTGCGTTTATAAAGTTATAACGACTAAAAACATCTTTTCCTGCTTTGTATCCTAGCAGTTGATCATCTTTAGTTTCCAAAGCAGCGTAAGAGTAATAAAGCGCTCCTCCAAAATCAAAACCATTAAGTGAAGCACTTTTATAGACTAAGGAACCACCTACACCAGTAAAAAGATGTATATCATGTGCGGTATCTTCTTTATTCCACCAAAAATAAAAAGTATTTGAGCGAAGTCTTCCATAAAACATTCCTTCTTGAAACATTCCGGATATAGAATCTGTTTGAGAAGGTGTTTCAAAGTAGTTGATTTGGGAGTTAGATTTCATACTTGCTACTGGTTTTTGAGCAGCAAAAAGGTTGAATGTAGTCCAAAGTAGTAAATTTAATAGTATAAATAGATGTGTTGTCTTCACGAACAAGAACCTTATTAGGAGATTATCATTGGTAAGTTTATAGTAATTTTGCTTTGTATATCTATAAACATATCGCTATTTTTTGTCATAGTATGTAATTCTGTCTCTCGTTGCTTATCTTTTGTTTCCCCTGCTATTTCAATAGCAAATAAGGAATACTTTTTATTGTCAAATTTCACATGTTCACCAACTCTATAGTATATTTTTGTATAAATATACTCATTATTTATATAACATGCATAAATTTTATTGAGTATTTTTATAAACTCATTAGAGTCAACAATAATTTCTGGAATTGTAGGATCAAATTCTTTTACAAAGTTTGCTGTAGAGTTTATGGAGTTAGTAGATATGCAGAGATCAACAAGTGTATAGATATTTACAAGTTCTCCAGTTGGACACTTTTGTGAAAGTTTAAATGATGGTGTTTGATAAAGTTTTATGCCTATTTCATCTTCATTTTCATAGCCTACAGTTACCCCAAAAAATTTATAACGACCAAATTCCAAGTCAATAAAAGTAGTTTTAAAACCAAAACTAATACTAGCATAAGTAGTAGCTAGTTCAAATATCTCTTTAGCATTAAAAGAACTTAAAAGAAACTGTGCTTCAGAGTTCAAAGAAAGGACTTTGCCCTCTGAGGTAAAAAGGATATAAGGATTATAATCATACTCTATCCACTGTTGCTCAAATGTCACAGTTCTTTTTACTCCTCTATGTAATTTTTAAGTTTACGACCAACTTTAGGATGCTTAAGTTTTTTTATAGCGCTTGATTCAATCTGACGTACACGCTCACGAGTAACTGCTAGTTCTTTTCCAATCTCTTCTAGTGTTCTATCGCTCTCATCATCCATAATTCCAAAACGAAGTTTGATAACGGCTTTTTCACGTTCGTTTAATTGCTCAAGCACAGACTCTATTTGCACCTTTAAATCATCTTTAAGTATCGCATCTGAAGGCGATAATGATGTTTTGTCTTCAATGAAGTCACCAAATCGACCATCCTCTTCACTCCCAATAGGAGCTTCAAGAGAGATAGGCTCTTTTGTTATTTTGATAACATTTTTAACTTTTTCAACGCTGAGTCCAACATCTTCTGCAATTGTATCAACATCTGGCTCTTTACCATGCTCTTGGAGATGCTTGCGCATGATTTTGTTGATACGGTTAATAGTCTCTATCATATGAATAGGTATACGAATAGTTCTTGCTTGATCTGCTATAGCACGAGAGATTGCTTGACGAATCCACCAAGTTGCATAGGTTGAAAACTTGTAACCTTTTTGGTATTCAAACTTATCAACAGCTTTCATAAGACCAATGTTTCCTTCTTGAATAAGGTCAAGGAAAGGTAGTCCGCGGTTAGTGTAACGTTTGGCAATAGATACAACCAGTCTAAGGTTAGATTTTGCCATTTTAGTCTTAGAAATTTCAGAAATATTTTTACCACGTTTAATTTGCTCTAAAATATCAGCTAATTTTTCTGGTTCCATATCAAAACTGTTTTTACTAGCTTCTTTTGTTTGAACAAGCTTTTTAATCTCCATATATGTTGAAACCATAGTAGCCTCTGGAACCATATTAATAATATCTTCTTTGGTTAAAGAACAGATTTTTTCTACAAGTACTTTGTGATTTGCTTTTAACGTAGCATTGAAAAGTGGAAGTTTGTATTCAAGGCGTTTTAATTCTTTGTCGTACCCATCATCACTTTTAAGAGCTGTTTCCATCGACTTTACCAATTCGTTAATAAGTTTTGAAGTTGGACCAAGTTCTAAAAGCTTTTCTTTAAGCGTATGTTTCTTAAAAGTAGAGCCTAAAAAGAACATAACAATCTCTTCACTCAGGTTTCCGTCCATATTTTCAGGAGTCTTTAGGTTGAATTTAGCCCAGTCTTTTTTAGCTTTTTCTAGTGCTTTGAAACTAATTGTTACTTTTTCTACTCTTGTTTTATCTTTAGCAGTTAAAGTTTTTTCTATCGCATTGTCATCCGAAGAAGTATCATCAGTAGAGTCATCAGTATCTTCTTTTTCATCTTCAAAGCTTCTAAAAAGTTCTTTTACTCTTCTTTCTCGGTTTATGAGAGGTTCTCTGTAGTCTAAAATAAATTCTATGAGGTATGGAACCGAACATATTGCATCAATAATAATACTTTCACCATTTTCAATTTTTTTAGATATCTCTATCTCTTCTTCTTTTGTAAGTAGTGGAATTTGACCCATCTCGCGAAGATACATTCGTACAGGTGAGTCAGATCTTGACCACTCTAGGAGTTCGTGCTCTTTGAGGATGTCAAATTTGTCTACATCATTACTTTCAAGCATTTTTCTTTGAGCGCTTCTTCTTGCTTCTGCTTCTTTATCGTTTAGTTTTTTTGCATGTTCAGAAGAGGTATAGAGACATGTTTTATGTTTAGTTGCTAATTTAAATATATTTTTTGCTTGTGCAGCTGTTGGCTGTTTTTCAAAAAGTTCAATTAGAGACTCATAGGTTGCACAATCTTTTGATTTGTGATCACTAAAGAAAGTGTCGATAGCTTTGTTGAGTTCTTTTGCTGTCATATTGCAATATGCCCTTGATATTTTAAGTTTTTTAAAAGATAGGATTATACCGAAATAGTTTTAATTTTTACTTAAACTCAAAAAAGTACAATTGGAACAAAAGTTGCTTTTTTACTAAAAATCAATGCAATTAGAGGAAGTTTTTTTCGATTGTGATCACTTTTACATGGATGTAGAGATGTTCATCAAGCAAACTTTCACTACATAAAGGGACTTTATGCAAACAGGTTATTATAATTCGGCCGCAGGAATGGTGGTTCAGTTTAATCGACTCGACAACATAGCCAATAATCTTGCCAATGTGAATACAAATGGGTTTAAGCAAGATGATTTAGTTGTTGGAGATTTCATGCGAATCTACCAAGAAGCTAGAGATGAACTTGAAAATCCAAATCAAACAAAAGAGGCGGCGCAGTTTTTAAACCGTACACTTACTAAGGCACCTCAGATTGTAGATGAGTATACAGACTATTCTTTAGGTGGTATGCAAAATACTTCAAATACCTTGGATTTTGCACTCTCTCGCGATGGCTTATTTTTTGCAGTGCAAACACCTCAAGGAGTCAGACTTACAAGGGATGGTTCTTTCACGAAAGATGATGAAGGCAATCTTGTGACAAAAGAGGGTTATGCAGTTTTACCAAGTGATTACTTTGAGTCAGGCGGAAAAATAACCTTTGCTGAAGAAGATAGTATCATTGAGGTTGATAAAAATGGTCAAATATATACCAATGTCCCTGGAGCACTTACACAAGTTCAAAAAGACAAGCTACTAATAGCAAATCCCGACAACTTATCAAAACTCAAAAAAGTTGGTGATAATCTTTATGAGTATCCATCAGTTGCAACACTTAAGCCTATTGATGAGAGTGGAGCTGTACAACAAGGTTTTATTGAAAAAAGTAATGTAAATGCAGTAAAGATGATGACTCAGATGATAGAAACAAATCGTCTTGTAGGCATGTATCAAAAAGCGATGCAAGTACAGATGGATGATATGAATGGCGACGCTATAAATAAAATAGCTAATAATAAATAACTTAAAAGGATAATAAAATGATGCAATCACTCTATACTGCCTCAACAGGAATGTTGGGTATGCAGACACAAATTGATACAACTGCCAATAATATAGCCAATGTGAATACTATTGGGTTTAAAAAATCACGCGCGGAATTTGCAGACCTTATGTATAGCGTAATGGAGTATTCCGGAACTGCAACAAGTGATGTTACAAAAAGTCCTACTGGTATTGAAGTTGGACTTGGTTCTCGTCCTACGGCTGTAAATAAAATATTTTCTGAGGGTAGTTTGAAGCAAACTGATAATCAATTAGATGTAGCTATCACAGGAAGAGGTTTCTTTAAGCTTGAACTTCCAGATGGTACAGAAGTTTACTCAAGAAATGGTGCTTTTAAAATTGATGAAAATGGTACTATGGTCAATAGTGATGGGTATACTATTATCCCACAAATCGTTGTCCCACCTGATGCTACAAACATAAGCATAGGTACTGATGGTACGGTAACAGTTGTAACGCCTGGACAAACACAGGCTACACAGATTGGTCAGTTGGGCTTAACAAACTTTATCAACTCTGCAGGTCTACACTCATTAGGAGACAATCTGTACATAGAGACAGATAGCTCTGGACAGCCTGTTGATGGTGTAGCTGGACAAGATGGATTAGGTACTATAAGACAAGGTTTTGTTGAACTGAGTAATGTTGAGCTTGTAGTTGAGCTTACAGACCTTATTACGGGACAACGTGCATACGATTCGAATTCAAAAGTAATTACTACGAGTGATGAGATGCTACAAACAACAAATAATCTAAAAAGATAATATAGCTTATGACTAGCTGTGATACTATCTAATATCATAGCTAATTTTCGACTTTCTTGATTCAAAATACTTACTATTTATCGACTTCAAATAGCTTTTTAGATATAATCCCAAAAATATATATTTAGGATTTTATATGCAAAAAGCAAATATAAATGGGAAAGTTTGGAGATTTGGTAAAGATATCGACACTGATTTAATTATTGCTGCTCGTTACCTCAATACTTCTGTTGCTGAAGAATTAGCAAAACATGTCATGGAAGATGCTGACCCTGAATTTGTTACTAAGATGAGTGTTGGGGATATTATTGTTGCTGGGGATAATTTTGGTTGTGGAAGTTCTCGTGAACATGCTCCCATTGCTCTAAAGGCTGCTGGGGTAGCTGCTATTATCGCTCCTACTTTTGCAAGAATTTTTTATAGAAACGCATTCAATATGGGGCTTCCTATCTTTGAGCTTCAAGAAAGTGCTGAAATAAGTGAGAATGATGAAGTTACTGTAGATATGAATGAAGGTACAGTAACTAATAACACAACAAATAAAACATATAATTTTACGCCTATTCCAGCGTTTATGCAAGAACTAATAGATGCAGGTGGTTTAATGAACTTTGCTGCGAATGAAATAAAAGGTAAATAATGAAATCATATAAAATAGCACTAATTAAAGGTGATGGTATTGGTCCAGAGATTATTGATGAAGCGACTAAAGTACTTGACGCAGTAGCTTCTGCTTGTGAACTTCACTTTGAGTATGAAGAACTTCTTATGGGGGGAATCGCTTATGACATTACCGGCAATCCTCTGCCACAAGAAACAATAACAAAGTCTTTAACAAGTGATGCTGTGCTTTTTGGTGCTATTGGTGGCCAAAAATGGGATACATTAGATCGGGAATTAAGACCAGAAAGTGGACTATTAAGATTCAGAAAAGAGTTGGGTGTATATGCTAATCTTCGTCCTGCTGTAGTTTATGAGGAGCTCATTAATGCATCTTCTTTGAAGCCAGAGATTATTAAAGGTGTTGATATCATGGTGGTTCGTGAACTTATTGGAGGGATCTATTTTGGTGAACCAAAGGGACGAACGAAAGACAAAGGCTGGAATACTATGGTCTATACTCGCGAAGAGATTGTTCGTATAGCTCATCAAGCGTTCAGGATTGCTCAAACCAGAGATAAAAGAGTTGTTTCTATTGATAAAGCTAACGTACTAGATGTATCTCAACTTTGGAGAGATGTAGTAACAGAAATATCAGAGCAATACCCAGATGTTGAACTGACTCATATGTATGTTGATAATGCAGCTATGCAACTTGTTTTAAATCCGAAGCAATTTGACGTAATGCTGACTGGAAATATTTTTGGTGATATCTTGAGTGATGAAGCTTCTATGCTATGTGGTTCTATTGGTCTTCTTCCATCTGCTTCAGTAGGTGAAAAAATAGGTGTTTATGAACCTATCCATGGTTCAGCACCAGATATAGCAGGACAGGGTATTGCAAACCCTATAGCAACTATATCTTCTGCATCAATGATGCTTCGCTATGCACTAGGGGAGAAAGAAGCTGCTAATAAAATTGATAATGCTATAAAAAGAGCATTAAAAGAGGGTTATAGAACTCAAGACTTAGCGCAGTTTGATGCTAAAGAAGTTTGTTCTACTAGTGAGATGGGCTCAATAATAGCGAATTATACGACAAAATAAGATGCAAACCTTAACTCTAGCAAGTATTTACGAACTTCAAGGCCTCAAAGAAGAAGCTTTACAGATCTATAAAGATATTTTAGAAAAAACTCCAGACAACAGCGATGCTAAGATAGCTATAAAAAGACTCTCTGGAATGAGAAAAGATTTTAGAGGAGTCAATGAGCAAATGAAAGATTTTTTTGTTAAAATGGAGTCGCAAATAGAGTTAAATGAATTTGAAAGATGGTTACTAGGTGGTAATAAATGGAATTAGAAGATGCGATACTTTCAACTCTCAAAGAGATTGAAGACAAGGGGAAATCAAAACTTTTACGACCAAAAAAGTTAAAAGAAAACTTTGAAGTCAAAGAAAAAAAAATAATTGAACCAAAAGAGATTAAGGTTTCACTAAGC
>Ga0256840_1002734_pt1 | contig 15178 bp, 13 predicted proteins | sample 355202metaG_FD_185969 | JGI IMG/M metagenome (GOLD analysis project Ga0256840, IMG submission 185969) | Hydrothermal vent microbial communities from Mid Atlantic Ridge, Atlantic Ocean - 355-202 | ecosystem: Environmental > Aquatic > Marine > Hydrothermal vents | place: Atlantic Ocean: Mid...
TGATAGACTTGCGACATTCTTTAAAATCCTTATTTGCTGTAAAGATTTTACTACTATGCTGCTAAGCTATCACTTTTACATCTTGAACATGGAGATAAAATGACCCCAAGAATACCTTTACCTACAGATAGTATATATAAATTTTATGCCCTATCTGGTATTATATTTTTTATTACAGCGGTTATCATGATTTATATAACTCAAAAAAACTATAATGAACAAGTATATGAACGATATATACCTATGCAAATTCTTAGTAATAAAGATGTTTTAAATGAAAAAGAAGAACTTGAATTAGAAATTCTTAAAAGTAAAGATAAAATAGAAAAAGATGATAGAAATATAATGATGAAGCTATTTTCAGTAGTTCTGTCATTAGCAATAATATGTATGATGTATGGATTTTTTAAGTGGCATACAATACTTCAACCTAGCCAAAATAAATTAATGGAATTAGAAATTAAAAAACTTGAAAAAGAATTAGAAGAATAAAGAAAAACTCTACACCCCCAAACTCTCCACCAACTTCGCAGCTGACCCAGCCCTAGCATTATGTGGCTGGTACAAATAATTATTTACTTTTTCAGGTACAACTTCAGGTACATTCAAATCTTCAAACTCTTCTTTTGCTGACTGTTTTGCTTTAAACAACGCCATTTGTACACGGCTGTAAAAGTTTGCAGCGCCTTCTCCTGAGGTTTCTATGGAAAGGAAGTTTGCTTCAGGGAAACGGTTGGTGACAAGTGACTGTACGCCATCACTTACTGCAGAGCTTGGCATGCACCCAAAAGGCTTGACAGAAATGACAAGATGAGAAAGGTTGTGTTTTACAGATTCTATGAGGTGTGCAACTTCTAAGTGTCCTTCTCCACCTTCACAGTCTAGTGTGTAGTAGTCTTTACTCAAGTCTGCTAGTTTGTCCATATCTGGTATCTCATAGTCATGTAAACCTATGGCTTTAGCGTAAAGTCCAAAGTGTGTTTTTATGGCTACTTTACCCGCTTTGATGAGCAAGCGTGTTTTAGCAGAACTAAAGTCGATGCTTTTTGCACCTTCAACAGCGAGTGTTTGTCGTTTTTTCACTGCACGTTCTGCTTCCCAGAGGCTTAGCATGAGACGGTTTAGTATAGGTTGAGGGATGCATTCTGCCCCTTCTGCTTCTAAAAACCTGTGTAAGTTATAGTTGCCATCACCTTCTGTCATTGCTGCCCAAAACTCACCCATAACCATCACTTTGGCTTTAGGTTGTAAACGGTTAAGCTTGACAGTTGACAGCTCTTTACGACAAGCCCACATCGCTTTAATGAGGCTACTGTGTGATGTAAATGCATCAGAGACAATAGTTCGACAATTTTTTATAGCTGCATCTACAGCCCCTGCTTCTATTTCGTAAGGACGCATCTTATAGCCTAATATATTTATGATGTCACCAATAATGACAGCTTTAATAAGTGTAATGAAAAACTTTGGTGTAAAGTTCAGTATATCATCATCTATATCATCACCTTGGAAGATGCCTTTGTCATGTTCAAAAGAGGTAATGCGAAAGCCATCAAACCCTGCATCCCTTAAGGCTTTTTTGTATTCAGTAATATACATACCAAAACGACAAGGGCCACAACCACCTGCAGTGATATAGACATATTTTTCTACAATTTCTTTTTCACTAAGTCCTTTTTCATCACGCAAGTCTTTGAGATATTTCACGAGATTCCCAACAGTAAAGTAGGTAGGGTTACATTGTCCTTTATTACCGTAAGCTTTTCCTGTTTGAAAAGATGCGAAGTCAGGGTTTGGCATAGAGATATAGTTTTCCCCTAGTGACTGAAGTGCAGCTTGTATAAGCTGGTCTTGTAAGATGGTAAGCCCACCTGAGAGTATAATAGTCTCAGATTTTGGTGCATATTTTATGGGTTTTTTAGGGATATCTCTCCACTGTGTGGCTTCTTGATTTAGAAAATTCAAATCGCCATTTTTGTCTGTCATTTTTACTGTACTACAGGCTATACTCATGCTAAAACTCCTTCTGTATTGTGGATGATATTGGTGTTGTCTTGGGACATAGTCCTACGGTTTTTTGATAATGTCTCTTTATATTGGTCGAGTGTGTATGCAAAGGTCTTGACTCGTATCTTGATGGAACCTCCAGGCTTGTTGGCATCTATGTCATGCAGGGTAAGATGTGGGGTACGTGATGCACCAAGTATCTTGTCGATGATGGAGTAGGTAGGTGCATCATGTCCACACTTAAAGCTACTTAGGTCAAGCACAGCAACATTTGGGTGACGTGCTGCAAACTTAGCTGCCCATACTTTTTGTGTGGAGTTGGTTGAAAAGTTTTCTGCCCATACATCACGTATGTCATATGCAGAGGCAATACGATTTTTATGTATATCATCACCAAAATAACGTGCAAGATATGCTTCATCTTTAGGGATGGCACGCATTGAGAGTGTTTTGAAACCAAGAGATTGGAACTCATCTAGCACCTCATGGTTTATGCCTGGGTCAGAATGGTAAGGACGACCTAGTAGTAAAAGAACCACTTCATCATTGGCTACTGCATCATCTAATATTTGTCTGCCTTCTACCATAATGTCTGCATCGTTTTTATCGAGTGCTTTCCATGCCTGTTCTACTGCCCAGTTATTTTCATCTTCTGTGATACGTAATTTATCTTTCCATGTATGATAAAGTTGTTTTTGGAGTAGATTTTTATCATCAAAATTGAGAGCCTCTTCAACATAGGTAATGTTTTTTTCTTCAAATAGGTTTTTTTCTTTGGTAAAAGCAGAATACACCACTTTAGGTGTACCAGAGATGATAGGACAAGAGGTTTGCCCCATGGTGTGTTTCACATAGCCTGGCAGCTCAGTGACAGCAGGAAACCACATAAACTGAAACTTTTTACGTGCAAACTTTTTTTCATACAGTAGTGCATAGACATGTGACTGTGCCACTTTAGCAGGGTAACAAGAGTCTACAGAACCGTACTTTGCACCTTCTAAATACATATCTTCATTTGAAAAGTCAGAGAAAATGATGTTTTTTGCAGGTATTTCTAGTGCTTCAAGATACGTACGCAAAAAAGGAGCAAGTGAATAGATGTTGAGTACTTTTGGTATGGCAATTTTAAGTTCACGTCTGTAGGCCTTGTCATGTTTGTCTGAGACTTGAAAACTTCTAGTAACTTCTTTGCGTAAAGTAGGCCCCCATCCACCCAATGTAACTTTAACTTGTTGTTCAGATATTTTTGTCTCCTGATTGGGTAACTTTTCTAAAGTATAATTAGAGCTAAAAAGTTCTATGGACTCTTTTTTAACAAGGTTAGGGATATTTTGTTGTAAATCTTTTCTGGAATCTTTGAGAAGTTTCAGTGCCTCATGTGACTCAACAGTACCTTCTTCACAAGAAAATCCTGCGATGTAACGTACCGTCTCAGAACTAGGTGTTTTGGTGTCTATAAAGGTACGTGAACAGTTGATACTACAAAAGGTACAGCGTGTGTCTTCATCTGTTCTGGAAGTGTAAGTCATCTGTAATGCTTCTTCCATACCTGAAAAGGTAGCATATCCACGTTGTGCTACGACATTTTTTGCTTCTATGGCAGCTCCATATGCTCCAGCTTCACCTGGATGAGGGTGTACATCTACTCTAGCATGAGGGACTTTGTCTTTGATGTAGTCTACCTGTGCTTTGAGGGCTGCTTGATTATACTGTGTACCACCTTGGAGTACAAAATGGTCACCAAAGGCTGCCAAGTTAGGTGCTTGTACCACATACTGCCAGACGTTCTTCGGAAGTACTTTTGAGATACCTGCAAAAAGTTCTTCTTTAGAGTAGCCTTCTTTTTGGAAGTTTACCCTATCTGTATCTAGGAACACAGCACATCCATAGTTAAACAGTGGGGCTTGTTTGGCAGAAAATGCGATGTCTGCAAAATCTTCCACCGCGACACTAAACTGCTTAGCCATAGATTGTAGGAGTGTACCGTTTCCTGCTGAACATTGGTTAGAGAGACGGAAGTTTTTCATTATACCATTTTCCATAAAAAGCACTTTGATGTCCTGCCCGCCGATGTCACAGATGACATTGATACTCTCGCCAAACTCATGTTGGGCTGATTTCATATGTGCGATGGTCTCTATGATGTTTGCATCTGCATGCAAAGCACCTCCTAGTACGTCTGCTGCATAGCCAGTTACACCTAAACCCTTGACATCATAGTAGCCATGAGGGTCTTTTTTTTGTATCTCTTGTAGGAGTTCTAGGGTATCTTCTATAGGGTTACCTTTAGAGAGCTGGTAGACTTTTAAAAGCATATTTCCCTCTTCATCACAGAGTACTGCTTTGGAAGAAGTAGATCCTCCATCTATGCCTAAAAAACAAGTGGTTTTTTTCGTAAGTATGGGAGGTACAAAAGGTTTGATAGTATAGTCATCTTTGAAGGCTTGTAGTTCTTCTGGGCTTGAGACAAGCGGAGCATCGTTGTTTTCGTTAGACGTTGTTCCACCTGTGTCTACAAGTGTTTTTAGCTGTATGAGTCCTGTAAAAGGTTTATCATTATTGGCTTCACCTTCTCCAAAGATAATAGCACCTAAGGCTGCATAGTATTGAGCGTTGTCAGGAACGTTTACAAGTTCATTCATCTTAGACTTGTCATAGTCAACACCACGCTCGTCCCATATCTCTGCAATACGCATACGCCAGCACTCTTGTAAAAAAGGTAAGTAGGTGTTCGGCCCTCCAAGCAAAAGGACATTTGGCATGAGGGTGTTGCCACGTGTAAGCACTGTAAGATTTTGCATGACAATGGCATCTGCTAGTGAATTCATAATCTCATCAGAAGGCACAGAAGTTTTGACAAGGTTTACGATGTCAGTCTCTGCAAACACGCCACACTTAGCAGCGACATGATGAAGCTTGTCTGTTTGAAATGTTAGTTTTTGTATGTCATCAGCTTCCATACCTACTTTCATCGAACATTTTTCTATGGTAGCACCTGTACCTGAGGCACACTTGTCGTTCATAGAAGTGAGCACTGAACGTTTGCCATCTTCGCTCTGTTTAAAGTGGATGATTTTGGCATCTTGCCCACCAAGTTCGATGACAGCTCTTACATCAGGATGGTTATGCTCTACAGCTAGGACAACTGCATTCACTTCCTGCACAAAACGGGCATTAATCGTAGGAGCAATACGCGATGCACCTGAACCTGTAATGTAGGCCTTGTCTATTTTGTTATAGAAGTTGGAATGTGTTTTGGAGAGTTCTTCAAGGAGTTTTAGGAGTGTAGGAGCTTGCTTAGTATCGTGAGCCGTGTAGGCTTTAGCTACGATGTTGAACTGTTCATCACAGACCACGTATTTTACAGTAGTAGAGCCTATATCTATGCCTAGAGAGTATTTTTTTATAAGTGGTTTAGTCATCACAGACCTTTTTGTTTAATGGTTTTTTCATTGCTTTTAAACGCCCAGATTATCCATACTATACCAAGTATAATAAAAGGTATGCTTAACATTTGACCTGTGGTAAAGGGTAAGCTTGTAGTGTAGTCTGCTTGACGTGTTTTAGTGTATTCAAGTAAAAAACGTACAATAAACATATAACTAAGAAAAACCCCTGGTAAAATTTTAGTAGCAAAAGATGTCGAAACTTTTTTATAAATAATAAGTAAAATAATAAGAAGAGAAAGATAAGAAAATGCCTCATAAAGTTGTACAGGGTGCCGAGGTAACATGTCAAATCGTTCAAAGATAATTGCCCAAGGCTTATCAGTTTCCAAGCCTATGATTTCAGAATTGAAAAAGTTTCCAAAACGTACAAATGCAGCAGTGAGTGCTCCTGGAATGGTTATACGTGAAATGAGCCAAAAATAAGACTCGTTGTATTTTTTGGAAAAAATGAAGAGTGATAAAAGTACACCTAGTAATCCACCATGACTAGCTAGTCCTCCTTTCCATACATAGAGTATTTCTAAAGGATTGTTAAGATAATAGTCTGGTTGATATGCAAGTGTGTGCATAAGTCTAGAACCTACTACAGCACCTATCATGACATATATAAGTAAATTATCTAGGATAGCAGGTTCCTTACCTTCTCGTATATATATTTTTTGAAGTATGATTAGTCCAAGAAAAAATGAGCCAACAAAAAATAAGCCATACCAGCGAAGTTGAAGCGGTCCTAAGTGTAAGAGTGTAGGGTCGATATTCCAAACAAAATGTTCCATGTTAATGCACCTTTTTTAATAAGGAGTATTATACTCTAAATTGATTAATTAGATTTTTAGGTGTCTTTTAGAGATAATTAATCTAATTATAACTATAATATTGATAAAGATTATTCATTGCATAAGGTATAGTTTAATGGAACAAGAAAAGTTAAGATTCAAAGATAAATCAACTGGTATATATAATAAAGACTATTTTTTTGAGACAGGTGGGTATTTGCTTACTCTTGCGACAAGAAGCAAAGTACCTTTGTCTATTTGTGTCATTGACATAGATCATCTAACTAGAATAAATGAGAGATTTGGTATTAAAATTGGAGATGAGGTCTTAAAAACCGTGGCAAAAACAATTGAATCAAAATGTCGTAGAAGTGATTTGTTGGGGTATCTGGGTGCGGGAACAATTGGTCTTGTTCTTTATGATATATCAGGAGTAAATACGGGTCTCGTTCTTAATACATTACGTAAGAAAATAGAACATGCTATTGAAAATCCTAACCATCCAAAATTAAAAGCAACGGTAAGCATAGGTGCATGTGTGATGCAAGGTGAAATAGATAAAGAAAAGTTGGAAGTTGTTTATAACCGTGCCTATTTGGCAGTAAAAAATGCAAAAGAAGCAGGAAGAAACAAGGTAGTTGTTTTTTAATTAATTTTTTCTTTTATCTCTTTAGCAATATTTGAAATCTTTTTAATCTTTTGTATATTACTTAGGTTCTCGTCTAGCAGAACCTTTACAAAAGCAGACCCCACGATGACACCATCTACTCCAACCGCTTTATCTTTGGCGGTATTTTGGTCAACACCAAAACCTACATAGACAGGGGTGTCTGAGTATTTTTTGATGTTCGTGATGATAGGTTGTAAGTATTCACTTTTCCCAGCCCCTGTAATGCCTGCATAAGCCACAAGATAAATGAATTTTTTAGCATCTGTAGCTATCTCTTTAATACGAGCTTCAGAGTCCGTAGGAGCGATGAAGTCTATAAGATTTAGTCCTGCAGCTTCTATGCTTGGTTTGTAGGGTTTTGCTTCTTCTAGAGGTAGATCAGGAATGATAAATCCATTAACACCTGTTTCTCTAGCTTTGGCAATGAAGTTGTCCATGCCTTTGTGGTAAAAAGGATTAAAGTAACCCATCCATAAGGTGTCTATATGAGTTGCTATTTTAGCAGAGGCTTCAAAAAGGTGTTCAAGCTTAAAGCCGTTTTGTAACGCTTTTAAATTTGCAGCTTCTATGACAGGACCATCTGCTACAGGGTCAGAAAAAGGCATGCCAAGTTCTAATGTATCAACACCTGCTTCTGCCAAAGCCAATGCAGCATCTACAGTAAAGTCTAAAGTGGGGAAACCTGTGGTAATGTAAGCGACTAATTTTTTCAATATTTCTTCTTAGTATAATAGTTTTTTAACATTATATGATAAAATGAGTAAAATTATAGGATAAGTAGAGAAATTTGATGAGTATTCATACCCCCCCAATAGAAAAAAAAGTAACTTTAACCACTATAGCAAAAATGAAAGGTGTTGAACCTATCACGATGGTTACCGCCTATGATGCACTTTTTGCACAACTTTTTGACGGTGAAGTCGAGATGATTCTTGTGGGCGATAGTTTAAATATGAGTTTTTTAGGGAAAGAAGACACACTTTCAGCTACGATGGATCAGATGATTTACCACACCCAAGCAGTGTGTAATGGTGCAAAACTACCGTTAATCGTTTTAGACATGCCTTTTGGCTCATACACTTCCCCAGAACTGGCCGTGAAGAATGCCACAAGAGCCTATCAAGAAACCAATGCACAAGCAATCAAGATAGAAGGGGGCAAAGAGAGAGCCTATATCGTTGAGGCATTGACACAAAATTCTATAGCAGTACTTGGGCATATAGGCTTGATGCCACAATTTTTACGATCTGATGGCGGGTATAAAATACGCGGTAAAGACAAAACAGACATTAAAAATCTTGTAGAAGATGCTAAAGCGTTAGAAAAAGCAGGTGTCTTTGCTCTTGTAGTTGAAGGTATGAAAGAAGAAGCTGCACGTGCTATCACGGAGGCAATTTCTATTCCTACCATAGGTATAGGTGCAGGAAATGTAACTGATGGGCAAGTATTGGTTTGGTCTGATATGTTTGACTTTTTTGAAGCTTTTACACCAAAGTTTGTAAAGAAGTATGGTTCTGGAGCGAAGATGATACGAGAAGGTTTAGCACAATACCGTGATGAAGTAAAAGCAAGAGAATTCCCTAGTAAAGAAAATACGTATTAATGGAGAGAATGGTCGAAATAGAACGTTTTGATGAAGAGGCTTCATATGAAGTGACACTTCGTCCTTCTTCATGGGATGAATATATCGGACAAGAGAAAATCAAAAAAAACCTCAAAGTTTTTATAGAAGCGAGTAAAAAGAGAGAAGAGGCCTTAGACCATATTTTGTTTTTTGGTCCCCCAGGACTTGGGAAAACAACGATTGCAAACATTATCTCCGCTGAAATGAATGCAAACATCAAAACAACTGCCGCACCGATGATAGAAAAAGCAGGTGACTTAGCGGCACTCTTGACGAACATAGAAGAGGGTGACATTTTATTTATAGATGAGATACACAGAATGTCCCCAGCTATTGAAGAGATACTCTACCCTGCGATGGAAGACTTTAGGCTAGACATTATCATAGGCTCAGGACCTGCAGCACAAACCGTAAAGATAGATCTACCACGTTTTACACTCATAGGAGCAACGACACGAGCAGGGATGCTCTCTAATCCCTTGCGTGAGCGGTTTGGTATGCATTTTAGGATGCAGTTTTATACTCCCTCTGAGTTGGCTCATATTGTTATGCAGGCATCACATAAATTAGAAAAAGTAGCTAAAGATGATGCTGCAAATGAGATAGCAAAAAGAAGCCGTGGAACACCACGAATAGCACTAAGGCTCTTAAAGCGTGTACGTGATTTCGCTGAGGTACTAGATGAAAAAGAGATTTCTTTAGAGCGAGCCAAATACGCACTAGATCAGTTAGGTGTAAATAATCTAGGTTTTGATGAGCAAGATATACAGCTTTTGGAGCTTTTAGTCTCTGCTAAAAACAAACCTATGGGGTTAAGTACTATAGGTGCAGCATTAAGTGAAGATGAAGGTACAATAGAAGATGTTTTAGAGCCTTATTTAATAGCAAATGGCTACATAGAACGAACTGCAAGAGGACGCATAGCCACACAAAAATCATATGCACATTTTAAATTAAGTGGCATTGAGAACGAGTTAGATGATGAATAAATCAACTTTATTGGTTACAGCTCTTTTTGTTTTAGGACTCATGGGTGCTTATTCTGTTTATCAACCTTTCTTACTTTCCATGACGGTTGCAATTTTATTGACGATGGCAACTTTTAACTTAAGCAAAAAATTGCTCTCTTTTACGCATTCAGCAAAGATTTCTTCGGTCATATCAACTATTTTACTTTCATTACTTCTTTTTGCTCCTATCGTTTATTTGGGAACGATTGGCGTAGACTATATCTATCAACTTGATAATGAAGGTGTAAAAGACACTATTAATACTGTAAAAGTGTTTATAGAAGAGGTTCCTATTTTGGAGGGCTTTTCACAACAGTATTTGAGTGATACCAAAATCACAGAATATATACAAGACTCAACACACTATATAACTGCAGCAGGAAGTGCAGGGATAGGTTTTATGAAAAATATGTTTTTTGTTGTTGTGTTTTATTTTTTTATTAATTTTTATGGTGACCGTTTTTTTGATGTACTTTTAGCCCTTCTTCCTGTTTCTTCTTCTAAAGGTGCACGTATGATGCAAGAGGTATCTGCTACTATGGAAGTGGTATTTTACTCCATCATAGTGACTGCGATACTGGAAGGTTTCCTTTTTGGAATCATAGTAAGTTATTTTGGTTTTAATGGTTTACTTTTTGGTGTAATCTATGGCTTTGCATCTCTTATTCCTATTATTGGTGGTATTATCGTTTGGGCACCAGTGTCACTATATGCATGGACAAAAATAGATACACATTCTGCTATTATTATTGCTTCATATTCTGTGATTATGATTTCTATTATTGCAGATACATTTTTAAAGCCGATGATTATAAAAGTGATTAAAGAAGATTTTTTAAAAAGTACGATTCAAATTTCTTCTGTTGTAATATTTTTTTCTATTCTTGCGGGTATGAGTACACATGGGTTTTGGGGTATGATATTAGGTCCTGCTATTACCTCCTTTTTAATAGCTATTACAAAAGTTTATCTTGACTATAGTGATAAATAAATAGGTATTAATCAGCGATTAAATATAATGTTCTACAATAAAAGTAATTTGGACTATAAAACGTCATTTGACTAAAAAGGATACATTATTATAAAAATACTTATTATAGAAGATGACCCAGAGTTGGCACTAATTTTGACAAACTATTTGACAAAATATAACATGGAAGTTATAGGTGCAGAAGACCCATATATTGGTCTTTCACTTTTAACACAGCATACTTTTGATTTGATTATTCTAGATTTGACTTTACCTGGTATGGATGGACTGGAGGTAATTTCTAAAATACGTGACATTTCAAATATACCTATCATTATCTCTTCTGCTAGAGATGACATTACCGACAAAGTGATAGGAATGGAACGAGGAGCAGATGACTATATGCCTAAACCATATGACCCTAGAGAATTGGTAACACGGATTAAAACGATATTAAGACGTACGCGTATCATTGAAGAAAAAACAGAGAAAAAAGAAGAAATTTTTATTGTAAATGCGAAAGCTAGAGAGATACGTTTTAAAGAAGATTCTCTAGATTTAACCGCAGCAGAATATGACGTATTGCATATGCTTGTAAATCATAAGAATGGTTCTGTCTCAAGGGAACAACTTTTGTATGAGTCTGAACATATAGATGATGATTCTTCTATTAAAAACATTGATGTTATTATCTCTAGGATACGACAAAAAATAGCAAAAATAGACCCCAATAATATCTACATTAAACCTATTCGAGGTGTAGGTTATTTACTTACTGATAGAATATAAGTTATGATACGTGATAAAATGAAAAATTTATCCGTTACAACTTTTATACATGTATTATTTTCAGTAGCTATTGCTATTTTGATTGCTACATTTTTACTTTTTCTTTCATGGGATAAAGACCGTCAAAAGTTAGATGAGTATAAGCGTTTTCAATTTATTTCTATCTCTTTTTTGTCGAGTCTTCAAACTTCTCCTAAAAAAGATGAATTAGAAAAGCTCTATAAAGAGTTACGTGTATTTCCACTTTTTGGTGAAGAGAAAAAGAGGGTAAAGAAAATAATTAAAGATAGAGGTAAAACTATTTTTACAGGAGGATCATCAATAGGACAAGTAAGGGTATTTGAAATAAACAAAATCCATTATATTTATATACAGCGGATGGGGTATAATCTTATGCTAAAAGACAATCGAGAAAAAAATTATAATTTTGAATATGCTATAGGTATAGGCGTATTTCTTATAGGACTTTTGCTCTTACTTTATTTGGCTGTCTTAAAAAAACTTTCTCCTCTTAAAAAACTTCATAAACAAATTCAGAGATTTGCTCAAGGTGATATGGAGACAAGGATTACCTATTTATATAATGATGAGATAGGAAAAATTGCTAAAAGTTTTGATGATGCTATTGTGCGTATTCGAGAGCTTAGTCAGTCTAAAAACCTTTTTATGCGTAATATGATGCATGAGTTAAAAACACCTATCACAAAAGGTCGTATTGTAGTAGAGATGTTAGAAGATGAGAATACAAAGAAAGTACTTGTACGTGCTTTTGAGAGAATGAATGAACTTATTTCAGAACTTTCTCAAATAGAACGTGTGACAACACATAACTTTGAGCCTAACTTTGAATATGTAATGCTTTCTGAGATTATAAAGATGAGTCAGGACTTATTAATGATACATAGTTCTTGCGTACAAATAGAAATAAAAGATAAAGCATTAGCTACAGATAAAAAGCTTATGGCATTAGTAATAAAAAATTTAATGGATAATGGTTTAAAGTATAGTACAAATAACTGTGTAGTAGTCCAAACTAATCAAGGATTTATTGAGGTTGTTTCACAAGGAGAGAAATTAAAACATCCTTTAGCTTATTATACTGAACCATTTTCTCAAGAGGAAAAAAGAAGTGCAGGTTTTGGACTGGGCTTATATATTGTGGAGAGTATCTTACAAAAACTTGGATATAGGTTATCTTATAAGTATAATGAAGGAAATAACATATTTTCTATACTTCCTGAAAAACGTAAAGAAGAGAGAAACTAGTCTTTTAAAGACTCTGCTATAAGCTCCAAAGGGTTTTTAAATATAGTTTCGACATCTGCATTGTTCATTGCTTCACTTAGTTGCATACGGCACGCTGAACACTCAGCAGAGACATAGTGTGCTTTTGTCTCTTTAATCATTGCTGCTTTTGGGATACCTGCTAGCTCTGCAAAATGAAACTTCTCTGTTTGGAGTGTCACCCCACCAAATCCACAACATCTATCTGAATCTGACATCTCAACCATTGGGTAGTTGGGAGAGAGTAAATTACGTGGTTGTTGGTAAATGCCTTGCACTTTTTTTGCGTGACATGGGTCATGGTAGGTGACTGCTGTGTCAAACCTTTTACCTTTGTCTTTGAGTATTTGTTGTAAAGGGGTATTGTCATCTAGCCATGCTGTAGCCATATGCATTTTTTCAGAAACCTTTTTTGCTCTCTCTTCCCATTGGGGCATGTCATGGTTTTTAAAGAAGACTTGCCAATCATGTTTCATCATAGCCGAACAAGTAGCCTCAGGGATAAGCATCGCATCACACTCATCCATAAAACTTTCAAAGTATTCTATGTTCTTTTTGGTCATATACTCAACAGAATGTACATCTCCAGTAAAGTAAGCAGGGGCAGAACAGCAAAGTTGCTCTTTAGGGATAAATATATCTATATTTAATGCTTTCAAAATCTCGACGAGAGAGTCACCAATGCCTATATAGTTGTAGTTTGCAAGACATCCTATAAAGAGTGCAATCCGTTGGTTTTTTTCTTCTTGTATAGGTGCAGGTATCTCTTCTGGGTAGCTGTTTAAAAAGCTTGTTTTTACCATAGAGGGAAGTAGCCTTCCCTTTTTTATCATAGGAAGAGAAAATCTTGCTCTTAATCCTCTGTCTTTGTCATCTTGAGCTAAGGCACAGGTTTTAAACATGAAGCCCATCTTCATCACAAAATCCATGATTTTACGGTTACGAAGCAAGAAGAAAAAACCACGCTTAAACCATGCGATACCAAATTTGTTAGCTATATCTGCACGCACCTCTTCTATGACCATATCTGTAGCCAAAGAGTTTGGACAAACATCCACACAGTTGGTACATAAAAAACATGACTCAAAAATGTTTTTTGCATTTTTATCTAGTTCTAGGTCTCCTTGTTGGTAGGCTCCTAGTAAGTCTATAAATCCACGTGGAGAGGTAGTCTCGTCAGGGTTTACTTGGTGGATAGTACAAACGGGGATACACTTCCCACACTTGATACAGTCATCACTTGTTTCACTAAAGTTAAAAATGTCTTCAGGTTTTTTGCTCATGTTTAGTTTATATCCATTATTTGTTTAAAAGTCAATGCTTCTATTTGTTCCTTTCTTTCTTTGTTGATGCAACAAAGAAAGAAACGAACCCAAAAAAAGAAAATGCAATACCTGCTGTCGCAAGAAGTTATTTTCCTTTTGTATTTGTAGTGCTAAATACACGTAAGTTTTTAGTGTATTTAGTTTTCTTTTCTTTTTGTGTCAAGCCACACCATGATGCCTTTTTGGGCGTGTAGTCTGTTTTCTGCTTCAGTGAAGATGACTTCTTCGTGTTTTTCAAAGGTCTCTTCACTCACTTCATAGCCTCTGTAGGCTGGAAGGCAGTGGAGGAAAATAGCATCATCTTTTGCTAGAGCCATAAGTTCTTCATCTACTATGTAGCCTTCAAATGCTTCCATACGCTCTTCTTTCTCATCTTCTTGTCCCATGCTTACCCATGTGTCGGTTGTGACTACATCACAGTCTTTTACGGCAACTTTTGGGTCGTTAGAAAAGGTGATTTTGGCTCCAGATTCTGCAGCGATTGCCATGGCTTCAAGTATGATGTCTATGTCGCACTCATAACCCTGTGGTGTAGCAATACGAAGCTCAAACCCGAGTTTAGCTGCAAGCATAAGCCATGAGTGTGTCATGTTGTTGCCGTCACCCACGTAAGCAACCACAGGGTTTTTGTCTTTACCGAACTCTATCATGGTAAGGTAGTCTGTCATGAGTTGTACGGGGTGGTAGCTGTCTGTAAGACCATTAAGCACTGGTACTTTAGAGTACTTGGCAAACTCTTCAAGTTTCTCTTGTTCAAAAGTACGTATCATGACCATGTCTACCATACGGCTGATGACCCTAGCCGTATCTTTCATAGGCTCACCACGTCCAAGCTGTATGTCATTAGAAGACAAAAACAAGCCTACTCCACCAAGCTGATAAATACCTGTCTCAAAGCTCACACGTGTACGCGTAGAAGACTTTTCAAATATCATTCCAAGCGTCTGCTTTTCTAGGTAGGGTACAAACTTACGCTCTTTGGTTTGAGCTTTTATCTTCTGTGCTAGTGCTATCATCTCTAAGATTTCTTCTTTGCTAAAATCTTTAAGTGTTAAAAAGTGTCTCATAGGACGCTCCTGTTATCTACCATAACTATGTAGTAGTAAAATTTAAAAGAGATTATTCTACCATAATTGGGGTTACTTTGTTCTTTAGCGGATATGTCAATGAAAGCAAAACAAATCTTTGATGCAGTAATTTAACAAAAGCAAAATAGTATTTTCCCATTTTGCCTTTGTATTGAACAACTGTTGCTACACGTAAAGTGTCATCAT
>Ga0256840_1002735_pt1 | contig 15178 bp, 17 predicted proteins | sample 355202metaG_FD_185969 | JGI IMG/M metagenome (GOLD analysis project Ga0256840, IMG submission 185969) | Hydrothermal vent microbial communities from Mid Atlantic Ridge, Atlantic Ocean - 355-202 | ecosystem: Environmental > Aquatic > Marine > Hydrothermal vents | place: Atlantic Ocean: Mid...
TTTTAAACTTTATGAAGTAAGTTCAAAAGAGGAAATTGTTCAGGAGATTCGCGCTGGTCGTGCTAAATCAGGACTTTATATACCAAAAACTTTCTCTAAGGAGCTTACAGACAACAAGCAACCAATAATTTTATTTTATGTGGACGGAACCATGCCATCTCTCACTACAGCTATGAAAAACCATTCAAATACTTTAACTGGCGAAGATGTTACCAATGATATGTACTTCTTAGATGAAAATGCATCAAATGTGCGTATAGCCCAAGAGCCTTTTAAGTTAGAAACTGAGGTGCTGTTTAATCCAGATGCAAAAGAAACATGGTTTTTTATACCTGGGGTTATTGGTGTTTTAATCATGCAAATAACACTTCTTTTAGCAGGTATCTCTGTAGTAAAAGAGAAAGAAAACCACACATTAGAACAAATATTTGTTAGCCCCATCTCAAAATCTAGCTTTGTAATAGGAAAAATTCTCCCTTATATATTTATCTCTTTATTTGAGTTTTATTTTATTTTAGTCTTAGGCTGGATATTTTTTAACATCCCAATCCCTCTAAGTGCTTATGGTGGCATATTTGCTCTATCTATAGTTTATACAAGTGCGATGATAGCACTGGGACTTTTTATTTCCATAATATCTCAGACGCAGCAACAAGCCATGTTTTTAGCAATTTTTATCATTATCCCATCTATACTTTTAGCAGGATTTTTATTTCCTATTGAGGCGATGCCAGAGTTTATACAGCCCGTATCATACATCATTCCCTTCACCTATTTTACAGAAATTATCCGAGGGCTGCTCATCAAAGAAACATTAATGATTGATTTACTTTATGACCACCTTGCCCTTTTTGGCTTTAGCATACTCTTTACTCTACTAAGCATACTTATGTTTAAAAAGCAACTTTTCACTCCAAGTACTAAATAAGGTATAATTGCATCAAAGGTAGATATATGTGTAATTTTAACAAACAAAACGAAGATACAAAAGTTTTCATCCATCTCTTGATGACAAAGTCTGCTCAATCTGTTGGCGGGGCTAACTTTTTTATAGGCTTAAGCGAGGCACTCAGGGCAACTAAACCTCATCCTCTTACCACTAATAAATGTCATATAAATTCAGACAATATAGTAATGAAATGGAATAAAATCATTTTTAAAGATAAACTAGAGGCTTTGGAGCAAATATTTTTAAATCACAAAAGTTCAGAATCTCAGGATTTTAATATCTTAGAAGCTGATAGTGATAAAAAGAAAAAACGAATCCTTAATGTTGTTAGAGCTTTAGCGCCTGTAGAGTTTGTTGTAACTCCTAAAAATCCAGATGAAGGAGAGGGGTTTAGTTTTACAGTATTTGAAACTATTGAAGATGATTATGTAAAAATAAACTCTCTCTTTATGGCTTTGTTTTTCTGTTCAGTAGAATATACTAAAAAAGCTTTAAAATATACTATTTAAAAATAAAAGGAAAAAAATGAGTCTAATCACCATATGGCATAATCCAAGATGCTCAAAGTCTCGTGCAGCGATTGAAATACTTGAGAAAAACAATTGTGAAACGGAAGTTGTAAAATACTTAGAAATAAATCCTGATGAAACTCAAATAAAATCTATTTTAAAGATGTTAGGCATTAGTCCAAGGGAATTGATGAGAACTAAAGAGGATATATATAAAGAGTTAAACCTCAAAGATATAAAAAGTGAAGAAAAACTAATCGAGGCTATGGCACAAAATCCAAAACTGATAGAAAGACCCATCATCATTAAAAACGCAGAGGCGATTATTGGTCGTCCAACGGAGAAGATTGCTGAATTTTTGAATTTATAAATTTCAGAACTCTTAAGAACAATTTAAATTAAACAATGCTAGAATTAAAAATAACAATTTATACTGCAAGATAATTACTAAAGCTCTTTGTTGGGGAAATTGTAGTGCGAGTTCATGATAAAAGACACTTTTGTGGGAAGACAATGCCAAACATTTTCTTTATACTACAACTTGTGATAATTTTTTTAACACTATACATACTCTATCAACTTAGCATATATTTTACTGTTGGTTTATCCGCTTTGTATTTTTGTGCTGTACTGGCTATTGTTGCAATAGCTTATTGCGCCAGCGTACGAAAGGATGTTATAAATCGCCAAAGTAGGCATTGCGATAGATTTGTAAATCAATAAAGAGCAAAAAGTTAAAGCTTTTCTATGCTTACGCCATTATCCTTAATAAATTTTGAAATCGTATCTGAATGGGTATGCTCGTACTCTTTTGCATACACAATTCTTTTAATTCCGCTTGCAATGAGATTTTTACTACATTCGCTACACGGCTCAAGTGTTACATATATTGTTGCGCCATCAATAGAGATACCCTCTCTTGCTGCCCATATAATAGCATTCATCTCAGCATGAATCTCGTATGTTTTTGACCATTCATGATGCTCTGATGTGTACTCCCCATCCCAATAATCACAGCAGTTTGTAAAGCCAGCTGGTGTTCCATTGTAGCCTGTACTTAGGATTCGTCCATCTTTTACTATTACTGCACCAACTTGTTTTGATACACACTTTGAAGCGGTCGCCAACTCTGTGGCTATATTGATAAAATTTTTATCACTTAGCATAGTTATCTTCTCATTATCAAACTTAAGTTTAAATATATTTATGGTATTATAACGCAAATTTTTACATATTTTGGAGTTACTATGGATACAAAACAAATTAAAGCATTGATGCGTGAATTCGACGAAAGCGGTCTTGCTAAATTAAAAATAACAAAAGAAGATTTTGCTATTGAATTAGAAAAAGCTACTGGCTTAGTTGCGGCACCTGTTGCAGCAGCGGCAGCACCTGTTGCAGCAGCAGTAGCACCTGCGGCACCTGTCGCAGCTGCACCAGCTGAAATCACTGGTGATGCTATCCTTTCTCCAATGGTAGGAACATTCTACCCATCTCCATCTCCAGATTCTCCCCCTTTTGTTAAAGTTGGAGACATTATCAAAAAAGGTCATGTAGTAGCGATTCTAGAAGCTATGAAAATCATGAATGAGCTTGAAGCTGACTTCGACTGTAAGATTATTGAAGTACTAGCAACAACTGGTCAAGCTGTTGAATATGATATGCCGCTATTCATAGTAGAAAGAGTATAGTTTTATGCAAGAAATAAAAAGAATTTTAGTTGCTAACCGCGGAGAGATTGCTCTTCGTGCGATTAGAACTATTAAAGAGATGGGTAAAGAGGCTGTTGCAGTTTACTCAACAGCCGATAAAGGGAATGCGTACCTTGATTTAGCTGATGCAGCAATTTGTATCGGTAATGGTCCAAGTAATGAAAGTTATTTGAGCATTCCAGCAATTATTTCTGCTGCTGAAATTAGTCACTGTGATGCAATTTTCCCAGGATATGGTTTCTTAAGTGAAAACCAACATTTTGTAGAGATTTGTACACACCACAAAATCAAGTTCATTGGACCAACACCTGAGGTTATGGTTTTAATGAGTGATAAATCAAAGGCAAAAGATGTAATGATTGCTGCTGATGTCCCTGTTGTTCCAGGTAGTGACGGTGCGATTGATGATATAGAAGATGCTAAAAAAAGAGCTAAGATAGTTGGATACCCTGTAATTCTTAAAGCTGCTCAAGGTGGTGGTGGTCGTGGAATGCGCGTTGTTGAAGAGGAAAGTTATCTTGAAAATGCATTTTTAGCAGCTGAAAGTGAAGCCATAACCGCATTTGGCGATGGCACTATTTATATGGAAAAATTCATCAAAGACCCTCGTCATATCGAAGTTCAAATCATGGCTGATGCCCATGGAAATGTTATCCATGTTGGAGAGCGTGACTGTTCTATGCAAAGGCGTCACCAAAAACTTATCGAAGAATCGCCTGCAATTGTCCTTCCACAAGAAGTAAGAGAAAGACTTTGGGATGCAGCTGTTCGTGCTACAAAATACATCAAGTACGAGGGTGCTGGTACATTTGAGTTCCTGCTTGATGCAAACCTAGATTTCTACTTTATGGAGATGAACACTCGTCTTCAAGTAGAACATACTGTATCTGAGATGGTAAGTGATTTAGACCTTGTCAAAATGATGATTGAGGTTGCTGAGGGCAAAGAGCTTCCTGCTCAAGATACTATTGTACTTAAAGGACATTCAATTGAGTGTCGCATCACGGCTGAAGACCCAGTTAAATTTTTACCATGTCCTGGTAAAATCAAAGAGTGGATTGCTCCAGGCGGAAAAGATGTTCGTATAGATACTCATTCTCACGCTGGTTATATTGTTCCTATGATTTATGACTCTATGATTGGTAAACTTATAGTTTACGGCAAAGATAGAGAAGAAGCGATTGCTAGAATGCATAGAGCCTTAAGTGAATTTAAGATTACAGGAATCAAAACTACAATTCCATTCCATAAAAAAATGATGGAGAATCCTGACTTTATCTCAAACAACTTCAATACAAAATATTTAGAAAATTATAACGGCTAAATTCTAGCTGTTATACCCTTTCTCGCAAATCCTTACTCTGGCATCCTAATAGTTTTTATATCTGCATTATGGCGAAGTCTTGCGAAGTAATCACCTAAAACTTCTTCCCTTTGTTGAGACATAATGATATTTATTATCTGATTTTTTACACCCTCTAGCCCACTTTCTTTAGCTGATTCTATCTCTTTTAGATAAAAACTTATATATCCGCCTTGACCATCAGGAACAATTGTGGTGAAACTATTTAGTGGAGTTTTTTCTAGTAATACTGCTAGCTCTGGAGAGATTTTGTTGTACTCCAATGCTTGTTCTTGCGTTTGTATATCTGGAGCATAAAGCATTGGGTTGTCTATTTTTTCTTGTAGCCTTGCTCTATCTTTTGAGTTGTATATTACCACTGTAAATGAATTTGGATGTGTAAACTCACCTTTGTGCATTTTATAATAATCTTCTATCTCACTCTCGCTAGGCTGTGAAATTTGCGAATAAGCAATAGCAGAATAAAGCTTCTGTGAAAGCATTCTCTGTTTGATGCTTTTCTTTAGCTCGGTTGATGTCATTCCATTGGACTCTCTTATAGCATCGTAAAATTCACTCACGCTCATGTTGTTTCTTGCAGCTGTCTTTTTAATCTCTTCATATACTTCACTTGTAGTTACATTGATTTTCCTCTCTTTTGTCTCTAACTCTTCTAATTTTTTACGGATAAGGATATCAGTTGCCCTCTTGAGATCCACTTTAGAAGTTTGCATCTCTTTTTCAATCTCGTAAAGAGTGATAGGAGTTCCCTTAACAACAACAGCCACACCACCAACTAATTCAGCACTTAAAGAGGCAACAAAAACCACAGATAATAAAAATTTATACATATATGTTCACTTTATCAAAAATAAGTTGCTATTTTACCCTTATTTAACCAATGTTAGCCTAAAATTCCATTACATATAATTTAAAGGCATATCAATGGTTGTTACTCGTTTTGCTCCAAGCCCTACAGGCTACCTTCATATAGGTGGTCTGAGAACTGCACTCTTCTCTTATCTTTGGGCGAAAAAAAATGGTGGTAAGTTTGTTCTGCGTATCGAAGATACTGATAAAGCTAGAAACTCTCAAGAAGCTACTCAAGCTATCTTAGAAGCATTTGAATGGCTAGGTCTTAAGCATGACGGTGATATAACATATCAGTCTCAAAGAGATGATATCTATGCAAAATATATCCAACAACTATTAGATGAGGGGAAAGCATATAGATGCTACATGTCAAAAGAGGAGCTAACACAAATTCGTGAAACTCAAATGGCAAATAAAGAGCGTACAAAGTATAACGGCAAATACCGTGACTTTAAAGGGACTGTAGAGGGTGTTGAGCCAGTTATCCGTATCAAAGCTCCTTTAAGCGGGGAGATTATAGTTCGTGATGGGGTAAAAGGAGATGTTAGCTTTCAATCTGAAGATATCTTAGATGATTTCGTAATCGCTAGAGCAGACGGTACGCCAACATATAACTTTGTTGTAGCAGTAGATGATCACTTAATGGGTATCAATGAGGTTATCCGTGGGGATGATCATCTATCAAATACTCCGAAACAAATAGTGGTTTATGAAGCTCTTGGATTTGATTTACCTAAGTTTTACCATGTTCCAATGATTCATAACTCTGCAGGTAAAAAACTCTCAAAACGAGATGGCGCTACAGATGTTATGGCTTATAAAGAGATGGGGTACACTCCAGCTGCACTTTTGAATTTCTTAGTTCGTCTTGGTTGGAGCTATAGTGATCAAGAGATTTTTTCTATGGATGAGATGATGGAACTTTTTGATCCAAAAGATATAAATAAGTCAGCCTCTATCTACAATACTGAAAAACTTGATTGGCTCAATGCCCATTATCTTAAAAACACTCCAAACACCACTCTCGCTCAATTTTTAGAAGAGTATGATTTAGTGCTTGCTTCTCATGATAAAAAAGAGATTTTACTTGATGAATTAAAAGAAAGAGCAAAAACTTTAAAAGAGATGGCAGCACTCGTAAAAGAGATAATCCACACACCAAACAGCTATGATGCAAAAGCTGTTAAAAAAGCTTTTAAAGAGGGTTTTGTTGACATTTTAAATGCCTTTGCTTCTAAAGTAGAAAGTTGCCAGGAGCTTCATCTTCCAAATGATTATCACCACCTTATGCAAGAGGTTGTAGATGAGTTAGAAATCGGTTTTGGAAAAATTGGTCAACCTCTTCGTGTTGCACTTCTTGGAAAACTCTCTGGACCTGGACTTGATAGCGTCATGGCAATTATAGGAAGAGAGGAAACTCTCCTTAGAATACATAATGCAATAAGTGCCAATTCCTAGTATATATTAGGTTCTAAGCTTTGCAAAGCTTAGAACCTAATAGATTTAATCTAATTCAGCTAATTTTTCTTCATACTCTTCTAATTTTTCATCGAGCTGTGTTTGAACAACTTCTAAGCGCTCAAACTTCTCTTCAACTTCTCTCTCTATCTCTGAGACAAGTTTTGAAAGCTCCATTACCTTAGAACTATCTGAGTTATTTGAAGCAACTATTAACTCTTCATGATGTCCTTCCAGTTCTTCTTCGCCATCCATAATAAACTTTTCTAACCTTGTAACCTCTTTTTTGAGAGGGGATGTAATTTTACTTCTCTCCTGGATAATTGCAGCACGAAGCTTTTTATTCTCTTTTTTATTTATTTTTGGTGTTTTGACTTCTTTTAGCTCTTCTCCATCCTCAGACTCCCACCCAATTTTCTTTAAGAAAAGGTCGTACCCGCCATCAAAATACTCAGCTCCCTCTTTAGCAAAAATTATCAGCCTATCGGCTACACGACGAAGCAATTCTTCGGAGTGAGTTACTATAATAACCGCACCTTTAAAGTTTGTTATTGCATCTATTAAAGCTTCTATAGAATCCATATCAAGGTGGTTAGTTGGCTCATCTAAGAAAAGTAGATTTACCTCTCTTGCCAAAATTTGCCCAAGCATTACACGGCTTTTTTCACCACCAGAGAGCAGAGATATTTTCTTTTTTGCACTATCTCCACTAAACATCATAGCCCCGCAAATACTTCTAACTGAAGACTCTGAAAGTTTTGAATTTCCTATATAAATCTCATCCATTATGGTATTTTTAGGATTGAGATGTGAGATATTTGTTTGTCCAAAATGAGCGAAAGATGTAGTTGTATGAAGATTAGTTATTCCGCTTAAGTGCTTTAACTCACCCGCTATTGTGTTTAAAAGAGTTGACTTCCCCTTGCCGTTTTTGCCGATAATCCCAAGACACTCACCTTTTTCAAGAGTAAAAGATATATCTTTAAATAAAATATTATCAGGCGTATAACCAAAACTTAAATCTTTCACATCCAAAAGAACTTTTGCAGGGGTTTCTTTGAAGTTAAAATCAAACTTCAAGTTAGAATCAAATCCAATATCTTCTAATCTATCCATCTTCTCTAACTGTTTCACTTTTGATTGAGCGAGTGATGCTGTGGATGCACGGGCTTTGTTTTTCGCTATAAACTCTTCAAGCTCTTTTACTTTTTTGTCTTGAGCTATTTTTTGTTTTGCATGCAATTCATCATTTGCATTTAGTTGCTCGTAAAATTTATGAGTATCTCCAGAGATGAGAGTTAGATTTTTTCGTATTATCCCCATAGTATGCGTAGAGACTGCATCCATAAAATTTCTATCGTGAGTGATTAAAATAACTTCACCCTCAAAAGCTCTTAAAAAAGTTTTTAGCCATCGAAGAGAGACTATATCGAGGTAGTTGGTAGGCTCATCTAAAAGAAGTAAATTCGGCTCAGTCACAAGAAGTTTAGCAAGGTTAATTCGTATCTGATACCCTCCAGAAAAAGAAAGCGGGTCTTTATCTAAGTCCTCTTGAGTAAATCCCAAACCAAAAAGAATCTTCTCAACTCTGTAAACATCATACTTTATCTCCTCTTCTAGTGCAAGTGCTGCTTCTTCTTTTAGAGTTGATTCTGAAAATTCCAAATGCTGCTTAAGTGAACCTATTTTATACCCTTTTGGGATAACAACTTCACCACTATCTGGAGAATCTTCCCCTAAGATGAGCTTAAAAAGTGTTGATTTTCCACTTCCGTTACGCCCCACAAGACCGATTCTGTTTCCACTGTTAAGCTTAAAGTTCAAGTTAGAAAAAAGTTCTTGGCTTGAGAAACTTTTTGAAATATTTATAAGTTGTATCATAAGACTCTTTTTGTTTTAGTATGAGAATTATAACAAGTTATCAAGCTATAAACTGTAGATATTGCTTAACTTTTACTTAATTAACAATTCATTCAGATAGAATTTAATTGATAATATAGAGATGTTTCAAAGCTTTTTTACAATGTGATCTGCTACCCTAAATGAATTTGCATAAATAGTCCAAGTGTATGGCACACTGCCCCCTGTTGGCATGAACGAGGCATCTGTTACATATAGATTGTCTAACTCATGCGCTTTACAGTTAACATCGAGTACGGAGTTACGAGCATCATTTGCAAACCTACATCCACCAGCGACTAAGTTTGGTGGCGGGGATGCGGATATGCTTGCACTTATCTCTTTTGCTCCCATATTCTCTAACACTTTTTTTGCTTTTTCGGCCAAAAAACTACCCACTTTTAAATCATGTGGATGTCCGTAAAGGTTTATGACACCTACTGGAACTCCGTATTTGTCCTGAAGCTTTTTATCAACACTTACATTACAATAATCAGTAGGCAACCAATCGTTAAAAACTTCAAAAGTCAGTACTCTGGATGTTGTTAATGTTTTGTGAATTTTCTTTTGAAGCGCTGTGCCCCACATAATGTTGCCATTTGCATCATAAAACTCTCTTTTAGCACGAGATATGATGTTGGCATGTTCAAACAAAAAGTCTATGGTCCCACCTTTATAGCTCTTATCTGCATCCTTATACTCATACCAGTCTTGCAAAGAGCGATTTAAAAAAAGTCCCGGTTGCATGAGCTCCTCTTGTTGCGTTTTTGTTAGAGAATCAAAATGAAATCTTCCTTCTCCTACACCACCAGCTGAGAAAATTAAATTTTTACCAACTTGTCCGTTATTGTTAGCTATTCCATTTGGAAAGTATTTGTTTTTAGAGTTTAAAAGTAAACGGGAACTCTCTATTGCTTGAGCCGCTACAACAAAGATGCGAGCTTCTATAGCATGGCTTTTTAAATCTTTGTCATAATAATGAGCAGATATAATTTTTGTTGCATCGCTCTGTAGTTTATACACAAAAGCCTCTGGGACTATCTTGGCTTTACACTTTTGTAAAAGAGCAGCACTTGCGCTCCCTTTTGCTCCCGTTGCACATCCGTAACTGCCACAAAAGTTTGAGTATGAACATCCACTACGCCCTAATGCCCCTTGAGATAAAATAGCACGAGGGGTATGAATGCTCTCAAAACCCAAAATTTTACAGCTTGCATCAAACCATTTTGTGACTCCATTTACCTCTAAAGCGGGATATGGAAATTCTAAACTTGAGCGGGGTTCTGCAAACTTATGTTTAGTAACAACGCCTGAAACACCGATAATCTTCTCAACCTTTGCATAGTAAGGTTCTAAATCCTCATAAGATATAGGCCAGTCAACTACATTTGCTCCCTTTATCTCCCCATAAACACTTTTGAGGCGAAAATCATTTGGTTTCATTCTGTGAAAAAACCCGCTCATGAGATTTGATGAACCTCCAACCATTGAGCCATTCCAAAAGCTCCAATCATACTCAGAACCCTCATATCGCGTGATGGAACCATCTTTATTACGCTCATTTATAATGTGTTGCTCCTCTTTTAAGAGCGGAGTAAACATATCACGACGAGAAACAGCTAACTCATCTTTTGAAAAATCTTCTTCCCTATAGTGGTTCCCTTTTTCAAGAACAACCACATGAAATCCAGCATTTGAAAGCTCATATGCTATAGGGGCTCCACCTGCTCCACTCCCAATAATGCAAACATCATACTTCATACAAGAGCCTTTGTTGGTCTAGGGTTTCCGCCCTTGTGATGAAGCCACTTCCATCCAGCTTGATTTTTATTTCCTCCATATATGGGATCACCTAGCATCGCCTCAAAAATATAAGTGAGTATTGTATCTATCCAGTTCTCACCCCATCTATATTTTGCAATATTTTTTAAAACATTTTGTCTCTCTTGAGACAAGAGTTGCATATATGTTTTTTTATACATCTTTATCGACTCTTCGTTGAGCCATTGCACACCGTTTCTTATAAATGCTTTATGTGAATCGCTTACACGGGAATGATGGAGTATCGTTACAAGATAAGCATATGCGTTTATATCATTTGTGGTAGGTACATTTGAAGTGCTTGGAAATAGATCTTGCTGCACAAGCTCTATGGTTTGCAAAGGAGATACTGCTCCAAAGAGCTTACCCCCTGACATCACCAAAACAGCGCTAGTTAAAAAACTCTTTTTTAAAAAAGTTCGTCGTGATGTTAAAAACATAGTGTAAAGTAAAATTTACATTGAACCACACTTTCCTGCACCACATTTCATTGCTTTTTTAGGAGCTTTTGTATCATCACATGAACCACATGAGTTACTAGCGTTCATATCAGCTTTTTTATCGCTGCCACATTTTGAAGCAGATTTTACACCACTGCCACATTTGCCAGCACCACATTTCATAGCCTCTGCACTCAGAGAAGTTACACCTATACCTGTAAATAATATTGCACCGATAAAGAGTGCCACTAGATTAAATTTTTTCATTTTATGCTCCTATAAATTTTAGTTTAAAATTGTATCATAAAATAAGAAATATTTATTTTTGAATAGCTACAAATCTTCTTCTAACTTCTATAATCTTAACTTTAAATTATTAGATAAAAATGACAAGAGAGATTTATCTCTACTATGCTAGAATTTTTCATTACATTGATAGGATAAAAATGAATTTTCCAGATGAATGGACTCAAAAAGAGTATTTACAAAATAAAAAAAAGCTACAAAAAGATGGCGTAAAGGTTATCTTGGTAGATACTATTCTTTCCTCTATAGAAAAAGCGGATACTACCACCTATAACCCTTTTGAGCTCTCCAAAGAGCCTGAGGGCACCGTTTTTGTATTTTACTGTGACACGGGAAAAGCAACGCTCAATAGACTTCGTGAGTATAAAGCTAAATTTCCTATGCACCATTGCATTTCACTTAAAGGTGGCAGAGGATACTGGAGAAAAAACATGATGGTTCTTGATGACACAAACTAAACACTCGCAACTCCTTGATGAGTTTATCTCTCGAATTGACAAAGGACTCTTTTATGATGCACATGAAAGTTTAGAGAGCATCTGGTTTCCTCGAAGATTTGAAAACAACGACGAGATGAAACTTTTAAAAGGTTTTATCAATGCTGCTGTCTCTTTTGAACTATTACAAAGAGGAAGAGTCGAATCAAGCAAAAAAGTTTGGAAAAATTATCTAAAATATAAAGTATTGCTTCAAATCATACACTCACCACATCTAAATAAGTATCATCTTATCGCTTTACATCTGGAAAATATACATAACAGAAAGTCCAAAACTAAAATTTTAGTTTAAGCACAACTCACAAAATTACTCTAAATAATCCCATAAAATCACTAATTAATCACTCTTTTTGTGATATAATTTGCAAAAACATAGAAGGAAGTAAATGGATGATTTAAATATATCTAAGTACACAGACACAGCTATTGTTTATGCTAGTGAATATGGCTTAAAGATTTTAGCTGCTGCTCTTATATTTGTAATAGGGAGATGGGTTGTAAAAAAACTTACTGCTGTCACCAAAACTTTAATGCAAAAAGCGGAGATTGATCAAACTTTAGTAGAGTTTGCAGAGAGTCTTATATATTTTGTTTTACTGCTGATGGTTATTTTAGCCTCTTTAAACGCTTTAGGTATCAACACAACTTCGTTTTTAGCTGTGTTTGGTGCTGCTTCACTTGCAATAGGCTTAGCACTTCAAGGTTCACTTGCAAATGTTGGGGCAGCAGTTCTTATAATCATCTTCCGTCCGTTTAAGGTTGGTGATTTTATTGAAGCTGGTGGGGCTACTGGTACAGTTGAGGATGTAAACCTTTTCTCAACCATCATCTCCCCTGTAGATAACCGTACTATTATAGTTCCAAATGCCGCAATCATTGGAGGAAACATTACTAACTATTCAAATAAACCTCAGCGTCGAGTTGATCATGTTTTTGGTATCGGTTATGATGATGATCTTAAACTTGCGAAAGAGACACTTATGGCTATTATGGAGAAGGATGATAGGATTCTATCTGATCCTGCACCATTTGTAGCCGTGAGTGAATTAGCAGATAGTAGCGTAAACTTTGTGTTTCGTGCATGGGTTGAGAGTGCGGATTATTGGGATGTGCATTTTGATATGCTAGAGAAAGTAAAGCTTACATTTGATGAAAAAGGTATCTCTATCCCTTATCCTCAAATGGATGTTCACACTCAAGATAGAGAAAATATATAATACATATCTTACATTAAAAAAAAGGAAAAATGAAAATGAAAAAAATCTTATTAAGTGCACTAGTTGCATCCTCTTTAGTTATCACTGCACAAGCGCAGAGTGAATTAGTTACACACACTGAGCTAGGTTTTATAGATACCCAGGGAAATACGCAAACTCAAACTTTTAATCTTGACTCAAAAGTAAAAAAGAATATTGATTCTCATGTATTTACTTTTACTTTAGATGCTCAATATGCAACAGTTGATAAAGTAGAGACAAAAAACAAATATGTAGCTGAATTAAATTATGACTACTCTTTCACTAATAGGCTATCTTTTGGTTACTTGCTTGGCTTCAAACAAGATCAGTTCTCGGGGTATGATTACCAATTATATACAGGTCCAACTCTTAAGTACCAAGTAATCAAAGCGGAGGCTCACAACCTAGCGCTAGGCCTTAATCTATTATATACAGAAGATCAAGTTGAAAATGTAGATAACGCTGATGGATATGCAGCATATGGTGCAAGTTTAGTATATGCTTGGCAGATTAACAAAGGCTTAATGTTTGGTCAAGATTTTGGATATAGATCTGCATTTGAGGATAATGAAAACTACTTCGCAACTTCAAAAACTTCTCTTATAAGTAAAATATCTGATATATTTTCAGCTGGTCTTAGCTATAAAGTTGATTATGCAAACATGGTACCAGCAGGTAAAGAACATAGTGACAAAACCTTCACTGCTAACTTAATAATTGACTACTAGTCACTTGTCTCTAATTTAGGAGCCTTCAAAAATCTGTGTCAATCGGGTAAAATAACAAATGCCCAGGAAAACACAGATGAATATAGAAATAGATGTAGAACAATTTGCTTGTGATATAAAAACTGGTAAAAGTATCGGTGGCAAAGATGGAGCATTTTTAACTTCAATCTTTTAGTTTTTAGAGGATTAGGGTGTTGCTCTACTTCTAAATCTATAACTTAACACTTCTCTCAACTCACATAAGATATAATTCTGTACTTTTAAAATGGAGTTCACATGAGCCAAATTAGCTACAAAGATGCCGGTGTTGATATAGATGCTGGTAATAGTTTCGTTGAAAATATCAAACCTTTAGTAAAATCTACAAAAATCCCAGGTGTGATGGGTGGTATCGGTTCTTTTGCAGGAGCTTTTGAGCTTCCTTCAGGATTTAAAGAGCCTGTTATGCTTGCTGCAACAGATGGTGTTGGCACGAAACTTAAACTTGCTATAGATAGCGGTATTCACAATACTGTAGGGATTGATTTAGTTGCTATGTGTGTCAATGACCTTTTGTGCAACTTTGGTACTCCATCATTTTTCCTTGACTATTATGCAACTGGAAAACTAGATGTGAATGTAGCTACAAATGTGATTGCTGGGATAGCTGAGGGGTGTATAAGAAGTGAATGCGCGCTTATTGGTGGCGAAACTGCTGAGATGCCTGGCATGTACAGTGAAGATGATTATGACTTAGCTGGTTTTGCAGTTGGTGTGGCTGAAAAATCTGAAATGGACAGAGTAAGTCTTGTTCGTGCTGGTCATAAACTTATAGCACTCCCAAGTTCTGGACTTCATTCAAATGGTTTTTCACTTGCTAGAAAAGTTCTCTTTGAGAAAATGGGGATGAAATTTGAAGATGCTTTTAATGGTAAACCTCTTATTGAAACTCTTTTAGAACCTACAAACATCTATGTAAAAACATTCAAAAAACTTCGCAATGAGATTGTAGCTATGGCTCACATCACAGGTGGAGGCATTGTCGAGAACTTACCTCGTGTTCTTCCTGAAAATTTAATGGCTGAAGTTAAAGAGGACTCTATAAAAGTTCTTCCTATTTTTGAACTGATGGCTCCACATATTGAAAGAGCGGAAATGTTTAGAGCATTTAATATGGGTGTTGGGATGATACTTGTAGTTGAGAATACTAATGTGGCAAAAGTTCTAGCTGAGACTGATGGTTACTTAATAGGTGAAATTAAAGAGGGAAAAAGAGAAGCTTTAATGGTATAAAACTACTTTTTTCATTTAGTATGTGCTATTTCACATACTAAATTCTCTACACTAAACCCTTGTACTTCAATGCCAAATTCAATCTATCTTTTATACCAGCCTTTTCAAATATATGCCCAATATGACCCTTAACT
>Ga0256840_1002736_pt1 | contig 15178 bp, 10 predicted proteins | sample 355202metaG_FD_185969 | JGI IMG/M metagenome (GOLD analysis project Ga0256840, IMG submission 185969) | Hydrothermal vent microbial communities from Mid Atlantic Ridge, Atlantic Ocean - 355-202 | ecosystem: Environmental > Aquatic > Marine > Hydrothermal vents | place: Atlantic Ocean: Mid...
CTGGAGCAAATGTTGTCTGAAGTTAAAATTTTGTTGCAGAGAATGAACTCAGTCAGGGAGTGCAATCAATTATTTGCGGGGGTGAGTCGTAAATCTACTGAATATTGTCCGACCCACCATCTGGCAGCTTAATGGTTGCTTGAGAATGGGGTCGGGCGAAAAAGGAATCCTGATGAGAAAAATTATTCTGGCTTCGACCAGCCCTTATCGGCAACAACTTTTGCGCCAGCTGCGGCTCCCTTTTGTTTCTGTCGCACCCAATTTTGTTGAAGAGATCGATCCCAATGTGGCTCCGGCATTGCTGGTTCGTCATCTTGCTCTGGGCAAAGCTCAAAGTCTGCTGGAAAGTTATCCTGACGCTTTAATTATCGGCTCTGATCAGGTATTTGTTGATCAACGTAAGCAAACGGTCGGAAAAGTAGGTAATTTGGATGCTGCGTTTCAACAATTGAAACAGATGGTTGGAAAAACGCTCTGTTTTTATACTGGATTAGCATTATTTGATAGCCGGAGTGGCACAGTTCAGACTGATTATGCAACTTTTTCGGTCAGTTTCAGAAATCTGACGGATGACCAGGTTTTCAATTATTTACAACGGGAGAAACCGTTTGACTGTGCTGGCTCTTTCAAGATTGAAGGTCTGGGAATTGCTTTGATGGAAAAAATGGAGGGAGAGGACTATAATGCCTTGATCGGGCTTCCTTTGATAAAACTTGTCAGCATGCTTGAGTTGTCCGGAGTCCAGATTTTGGGAGATAATCCCCTGTAAAAGATGAGCCTGTTTTCATTTTCTCTTGATTTATTTATTTGATCAATATATCCTGTCGTACAAGACAAATATTTAGCGAATAGCTATCTACCGAAAGGGCAAAGCCGGAGTGATCCGGTGACGCAAAGCCACGGATCCTCGTTTTTTTCAGGACAGCCGGGTTGCCGAAGAAGATTCAGCGGACTTCTTCAAGCCTTTTTAGCATATGACTTGAGAAACGCTCACTTCGGCACCGGGGTGGGCGTTTTTTTTGTGGATTTAATTAAATATAGTAAGGGGAGATATTGGAATGGCGCTAGTTTAAGGAATTTTGCAGTAATCTCGGGACTGTCTCCAGGTTCATCGGGGACTGTCCCAAGAGTTTACGAGCCACGAAGAACCGCAGTGGTTTGCACCGCAAAAGCCTGGGACAGCCCCCATGCGGGGACAGTCCCGGTTTTGCTGGAGATTTCCTTAAACTAACGCCATTCGGGACAGATTGTATAATCACAGCACAGGAGAAAAGTGCTGTAAAAAAGAACATAAATCATCTCCGAAAGGGCAAAACCAGAGAGATCTGGTGACGCAAAACCACGGATCCTCAATTTCAGGACAGCCGGGTTGCCGAAGAGAATGCAGTGCATTTTCCCAAGAACCTCAGTCTTCTTCATAATGCGCTCATCTCCGGCAATGGTGGTGAGCGCATTTTTTGTCCGGTCAATTATTGAAAGGGCATCGGGAGAAAAAAATGAAAAGATTGATCATCGCAAAAATTATTCTGCTGGCTCTGGTTACGCTAGGTATCTCGGCTAACGTATGGGGTAAAACGGTCACTCTTTCATGGGATCCCAGCCCCAGTTCTATAACCGGCTACAAAATCTATTACGATAGCGGATCTTCAACGGCGCCATTGAATGGAACTGGAGCAACAGAGGGGAGTTCCCCCATTGACGTCGGGAATGTTCTGACCTTTACGGTGCATGGGTTGCCTGATAGTGATGAGCATTATTTTGCAGTGACTGCTTACGATGCATCGGGAAATGAGAGCACCTATTCCAATACTGTGACCAGTCCTGCTGTTGGTGGTGAAAATAACCCGCCAGTTCTTTTTGCCATCGGGAATAGATCTATCCTTGAGGGAGCCACTTTAAGTTTTACTGTTTCAGCAACGGATGCCGATGGTGACAGTTTAACCTACAGTGCCAGTGGTCTTCCTGCTGGTGCCAGTTTCAACGGCTCTACCGGTGCTTTCAGCTGGGCTCCCGCATTCAACCAATCTGGCAGCTATTCAGTGACATTCACGGTGAGTGATGGCAGTGCCAGCGATGCGGAAACGATTAATATTGCAGTAACAAACGTTAACCAGCCACCGGTTCTGGATCCCATTGGTGCACAGAGCCTGGCCGAGGGTGACTCTTATAATCTGGTCATCAATGGCAGCGATCCAGATAATAATCCCCTTACTTACGGTGCAAGTAATCTCCCCTCAAGTTCAGTATTTATTCCATCAACTCGTTCGTTCAGCTGGATTCCGGGGAATGATCAGGCTGGTACCTACTATGTGACTTTCTCGACCAGCGATGGTTCCCTCAGTGATTCTGAAACAGTGACAATGACTGTTATTAATGGCAATGAGGCACCTGTTCTGAACTCTATCGGCAATCAATCGATCGAGGAGAATTCACTGCTGACATTTGTTGTAACTGCCAGCGATGCGAATAATGATAATCTGACCTACAGTGCTTCCAGTCTTCCTCCAGGGGCGGTATTCGATGCTGCGCAGCAGCGGTTCAGCTGGACTCCTGATTTTTCTCAAGCCGGTAACTTCACCGTCTCATTCAGTGTGACAGATGGATTGTTCAGCGATTCTGAAGCTGTTTCAATCACGGTCTCAAACAGTAATCGCCCACCTGTCATCAGTGGTTCACCTGACGGTTCAATTATGGCAACAACGAGTTACTCTTTTGCCCCGGTTGCCAGTGATCCAGATGGTGACGCTATCAGCTTTTCCATTGTTAATAAGCCTGTCTGGGCAACTTTTAATTCTTCGACTGGTGAACTGAGCGGGACTCCAGCAGAATCTCAGCTAGGTACCAGCTCCGGTATTATCATCAGTGCTAATGATAGTGGCAGCAGCGTATCTCTCCCGGCATTTGCTATTGTTGTTAGCGCATATGTGGATCAGGACTCCGATGGTGATGGGGTGCTCGATCATCTGGATGCTTTCCCGGATGATATTGAAGAATGGCTAGATACGGATGGTGATCAAATCGGTAACAATGCTGATCTGGATGATGATAATGATGGCATTGCTGACACACGTGATGGTTTTCCGCTGGACGCATCCCGATCCGGTTGGGTTATTTCGGCAACTGCGGGCGTTGGTGGCTATCTCACTCCCGAGGGTGACACCTCGGTTTTATATGGAGGCATGCAGCGTTATCAACTGACTCCAATGGCTGGATATTATATCAATGACTTGTTGGTTGATAATGTTTCAGTTGGTCTGGTCGCTACTTATGATTTTGAAAATGTTGCTGATCACCACACGATTACCGCAATTTTCACCCCGATACCTGCTGGACTCAGCCTTGATCCTGCTGGGTCTGGATTGATGGGTGTTGAGCGTGTTGATGGTGGTGATGACAGAAGTAACCTGGTTGATGGCAAGCCCAAGCAGGATCTGGATTACCGTTTCCGGGTTGTGCTGCGTGATTCTGTTACAGGAGCTCAGAGTAAGGTTTTCCTGATGTTGGATGGATATAAATATGAGATGGAAATCGATGGTGGTGTGCTTACCAATGGTGCTGATTATATCTTTAAGACCCGTTTAGGAGCTTCCTTCTCACATCGATTCTTTTTCAGTGCAGAAGATTTGTCTGGTGCTCAAGTGTGGCGTTATCCACAGAGCGGGGATTTGCCCGGCCCGACGGTGGAACTTCTTAATGGCAAAAATGTTGTTGGTATTGCTGCCAGAATCGACGCTTATGCTTTAAATGCGACCGAAGCTTTCAATGACGGTCAGGTCTATCGCTGGGAATCCGCTTCTGGAGTTAGTGGACAATTTGAACTGACTGATTCGGGTGCACCTATTGCGTCTGGTGAAGGCTACGTATTGAAACGTGGTTCGGATTCAACTTTAGCTGATCTTAGTATCTATGGTGAAATTACCGACAATGTGCATGAATTTCAGATCAAATCAGGCTGGAATCTGATCAGCAATCCCTATGGTGGAAATGTCTCTTTAGCCGATATTAGCGTTCGGTTAGGAACAGCTGTGCCAGTTTTGTGGTTGACTGCAGCAGCCAATAATCTGGTTGTTGATGGTGTCTATTCCTATCTTGGAACAGATTGGGGGAATCGTAACGAATTTGCCAGTGCTGCTGGAGCTGATTCGGCAACTCTGGTTCCATGGATTGGTTACTGGATCTATGTGAACCCAACTGAGCAAGATATTTCGTTACTCATTCCAAAGCCTTTGCAGGAATAGGAGCTACTGATGAAAAGATTTCTTAAAATAAACATAATTCTTTTGGCCATGCTCTCCCTGTTATCTGCCTGTAGTGGAGGAGGGGGGGGGGACACAAGTAACAGCAGCAGAACTGTTGATGATGGGGGTTCTTCTACAGCGACAACTTTAACTGGCACTGTTGCCGATGGTTATCTTGTAGATGCCTGGGTCTTTCTCGATCGGAACCAGAATCGAATCTATGATAATGGCGAGCCAATGGCACAGTCGACAGCTGGTGGTGTTTATACATTAGAGGTTAACCCCGGAGAGGGAGAGCTTTACCCTGTTGTTGTGCAGGTTTTTGCTGGACAGACAGTCGATGAAGATACCGGGATAACGGTTGCAAATAGTTACCTGCTGGAAACACTGCCAGGTCATTGGGGATTTGTTTCCCCTTTAACAACATTGGTCAAGTTAGAATGCGATAAAAATCCATCTTTCTCTGTGCAACAGGCAGAAATAGCGGTTCGATCTCAGCTGGGGATTACCGATTCAGTTTCACTTTTTACTGACTATGTTGCGCCCGGCACGGTGGATGCGGATCTGCTTGCAGAGTATGGTCGTACCCATAGGGCAGGTCAGGTTGTCGCAAATATCATGGGCAGTTTACGGGCGAGTCTCTCCGAGAATTTAGGTGGTCAGATTGCTGATACCGAACAATTGTTGGCAGCCTTCATTGTGAGTGACCAGATTCTCTGGCAGGCGCCGCTGATTAAGCTGGCTCTGGATAACGAACGGAATCTGGGGGAAATAGTGGATATTGCAACTTTAACCGATGATATTCTAGAAACTGTTGATATCCTTGGTCTGGATGCCAATTTATTGGTTCTGTATCAGCAGCGATTGGAGCAAAACTATGAGATATGGGATATGCGGCCACCGCAGTTGCTGAGCCAAACCCCCCTCGCAGACGATAGTGCTCCGGTTGATGCAATTATTTCGCTGTCGTTTGATGAGCCATTGGATGAAACGTTGCTGATGAGTGGTATTATCGAGCTAGAGGGGCCGAATGGGCTGGTTTCCGGGAATTTTGCTTATGATGCTGAGCAGATTCGTTTGACCTTTACCCCGAGTCAGCTGTTAATCCCTTTCAGTAATTATCAGGTTACTGTGAATGAGATGCTGGCAGATGCCCTTGGAAATCCATTGGCAGCTGATATTAGCTGGGCTTTTACAACAATTTTTGACCAGTTACCACCAGCCCTTCCCGATTTTTAAGCGTTGTTCAATGCCGAGAGCAGCTGTGGTTATTTTTCTACAGCTGCCCTTGATTAACCTTCAACGCTCTCATCTATGTCCTGACTCTTAATCAGCTTATGTTTTATCCGTCGAGTAATGCTCCAGATTACAACCAGAACAACCGGAATAGAACTGGCAAGAAGAATATTTTTATCCACACCCCAATGTTTGAGCGGGAGCCCATTGAACAGATAACTGAGTAGTCCGACGGCATAATAACTGATTGCGGCGATAGAAAGCCCTTCAACCGTTTCCTGTAGACGAAATTGCAACTTGCTCCGCTGGTTCATTGCGGCCAGTTGAGAGCGGTTTTGTTCCTGAAGATTCAGATTCACTCTGGTTCTCATCAGGTCACTGGCACGTTCAATCCTTTTAGACAGGTTTTCCATCCATTTCTGAACAGAATCACAAGTTCTTAATGCTGGATTCAACCTCCGATTGATAAATTCCCCGATGGAAAGATGTCCAACAATTTTTTCTTCATTGATCCGCTCTAGTCGATCTTTAACCAACTGATGGTAGGCCCGCGTCGCAGAAAAACGGTGAGTTGTATCGGCTCGATGGGTTTCCAGCCGGGCTTCAATTTTGGCTAACTTTTCCAGCAATTTCCGCTCACTGCTTGCGGTATCCAGCTTGGCAACAACGGTCAGAATTTCAGCCAATTGTTTGTCCATATCGAGGAGTTGTGGAGCAATCCGCTTGGCGACTGGCAAGGAGAGCAGGGAGAGCAGACGATAAGTTTCCAGGTCGATTAAGCGCCGGGATAACCGCCCGGTTTGCAACTCACTCATTCCCTTGTTGCAAATAATAACTCGACCGTAACCATCCCCATGCAATTTAAAAGCGGTGTAGATTTGCGCTTTTCCCTCATAGGTGCTACTCCGCATTACTGAATGTCCTTCAAAATAATGGGTGAGGGAGTTCGAATTGTATTCAAGCTGCTGGTCGTCAATAATAATATGGAATGCTGCTATCATCTGTCCAGGGAGTTGCCTCAGCCAGTCGGCGGGTAGTAAGTCAATCGCCGTATACTGAAAAGGCTCCCCTTTGGGTGGTGCCGGCTGCATGATTGTGAATGAATAAAATTCAACGTGCCGCTCCCAGTTGATAACGAAATCACCAAAGTTTTGATAAAAAGTTACAGAGTCTGTCTGCGGTGGATTGATTTCATAACGTTTACACAGGTCACACAGAAGGTCGTATGCACTTTCCAGTTCTTCTGTACTGCAACAGGCGGCCAGATGGGTGACCTGTTGCGGCGCTTTCAGAGAGTGAAAAGGGCGGATATGAAGTTCGTTATAGAGAGCATCGCGCAAGGGGTGAAGCTGATATTCAATGCGGTTGCATTTTGCCATGACTGTGTCCCTTATTTTGACGAATTGTTGTGCAGATTTTGGCAGTCGATAGATTGTTTGGATCTACTTAAGAAAAAAATCTATTTTCCTGTTCTTGAACCCGGATAAAAGTTGTCCGCTTGGTTAATTCCTTAAGAGCCGCAGCGCCGACGTAAGTACAACTGGAACGGACTCCCCCAAGGATATCTTTCACTGTGTCTGCAACGGCTCCTCGATAAGGAACCTCTACCGTTTTTCCTTCTGAAGCACGATATTCAGCTACGCCACCAGCGTGCTCAGCCATGGCTGTTTCTGAACTCATGCCATAAAATTGTTTAAATTGCTGGCCATCCCGCTCAATCAATTGACCACCACTTTCATCGTGTCCAGCAAACATGCCACCTAACATAACAAAATCTGCCCCACCACCAAAGGCTTTTGCAACATCCCCGGCACAGATACATCCCCCGTCGGAGATGATCCGGCCACCCAGTCCATGCGCTGCATCAGCGCACTCAATGACGGCTGAAAGTTGCGGGTAACCGACCCCGGTTTTAACTCTGGTAGTACAAACTGATCCTGGTCCTATCCCAACTTTGACAACGTCCGCTCCGGAAAGGAGCAATTCTTCGACCATCTCTCCTGTGACGACGTTACCAGCGATAACTGTTTTGTCGGGGAAACTGTCACGGCACCGTTTGACAAATTCAACAAATGACTCGGCATAGCCATTGGCGACGTCAATACAGATGAATTCAAGTTGCGGATGTTGTGCCAGAATCTTTTTGAGATGATTGAAATCAGTTTCGGTGGTGCCGGTACTGGCCATAACCCGCTGATAAATGGTCTTGTCTTGCTGGTCAAGAAAGGTTTTCCACTCCTGAAGACTATAGTGTTTATGGATTGCAGTCAGCAGTCCATAACTGGCAAGCACTTTTGCCAGTTCAAAAGTTCCGACAGTGTCCATGTTGGCGGCAATGACTGGGGTTCCACTCCATTTTCGTTGACTGTGTAAGAAAGTAAAACTCTGCACCAAGTTGACTTGGGAACGACTTTTCAGGGTCGATCGTTTGGGACGAATGAGAACATCTTTAAAGCCAAGCTTCAGATCAGATTCAATACGCATCGGTTTTCCTTGTCTGGTAGTTGTCAGATTTATACCTGGAGTCATGAGAAAATAGCGCAAATTAAGTTTCTTGGAAAGGGGAGATAATTCAGCCTGAAGATTATTGACCGGTGAACTCTGGCAGTGCTAAATTCTGGCGAAAGCAGTTTCTCAACCGTTAATTACTATATTCCCCTTGGATAATTTATCCCTTATGGAACATTCCAATTTTGTCCATCTTCATTTGCACAGCCAATACAGCCTGCTTGACGGGGCGATAAAACTTGATGAATTAATTGCCCGGGCTAAAGAATTTAAGATGCCGGCTATTGCAGTCACTGATCATGGCAATATGTTTGGTGCTATCGAATTTTACAGCAAGGCAATGAGTGCAGGGATCAAGCCGATTATTGGTTGTGAGGTTTACGTTGCACCGGGTTCTCGTTTTACAAAAGGGAATGCTCGTGGATCATCGGAGGCTTCTTATCATCTGGTTCTGCTCTGTATGAATCAGATCGGATATAAAAATATCTGCCATATGGTTTCTGCTGCTTATCGTGAGGGATTTTATTATAAACCACGGATTGATTGGGAGTTGCTGGCTCAGCACAATGAGGGATTGATTGCTCTATCTGCCTGTCTTGGCGGTGAGTTGCCGACCCTGATTAATCTCAATCAACCCGAAGAAGCACTCCAGCGCGCCACCCAGATGGCACAGATTTTTGATCAGCAGCGTTTCTACCTTGAGCTACAGGAAAATTACTTACCGGAGCAGGCCAAGGCCAATGCCGGTCTTATATCGATTTCCAAAGAGTTAGATTTGCCTCTGGTTGCAACCAACGATTGCCACTATCTATCCCGCGAAGATTCTTTTGCTCACGAAATATTACTCTGCATTCAGACCGGTAAAACCATGGATGACCCGAATCGAATGCGCTTTCCCAATGATGAGTTCTATGTCAAGTCGCCGCAAGAGATGGTTCAGTTGTTCCAGAAACAACCTGAGGCGATTGCCAATACCATCCAGATTGCCGAACGCTGCAACCTTGATCTTGATTTTAATACCTATCACTTTCCACAATATGAAAAGCCAGCGGAGAAAACTCTTGATCAGGTTCTTGAAGAACAAAGCCGAATTGGACTGGAAGAACGTTTAACCGAAATTCGCCGGCACCGTGATCTAAGCGAGGAAGATCTTCAAGTTTATCAAGATCGCCTGGAAGAGGAACTGACCTGTATCAATGAGATGGGCTTTCCCGGATATTTTCTGATTGTTGCCGATTTCATCAACTGGGGCAAAAATCAGGGTATCCCGGTGGGGCCGGGTCGTGGGTCAGCCGCTGGCAGCCTGGTTGCTTATGCTACTGGAATTACCGATATTGATCCGCTTCCTTACAATCTTCTGTTTGAACGATTTTTGAATCCAGAGCGAATCTCAATGCCTGATATTGACGTTGATTTTTGTATCTATGGCCGTGAGCAGGTGATTGAGTATGTGCGGCAGAAATATGGAGCAGAGAATGTCGCCCAGATCATCACCTTTGGGTCAATGTTGGCAAAAGGTGTCTTGCGTGACGTTGGCCGGGCATTGAACGTCCCCTATGGTGAGGTGGATAAAATTGCCAAGTTGGTTCCAAATGTGCTTGGGATTAACTTAAAGCAGGCGATTGATCAGGAACCACAGTTAAAAACTTTGATTGAGAAGGATCCCAAAATCAAAGAGTTGGTGAGAATTTCACTGGCTTTGGAAGGATTGACCCGCCATGCCTCGACTCATGCCGCCGGGGTTGTGGTGACACCGAAACCACTCTCTGAATATCTTCCTCTCTATGTTGATCCCAAGTCGGGAGGGCAAGTCACCCAATATCCGATGAAGTATGTCGAGAAGATCGGGTTGGTCAAATTTGACTTCCTCGGGCTTAAAACTTTGACTGTGATTGAAAATGCGGTTCGTATTATTCGTGAAGGGAAAGATGCCACGTTTGATTTGCGCTCAATTCCCATTGACGATAAGGAGACTTTTGCACTGCTCACTCGTGCTGAAACAACCGGGGTGTTTCAGCTTGAATCAAGTGGAATGAAAGAATATCTGGTTAAACTTAAACCCAACTGTTTTGAAGACTTGATTGCAATGGTGGCACTCTACCGTCCTGGGCCGTTAGGTTCAGGGATGGTTGATTCATTCATTAAAAGAAAACATGGATCTGAGCAGTTTAAGTATGATTTTGCCCAGCTTGAACCGATTCTTAAAGATACTTACGGGGTTATTGTTTATCAAGAGCAGGTGATGTTAATTGCTCAGGTTCTAGCGAAATATAGTTTAGGTTCTGCCGATTTATTACGCCGGGCAATGGGGAAAAAGAAGCCTGAGGAGATGGCTAAGCAGAAAAAGATCTTTCTTGCCGGAGCCGCTGAAAATAAGCTGAATTTGAAGAAAGCAGAAGCTGTTTTTGATCTGATGGAAAAGTTTGCCGCGTATGGTTTCAATAAATCCCATTCTGCAGCCTATGCCCTGATCGCTTATCAGACCGCTTATCTTAAAGCCCATTATCCAGTTGAATTTATGGCAGCACTACTCACTGAGGATATGGAAAATACCGATAAGGTGATTAAAAATATCGGCGAAGTTCGCGCTATGGGGGTCAAGGTTCTGCCTCCAGATATCAATGCTTCTCAACGTTCTTTTACCGTTGCAGAAGAGGTTATGCGCTTCGGTCTTGGTGCAGTCAAAGGGGTTGGTTCTGCCGCTCTTGACTCAATTCAGTTGGTACGCAAAGAGAAACCGTTCCTTTCATTGCAGGATTTTTGTGAACGTGTCGATCTGCGCAAGGTCAATAAAAGGGTGGTTGAAGCGCTGATCAAATGTGGAGCATTCGATAGCCTGGGGGGAAAGCGATCTCAATTTCTTGCCGGTCTTGAAGAGGCAATGGAGATTGGTCAACGTCTCCAGCGAGAACTGGAGTCAGGACAGGATTCTCTGTTTGGAACGAAAGAAATTTTGTCTGTCGGTGGTCATGGATATGGTGACCTCCCCGATATTGAAGAGTGGGATGAAAAAACCCTGTTGAGTTATGAAAAAGAGGCGCTTGGTTTTTATGTTACCGGGCATCCCTTGGCACGCTATAGCGACTCAATCAAGCGTTTCGCAACCTGTGAAACGTCCGGCTTGGCAGAGCGCATCGATAAAGAGAAAGTACGAGTTTGTGGGATTGTGTCGGGAATTAAAGAGTTGATCACGAAAAAAGGTGATCGGATGGCATTCATCACTCTGGAAGATCTGAGCGGTTCGGTTGAAATTATTGTGTTTCCAGAGGTCTACAGTGCAGCAATGGAGCTGTTAAAAGGGGAGGATCCATTGCTGGTCAGTGGTGAGCTGGATGTCGGGGAAGAGGCTTGTAAAATACTGGCAACCGAAGTGGCTTTATTGCGTGATGTCAAAAAGACGCTGGCTAAGCTGGTTCATATCAGATTGACGACCCCTGGTCTGGATGAGCTTCAGATGCGGCAACTTAAGGGAATTATCCAGCGTTATCGGGGGAAGTGTGCTGTGCAGCTGCACATTGTTATCCCCAATCGGAGTGAAACGACAATCACCCTCCCGGAACAGTTGAAAATGTCTGCTACTGATCAAGCCATGGCTGATGCTGAGGTCTTGTTCGGCTATAATGTGATGAATTTTGAGTAGCAATGAGTTGCGACCATCATACTTGACCTCTACACTCCGAAGTTTTATTGTGGGACATCTTTGAAAGGCGTTATGTTCAAGGGTAGATAGCAGCAAAAACGGGACTGTCCCCGCATGGGGGCTGTCCCAGGCTTTTGCGGTGCAAACCACCGCAGTTCTTCGTGGCTCGTAAACTTCGGGACAGCCCCCGATGGGTCTGGGGACAGTCCCAAGTTTACTGCAATACTACTTAAACTAGCGCCATTCGGTACTGTCCCAGGCTTTTGCGGTGCGAACCGCCACAATTTCATGGCTCGTAAACTCTTGGGACAGCCCCCGATGGAGCTGGGGACAGTCCCGAGTTTACTACAAAGTTGCTTGAACCAGCGCCATTCGGTATGTCTTTAAGAATTAACTGAAAATACAAGCTGATTGATATCTATTATCGGCCAGGGAGAATTTAGATGAACCAAATCCTCGATTTTGAAAAACCAATTGCTGATCTTGAAACAAAAATTGGCGAGTTGCGTGAGTATTCGACTGCTAATGTCGATTTTTCCAGCGAGATAAAAAAATTGGAAAAAAAGGCAGATAAACTGAAAAAAGATGTTTATTCCAATCTGACCCGCTGGCAGAGAACTCAACTGGCACGACATGCCAATCGTCCTTACACTCTCGACTATATTGAGCGGATTTTTACTGACTGGTCTGAAGTTCATGGTGATCGTAATTATCGTGACGATCCCGCTCTGGTGTGTGGTTTTGCCAGAATAGAGGGGAAACCCTGTTGTGTTATCGGTCATCAAAAGGGACGGAATACCAAGCAGAAGGTTCACCGTAACTTTGGGATGCCAAACCCCGAAGGTTACCGTAAGGCCTTACGGATCATGCAGTTGGCCGATCAGTTTGGTTTGCCTATTTTTACCTTTGTTGATACCCCCGGAGCGTTTCCCGGTATTGGTGCTGAGGAGCGTGGTCAGGCCGAAGCCATCGCTCGAAATTTACGCGAAATGGCGATGTTGCGGGTTCCAGTCATTGTGACCATTACCGGTGAAGGTGGTTCCGGTGGGGCGCTGGCAATTGCTATGGGTAATCGGGTGCTGATGATGCAGTACTCGGTTTATGCGGTTATTTCTCCTGAAGGCTGTGCTGCTATTCTCTGGAGTGATGGGACAAAAGGTCCGCAGGCAGCAGAGGCTTTGAAATTAACGGCACAAGATGTTGATAGCTTGGGCACTGTCATTGATGAAGTTATCCCGGAACCCCTCGGTGGGGTTCATCAAGATCATGATTTAGCTGCAACAACGCTTAAGGAATATCTCCTGAAGCATCTTGCAGAGCTAGAAGAATATTCCCCAGAAGGTCTGATTGAGCAACGTTATCAGCGTTTCAGGGCAATATCCGTGTTTGAAGAACCAAAGTCATGATGGCGTCGCAAAAATGTCCAATCTCCAGTATTGCAGCAGTTTTTCAGGATCTCGACATACTCATGTATGCCTTCACCCCTGAAAAATTACTACGCCTTGGGGATTGAAATTTTTGCTTAGCCATCGGTCTCTAGAGTAGTATTTTTTTGTAAGATTATTTTAAAAGCCTGGGATAGCCCCATGCGGGGACAGTTCCGGTTTTGCTTTTACCTCTTTTTAAACCAGCAAATAAGGTTTTATGCTTCTATTGTTTCGAATGTTTTTTTCCTCAATAGGCCTGATACTGATTTTTATTTTAGCAGGCTGTGCCGGGCATACCACCAGGGTGATTGATACGCCGGAAACCCGCGAATTAGCGGGGTGGCAAAAGCCGTATGAGGTTGACGGTAAGCGTTATCACCCTTTGCGTGATCACCAGGGATTTAAACAGCGTGGCGTGGCCAGTTGGTATGGGCGTAAATTTCACGGTCGAAAAACCAGTAATGGTGAAGTTTACGATATGTATGCAATGAGTGCGGCGCATAAGACACTGCCAATGGGAATATATGTCAAAGTGACCCATTTGGGGAGCGGTCGCCATATTATTGTGCGGGTTAATGACCGGGGTCCTTTTGTTGCCGGACGTATTATTGATCTATCTTATGCTGCTGCCAGGAAGATTGGAATTGTTGATTCCGGTACGGCGTTAGTGCAAATTGAAGCCCTCGGGTTCCGCCAAGCAGACCGGGGACAGGTTACGTATCAGGCTCCGGTTAGTTATGATTCCGGTAGCTTTGCTGTGCAAATTGGGGCTTTTTCGACAGCTGAGAACGCTTATCGATTAGCAGCAAAAATGCGGAATCGTTACGGCAAGACTGTTGTTTCGGCGCTCATGGTGAATGGTCAAAGAATTTACCGGGTTCGAGCTGGTGACTATAATTCGCTGCAACAAGCAGAAAAAGCAGTTCATAGTTTTGTTTCTGAAGGGTTTGCCGGAAGCTTTGTTGTTGCTTTTGATTGAATTGTGACCCAGTCTTTTGCTTTCTGAGATAGTCAGACAATTATTGCCAACTTAGGTATGAAAATAATTATCATTAAGTGAATAAAATTAATTTGAAAGGTTGATTTCGATTTGGACATGTGCTAGTGTCTCATCGCATCGGAACCAGTTTGTGTAGATTATTTTACTGTTAAGTTAGATAAGAACCGCACAGACCAATAGGACTGAGTGGTTTTTTTATGGCTTGCAGACACTGGTCTGCGTCACGTAACCCCCACAGGGGACCAAGTAAGGAGAAAGAAAAATGGCAGAAGGAACAGTTAAATGGTTTAATGATTCTAAAGGGTTTGGTTTTATCGAGCAGGATAACGGCCCAGACGTTTTCGCACACTTTTCAGCAATTACTGGCGAAGGTTTCAAGTCTTTGTCTGAAGGTGCACGCGTTAGCTTTGATGTTGTTGATGGTCAAAAAGGCCCTCAAGCAGCCAATATCGTCCGGCTCTAAAATATATTATTATTTTTAAGTCTGAAAGCCCTGTGGGAAACCATGGGGCTTTTTTTATTTCAGAAAGGGCTGGAACAGTCTATAATCAATCAGTCCAGATATTTTAGTCAAAGAATAATGAATAGTTAGAATTCTTCACACACAGAAAGGTTAAGTTATGCCATATGTTGAATTTAATCTGACTAAGGGTGCGACAAAAGAGCAAAAGGCACAACTTGTTGAGGGAGTTACAGATTTGTTGGTTCGGGTTCTCGATAAAAATCCATCCTCCACCCAAGTTATTATCAAGGAAATTGAGGCTGACAGCTGGGGAATCTCCGGTCGATCAGTTAAAACATTGCGTGCAGAAGGTAACACCGCAAATATTTCTAAAAAATAAAATGCACCTGTCATCAACAGACCCGTTTCATGAGAAGGAGCCTTTCTGATAACTCCTTTTCTTTATCGTAAACACTGAATTCCTGATAGTAAATTCCTGCAAAACGGCGTAAAGCTAATATTTGAATCGGTTGTTTATTTGGTCGGTGCTCTTTTAAATATCCTCATAATTATGCCCTCTTATCTCAGAATCGTAGTTGAACTCCCAAGGTGCGAGTAAAAAAGTCTTTACATTTTATAATCCATATATACAATAAACACAATTAAAAGGACTGCAAACTGGCTTTA
>Ga0256840_1002737_pt1 | contig 15170 bp, 11 predicted proteins | sample 355202metaG_FD_185969 | JGI IMG/M metagenome (GOLD analysis project Ga0256840, IMG submission 185969) | Hydrothermal vent microbial communities from Mid Atlantic Ridge, Atlantic Ocean - 355-202 | ecosystem: Environmental > Aquatic > Marine > Hydrothermal vents | place: Atlantic Ocean: Mid...
AACCAGTAATTGTGTTATTAATAGCTATTTATTCTCTGAAATGGCTGTTTGTTTATGCGATAATGTATGGAATAATGGCAATTATAATAGGTAAGGCAAATGGTGAGTCTAATTTATGGTGGTATCTGTGGAGTTTGGCTGTTAGTTTAGATCAAACGTTAAATGTGTTACTACAACATGTTTTAAACGACCTGTTAATAACAAATATAAGTATTAATTTGTTTGGCAACCCTGATGAAACCATTAGTGGTGTTATGGGCAAAAATCAACTAAACAAAACGCTTACTTGGTTTGGTAGATTGGTAAATCTAGGCTTAAGCAAGTTAGAAAAAAATCACTCAATAAAGTCTATTGAGTATGATGAGTAAATAATAATTCTTTTGGAGGTAGAATTAAAAAGTCCTCCAGCATTAAAAAATATCTGACCACTTTTTAAACAAGAACCATACAGGCTACTGAAGGACATATTGTCTTTTGGTTGCTTGTATGGTTTTTTGTTTGTGGTCAGGTTGTAAAAATAGTTAATAATATAGATATGACAAAAAATAAAATAAAAACTCCAATAAGTTATTATGGAGGGAAACAAAATTTGATAAAAACAATATTACCTTTATTTCCTAAACATACATTGTATGCTGAACCTTTTGTTGGTGGTGGAGCTTTGTTTTGGGCAAAGCCTAAAAGTGAAGTAGAAGTAATAAATGATACTAATAGAGAGTTAATAAATTTTTACGAAATAGTACAGAATGAATTTGTAGAGCTTGAAAAAATGGTTAGAATTAGTTTACATTCGAGGTCATTACATAAAGATGCCTCTGTTGTTTATAATAATCCTCACATGTTTAAACGTATTAAACGTGCTTGGGCTGTTTGGGTATTAGCAGCTCAAAGTTTTGCTAGTATGTTAGATGCTAGTTGGGGTTATGATAAAATAAAAGGAACTACGGCTCAAAAAGTAACTCGTAAACGTAACGCTTTTACTTATGATTATGCTATTAGATTGCAAAATGTACACATTGAATGTACTGATGCTATTCGTATCATTAATTCACGAGATTTTAAAGAAGCCTTTTTTTATTGTGACCCACCTTACTACAATAGTGATTGCGGTCACTATGACGGTTATACTTTAGATGATTTTGAAACACTTTTAAAAACATTGTCAAAAATAGATGGTAAATTTTTATTAAGTAGTTATCCTAGTGATATACTTAAAAAATATACTAAAGAATTTGGTTGGTGTACTAAAACTATTGAGCAATCAGTTAGTATTGCTAATACTAGTTCTAAGCCACAAAAAAAGAAGATAGAGGTTATCACTGCTAACTTTGATTTAAGCAATCCTAAGGATGATTTAACTTTGTTTTAAACAATGTTTAATTATTGTTTAAATGATATATATTTGTAGTAATTAAAAAAGAAATTACGCAAAAAAAAGGTACATTTAGTTATTTATAAGTGTTACATTTTGATTTTGCGATTATAATAGATTTGAACTATTTTTATGTTTTACAATCTTGAAATCTCATGCATAGCATAGCTATGGTTTAAATTTAAAGTGCAGTAAAACGTGAAAAGATAAAGAGTTTATGGCTTATTTTGACGTTGAGTTGGTATTATACTAAAATAACGATGAAATATTAACCTCAGTTCGATTTATTTTCTTTAAAAAATAGTTGTGGTATTTGAATTTAAGTTGTATTAATATTAACATTCATCTACCGTCAGCGTAAATAAAATAACTATATTTGCAGCGCAAAATACAAAAGTATATTATGAAGAAAAGTAGTTTAAATTTTTTATTCAGTACACGATTAATGTCAATTGTAATATTAGCTTATGCGATTGCAATGGCAGTAGCTACATTTATTGAAAATGATTATGGAACGCAAACCGCAAAAGCAGTAATTTATAATACAAAATGGTTTGAATTATTAATGTTACTATTGGTAGTAAATTTTATCGGAAATATTTTTAAATATCGATTATTCCGAAGAGAAAAATGGCCAGTTTTATTATTTCATATTGCATTTATTGTAACCTTATTTGGTTCTTTTATTACAAGATATTACAGCTATGAAGGCGTAATGCTTATTCGAGAAGGAAAACTTTCATCTACAATATTATCCGATAAAACGTATCTAAAAGTTAGAGTAGATGATAATAAATTTATGAAAGATTTTAATCGCCCTATTTTATTAAAAAGTTTAGGAGGAAATAGATTTAATCTAAAGGGTAAATTTGGACCTGTTAAAAATAAATTTAAAGCTTTTTTTGGAGTAGCAGACAATCGAATTCCTTTTTCTGTTAAATTGATAGCATATACTCCAAAAGTAAAAGAAAGTTTAGTAGCTGATAATGATGGAATAAATTATTTGCATTTGGTCGAAACAAGTTCTGGTTCGAGAAGTGATATCTTTATTAAAAATGGCGAAGTAAAAAGTATCAATAGTATCTTATTTACGTACAATAATCCAGTAGCTGGAGGAATGAATTTTACAGATATCGATGGTAAAAAAATGTTTCAACCATTATTTGAAGGGAATTTTATGGAAATGCAAACGCAAAAATTAACAAAAGTTGTAAAAGACTCTTTTGCGCCATTACAAATTAAAAAATTATATACATTTAACAAAATGCGTTTTGTAGTAAAATCTATTACAAGAGGTGTAATTAAAAGAGAAACGGCTTCTAAAAAAGAACAAAATTCCCATCCATACGATGCACTAACATTTCGTATAAAATCTGGAGATGAAGAAAAAATAATTACCGTAAAAGGCACAAAAGGAGCAATATTAAAACCAGAAAAATTAAGCTTAAACGGATTAAATTTCTTTATTTCTTATGGTTCAAAGCAAATAGAAGCGCCATTTTCGGTAAAATTAAGAGATTTTGAATTGGAGCGTTATCCGGGAACAAACTCACCATCATCTTACGCAAGTGAAGTTACCGTAATTGATAGAGATAAAACATTTGATTATCGTATTTATATGAATCATGTATTAGATTATAAAGGATTTCGCTTTTTTCAATCTTCTTACGATCCAGACGAATTAGGAACACATCTATCTGTAAATCACGATTATTGGGGAACATTAATTACCTACCTTGGTTATATTTTAATGGGAATTGGTATGTTTTTTACCTTGTTTTGGAGAGGATCTCGTTTTAAAGATTTATCTCAGAAATTGAAAAAAATATCTCAAAATAAAGCGACTATTGTATTTTTATTATGGAGTTTTGGAATTATAGGATTTGCACAAGAAAATCACGGACATCTTGCTGAAATCTCTACCTTATCACCATTAGAATTACAACAAATTTCTGTAAGTAAAACGCATGCAGATAAATTTGGAAAATTATTGATTCAAGACCATCAAGGAAGAATAAAACCAATTAATACTTATGCATTAGAAGCGTTGAGAAAAGTATATGGTAAAGATACTTATAAAGGTTTAAGTGCAGAACAAATTTTATTAACTGCACAATTAGATCCAAATTTATGGAGCTATGAGCCAATTATTAAAACACACGAAGAACGCTTAGGTAAAAAAATTATTGCAGATTTAAAAATTAAAGAAGCGCATACAGCAATATCCGAATTTTTTAAAAATAGAACCTACTATCTTAGAGAAAAAGTAGATGATGTTTTTAGAAAAAGTAGTGCTTTAAGAACCTATACAGATAAAGAAATTATAAACTTAGATGAAAAAGTAAATATTTGGACTGGCGTACTAAGCGGTAGTTTAATGAAAATATATCCGAAAAAAGGAGACGAAAATAATAAATGGTATATCGGTACAAATGATAAAGTATTTGTGGCAAACGACACCATGATTTTAAAAATGCATCAGTTATACATGAGAACGCTAAGTAAAGCAGTTCAAACAAATGATTATACAGAAGCAAACGATTATTTAGATATTATTACAAAATATCAGCAAAATTTAGGAGCAAATATTATTCCTTCAAAAGAAAAAGTAGCTTTAGAAATTAGTTATAATCGCATCAATGTATTTTTTAAATTGCTTATTTATTATTTTCTTATCGGAATGGTATTGTTATTTTTAGCATTTGTAGATTTATTTAAACCTAATTTAAAAATAACAAAAATCGCATTGCAAATTTTTATTGGTTTAACTATTATTGGCATGTTAGCACATGTTGTCGGTTTAGGAGTGCGTTGGTATATATCTGGACATGCTCCATGGAGTAACGGTTACGAAGCAACTGTTTTTATTGCATTTATTACCACATTAGCAGGATTAATTTTTTCGTTTAATCGAAGTAAGTTTATTATTGGAGTTGCCGTATTATTTGCAGGATTTTTATTGGGGATTGCACATGGAAGTCTCATGAGTCCAGAAATGACGAATTTAGTACCAGTATTAAAATCGTATTGGTTAATGATACATGTAGCAATAATTACAGCGAGTTACGCATTTTTAGGCTTAGGTTCTTTGCTTGGATTTATTGTGTTGTTGTTATTTATTATGAGAACACCAAAAAATAAAAACCTTTTAAATGAAACCATTAAAGAATTGACTTATGTAAATGAATCTACCTTAATTGTAGGGCTTTTTATGCTATCTATTGGAACTTTTTTAGGTGGAGTTTGGGCAAGTGAAAGTTGGGGACGTTATTGGAGTTGGGATCCAAAAGAAGTTTGGGCATTAATATCTATGATGATTTATATTTTTATTTTACACATGCGTATGGTTCCTGGATTACAAAGTCGTTTTGCATTTAATTTTGCAAGTATGATTTCTATTGCGACGCTAATAATGACCTATTTTGGTGTAAATTATTATTTGAGCGGTATGCATTCTTACGCTACAGGCGATCCTGTTCCTTTTCCAGTTTGGGCGTATTATGTTATTGCATTTTTAATTGTTTTTTCTATATTATCTTATTATAGTTTTAAGAAATTTAGAAAAAATAAGTCCTAAACTTGCAATCAAATTTGTTCACATGGATTTAATTTAGGAGTAAAAAACAAATTTAATTATAATATTTCCTATATATTTTGTATTTAATTTTCTTAATGGTTTAAAAAAATGATTTAAAAAATAAAGCCTACTTTTGCGCGCTTATAAACTAACTAAAAATTTAAGTGTAATGAATGCTTTTATTCGTAAACATACTAATAATGCTAAAAACGATATTCTATCTGGAATTACAGTTGCATTAGCATTAGTGCCAGAAGCAGTCGCATTTGCTTTTGTAGCAGGAGTAGATCCATTAGTAGGATTATATGCAGCATTTATGATTGGTTTAATTACGGCAATTTTTGGAGGAAGACCAGGAATGATTTCTGGAGCAACGGGAGCATTAGCAGTAGTAATGGTTGCTTTAGTTGCCAAAGGGAATGCTATGGGAACAGAAGCAGAAAATCTAGGATTGTATTATCTTTTTGCCACAGTTATTTTAATGGGAATTATCCAAATGCTTGCAGGATTTTTTAAACTCGGAAAATTTGTACGATTAATTCCACATCCAGTAATGATGGGATTTGTAAACGGACTAGCAATTGTAATTTTTTTATCTCAGTTAGGAATGTTCAAAGAAATTATTAAAGATAATTTTGGCAATAATAAGGTAGAAACCGTATCTAAAGAAAAGATAATGTATGTAGAAGATGGTAAGGTTTACGATAGTCAAACCAAACAATTAATGTTTACGAGAGTAGATAATCAATTAATATCTGTACAAACAAATCAAATTACCTATGAAATATTTGACAAGCAAGTTTTTGATGCAACTACAAAAAAAGTAAAATTTAATTTTGAAGATAATGCCATCTATAAAGTAGAAAAGAAAGGTTTTGCAAAATCCTTTTTAAAATCAAAAAAATTATATTTAATGATTGGCTTGGTATTTCTAACGATGTTTTTAATGTGGAGTTTACCAAAATTGAGTAAAAAAATACCAGAAGCATTAGTTGCAATTTTAGTAGTTTCATTAATTGCTATTTATGGAAATATGGATGTAGCAACTGTTGGGAGTTTTATAAAAGATGGCGGTGGAAATGGACTAAAAGGAGGCTTACCACAATTTCAATTTGAAATATTCAATAAAATCCCATTAACATGGGAAACCCTTAAATTTATAGGGCCATTTGCAATAATTTTAGCTGCAATCGGATTAATAGAATCTTTAATGACTTTAAATCTAATTGACGAACTAACCGAAACTAGAGGAAATTCCAACAGAGAATGTGTCGCACAAGGAGGAGCAAATATAGTTACAGGTCTTTTTGGAGGTATGGGTGGCTGTGCCATGATTGGACAATCCATAATTAATATAAAAGGAGGAGGAAGAAATCGCCTTTCGGGAATAACAGCAGCATTATTATTGTTGGTTTTTATATTATTCGCCTCAGGATTAATAGAACAAGTGCCAATTGCAGCACTAGTTGGCGTAATGTTTATGGTAGTTATCGGAACATTTGCATGGTCTAGTTTTCGAATTCTACATAAAATACCAGTAGCAGATGCACTAGTATTAATTACCGTTTCGTTAGTAACCGTTTTTGAAGATTTGGCAGTTGCAGTAATTGTGGGTATTATTATGTCTGCTTTAGTATACGCATGGGAAAACGCCAAACGTATTAGAGCTAGAAAACGTTATAAAGAAGATGGCACCAAAGTATATGAAATATACGGACCACTTTTCTTTGGAAGTATTCAAGCATTTAATAGTAAATTTGATGTAAAAAACGATCCAGAAAAAGTAGAAATTGACTTTTTAGAATCTAAAGTATCCGATCATTCTGCATTAGAAGCCTTATTTAATTTAGTAGAACGATACGAAAAAGCAGGAAAACAAGTAAAGCTAAAACACTTGTCCGAAGAATGTAAAGATTTAATGGTAAAAGCATCACCAAAATTATGGAATGCAATCGAAGAAAGTATCGACGATCCTCGGTATCACGTAATGGCAAAAGATGATTTTATTTAATTTTATCTGTTCTATTTAGACTTTTAAAACTGAATAAATTTTCGAAACGTAACAAGTTTAGGTCGAGTAGTTAATTTAACCATTTATTTTGCCTAATTCCGTTTATAATTTTAAGTAAAATTGCATTCAAACGACAACTTATATCAATTCAATTTCAAAATAAGCCATAAACTCATACCATTTCACTTAAAATTATAACCGTAGCAAAGGCTATACTTACAATTTTAAGAGGATGTACTAAAAAAAAATGTTGATTTTTTTTGGCGCATCTTAAAATCAAATAAGTATAAATAGATACACACATAATTTTTTCTGATTTTCTGATTTAATCTTAAAGCAATTCCATAACTTTGTTTTAGAATTAAAAAATAATTCAAGTAAATTTAAAAGACTTTCCAGATGAAATATTTACCGATAGACAAAAAATTATTTATTAAAAATAGAAAAAAATTTGTTACTAAAATGAAATCCAATTCATTGGCAATATTTAATTCTAATGACATTTATCCAGTAAGTGCAGATAGTACATTGCCTTTTGCACAACATCGAGATATCTTTTATTTATCAGGTGTAGATCAAGAAGAGAGTATTTTAGTCATTTTTCCAGATGCACCAAAAGAAATGCATAGAGAAATGTTATTTCTAAAAGAAACAAATGCACATATTGCAGTTTGGGAAGGCGAAAAACTAGATAAAAAATCGGCATTTGAAACTTCGGGAATACAATCGGTTTTTTGGTTACAAGATTTTAATAAAGTATTGGCAGAAATAATGACACAAACCGAAAATGTGTATATAAATACTAATGAACATTATAGAGCAAATGTAGAAACAGAAACCAGAGAAGCACGTTTTATTAAAATTTTAAAAAGTGATTTCCCAGCACATACTTACTTGCGAAGTCAACCAATATTACAGCGATTACGCTCCGTAAAAGAAATAGAAGAAATAGCATTAATCCAACAAGCGTGTGATATTACCGAAAAAGGTTTTCGTAGAATATTATCTTTTGTAAAACCAAAGGTAATGGAATATGAAATTGAAGCAGAATATATCCATGAGTTTACTCGTAATAGAGCGAACGGATTTGCGTACACGCCAATAGTTGCAAGTGGTTATAGTGCATGTGTTTTACATTATATTGAAAACAATAAGCAATGTAAAGATGGCGAAGTTATTTTAATGGATGTTGGTGCTAGTTATGCCAATTATGCAAGTGATATGACACGTTGTGTTCCTGTTTCTGGGAAATTTACCGAAAGACAAAAAAATGTATATAATGCAGTTTTAAGAGTAAAAAATGCTGCTGCTAAAATGTTAATTCCTAATACAATTTGGGCAGATTATCATGTAGAAGTAGGTAAATTAATGACCAAAGAGTTAATAGATTTGGGTTTAATTACCGAAGAAGATGTAAAAAATGAAAATCCAAAATGGCCAGCGTATAAAAAATATTTTATGCATGGTACATCGCATCACATGGGATTAGATACACACGATTACGGAATTCTTACCGAACCAATGCAAGCAGGAATGGTATTTACTGTAGAACCTGGTATTTATATTCCTGAAGAAAATTTAGGGATTCGTATCGAAGACGATTATGTAATTCAAGAAAAAGGAGAACCATTTAATTTAATGGCTAATATTCCGATTACAGTAGAAGAGATTGAAGCGTTGATGGCTTAATTAACTTTAAAATTTCTTAGCGAAAACCTTAGCGAATTTTGCATGAAAAGATGGTTATGCATACAAATACTATTATTTATAAAAATATAAGAGCATCCTTTACAGATACAGGTAAAGGAAGTGCCATTGTTTTGTTACATGGTTTTTTAGAAAATAGCACAATGTGGCATGCAATAATTCCAGATTTAGCAAAGAAAAATAGAGTAATTACCATAGATTTATTAGGTCATGGTAAAACCGAGAATTTGGGTTATGTGCATACTATGGAGAATCAAGCCGAAATGGTAAAATCGGTTTTAGATAGCCTTAGACTTCGACGATATATACTTGTAGGACATTCGTTAGGTGGTTATATTACTTTGGCTTTCGCGGAATTATTTCCTAAAAACATCAAAAAACTTTGTTTGCTAAATTCTACTGCATTACCAGATTCTAAAGAAAGAAAGATTAATAGAGATAGAGCAATTGCTATGGTTAAAAAAAATGCAGAAAATTTTGTGAGTATGGCAATTCCTAATTTGTTTACAGAAGAGAGTAGAACTAAATTTAGTAAGGAAATTCAGTTTGTAAAGGAAGAAGCCTTAAAGACTTCCAAACAAGGTATTATTGCCTCTTTAGAAGGTATGAAAATAAGAAAAGATAGAACTTTTGTTTTGCAGAATAGAACGTTTAAAAAATTGTTTATTCTTGGAAAAAAAGATCCGTTATTGCATCGAGATAGTTTATTACAACAAGCTAAAGGTGCGAACATAACAATCATAGAATTTTCTAATGGACACATGAGTCATATAGAAAATGCTATAGAACTAAGAAACACTTTGCAAAAATTTATTTTTTAATTATAATAGCGTCTATAGTGCTTCTATTTTTACTTTTGTTCCACTAAAATTTGCATTTCCAGTGAGTTTGTCAATTTGTTTATCATTTGTTAAATCGTTAATGCTAATACCAGGATTTTGTTGTGCTAATTTCATTTTAATACCTTCTCTATGATGCCCAAAACCATGAGGAATGCTTACTACTCCTTGTACTATTTTATCTGTGATTTCGACAGTAATTTTTACACTACCAACATCTGATTTTACAAGTACAATTTGTTCATTTTTAATATTTAAATCCAATGCATCTTTTGTATTTATTAATAAAGTACATCTATTTTTTCCTTTTATTAATACTTCCGAATTGTGCATCCAAGAGTTGTTATTTCGCAATTGTCTTCTTCCAATAAGGTGCAAAGGATATATGGTTTCCTCATTAATAAACCACTTTTTTAATTGTTTTTTTAGGCGATTTATATCCTCTACAAATACTTTTGGAGCAAGGTTTATTTTTTTATCTTTAGAAAATAATCGCTTTGTTAAACAAGGTTTTAAAGCACCAAAGTCGATACCGTTTGGATGTTCTAGGAGTTTATTAACCGATAAATTTTTCGATTTATATGGCGAAAATTGTAACATCTGATTTAACATATTTTCTGGAGTTATTGAATTTTTAACACCATTCATTTTTTCGGTTAAGGCGCTTAATATTTCCCAATCATGTCGTTGGTTTTTGTTCTTTTCAAAAAGTGCTTGACTATATTTTGCCGTATTTCTTATTGCCAATTGATGAAAAGCCAAATCGTAATGAGATGTCTCTAAACCCGTAGTAGTAGGCAAAATAATATGTGCATGTTTACTTGTTTCGTTTAAATAAATATCAATAGAAACCATAAATTCTAATTGTTCTAATGCTTTTTCTAATTTGCTGCCATTTGGTGTAGACAAAACAGGATTTCCAGCTATTGATACGAATGCTTTAACATGATTTTCTAAAATTTCATCAGCTAAAGTTGCAACGGGAAATTCTCCTGAATATTCTGGTAGATTATTCACATTACTTTGATAGCGATTAAAAGTACCTGTTTTACCTTGCATACCACTCATAGCAACCAAATCAATTGCAGGAAGTGTAAACATTGCTCCACCAATTTTATCGGTATTGTCTGTAATTAAATTTAAAACAGCAACTAGCCAAATACATAGACCTCCAAATTCTTGTACAGAAACGCCTAATCTACCATAACAAACTGCTGTTTTAGCAGTTGTAAAATCTCGTGCTATTTTAGTAATTTCGTTTGTAGAAATTCCGATATGTTGCTCTATTTTATTTGGATCAAAATCTTTTACTAAATCTTGGATGCTATTCCAATTTTTTAAATAATCGTTTAAATGTCCTTTTTTAAATAAATTTTCTTTAAAAATAACATGTAGTATCGTCAATAAAAATAATGCATCTTTCCCAGGTTTTATATAGTGATGTTCGCTCGAAATTTTTGAAGTTTCTGTAAATCGAGGATCGATATTGATTACTTTTCCTCCTCGTTTTTGAATGGCTTTAATTTTAGTCGAAAAATTAGGTGCCGTTAGCATACTTCCGTTAGAAACGGCAGGATTTGCACCTAAAATTAATAAATAATCGGTACGATCTATATCTGGAATTGGAATCATCATTTGATGTCCAAATACCAATAAGGAGGCAATGTGATGTGGTAATTGGTCTACCGATGTTGCTGTATATTTTTGTTTTGTTTGTAAAGATTTAATAAATGGTTTTCCATATAACATTAATCCGAGGTTATGGACATTTGGATTTCCTTGATAGGTTGCTATGGCATTATTTCCATACTTTTTTTGTAAAATTTTAAATTTGCTAATAATTTCATCGAATGCTTCTTCCCAAGAAATAGCAATCCATCCGTTTTTTGTTCTTTTAAGAGGTGTTTTAAGCCGATCTTTATCTGTATATAAATCTTTTAGAGCAATTGCTTTTGGGCAAATATGTCCTTTACTTAATACATCTTTTTCGTTTCCTTTTATGCTTATAATTTTGTGCTTTGTATGCACTATTTTTAAGCCACACATTGCCTCGCAAAGGTTACAAGTTCTATAATGGGTTTTGGTTTTTATATTAGAACTCATTGTTATTAGATTTTTTTGACTTATCTTAAAAATTAAATTGGTACTAGGCTTAAATATAGTTTAATTATTATAAATCAGAGTTCGATCTAAATTTGTAATCAAAATTTTTAGCTTTTCTCATTCTACTTCACTTAAAATTATAATCGTACAAAGGCTATGCTTACAATTTTAAGATGGTATACTAAAGAAATATGTTGAATTTTTGGCGTATTCTAAAATCAAATTAATCTTTTAAAAATAAGAAAGATTTTCCCTCTTTTGTTTCTTTAGCAAACTCAGCAATAGTTTTATTTCCCATACCTTCAATCATTATTCTTTTAAATGGCTCGACCATGTGATGAATTGCACAAGGATTATCATCTCCACACCTTTCTAACCCTAGAAAACAATCTTTAAATAAATCTATTCCTTCGGAACATGCTACGATATCTAACATTGATTTTTCGTTATTCTGCTTAGATAAAAAGAAACCTCCATTTGGTCCTTTTACAGAAGAAACCAATTTAGCTTTAACTAACTTTTGTAGAATTTTAGCCAAAAAAGGAGCGGGAATTTTTATTGCATTTGCAACTTCCTTAGAACCCATTCTTTTTAGTTTATCTGTATGTATTGCTAAATACAAAACAGCTCTAATTGCATATTTACTTGAGTTTGTTAACATAATACAAATATAAACGATTTTATGGTTTTTAAAAAAATAGATATAAATCAATTATTTTTTCTTCTAATCGTAGTATTTTTACAAAATAAAATGAAAAAATACTTTTACCTCATACAGTTACAATTTTTAGGATTCCGTTTTCATGGATGGCAACGACAAGTCGATGTAAAAACAGTACAAGGACATGTAGAAAAAACATTAAAATTTGTGTTAGGAAAACATAAAGCAAAAATTTTAGGAGCAGGCAGAACGGACGCTAGAGTTTCTGCCAATAATTTTCCTGTTGAGCTTTTTATCTATGAAGAAATTAATAATTTTGAACAATTTTTATTGGATTTTAATATGAACTTGCCTAATGATATTAAAGCATTATCTATAAAAGAAGTAGATGAAAAATTTAATGTTATTAACGATTCTAAAGTAAAAGAATATCTTTATTTTTTCTCTTTTGGTAGTAAAAACCACCCTTTTGCTGCTCCCATTTTAACTTGTTTTTATCAAGAATTAGATTTAGAATTAATGCGTAAAGGTGCTGCATTATTTAAAGGGTTACATTGGTTTAAGCATTATTGTACTAAACCAACCGAATTTGCCATGTACAATAGAGAAATACTAGTAAGTGAAATTGTTGAAAATAATATTTATTCTGCTAATTTTTTTCCAGAAAAAACATACGTATATCGTATTAAAAGTAAAGGCTTTTTAAGAAATCAAGTTCGATTAATTATGGGAACTCTATTTCGATTAGGACAAGGTGAAATTTCTTTAGAATTTATTAAAAAATCATTAATTGAACACAATATAGATAGACCATTACCTTTTGTTGCTCCTGCTTCTGGTTTAATTTTAAATGATGTTACCTACGAAAATTCGTAAAATTTACGTTCTTTGCACAAAAAGATAAAATAATATGTCTATAAACGAAAAACTAAAACAAGAATGGACTGTCATCCAAAAAAAAATTTCTGATACTTTTGCTGATGGCGAATTAATGGATGTAGATTCTATCGTTTATCTTATTGGTGTACAAGAATTAGGTAAAGGGTATCAAAAATTTAAAAAAGATGAAAAAATTGCTTTAATGCATATTGCTGTTTGTCGTTTGCTAGAGCCTTTTGGTTATTATAAGTTCGATTATTTTGATGAAGATGGTTGGCCACATTATAACCTTTTAGAAAACCTTCCATTTTTAAAAGGTGGCGAACAAACGGTATTGTTAAAACAAGCTATTGTAAATTATTTTTCTGAAAAAGAATTTTAAAAATTTAATCTGAGTAATTTTCTATAAAAACCTTGTACTAAACACGAGATTTAAAACGTTTTTCTTATTATACTAGTAACATAAAGGTACAACTAATACCTAATTGACATCAAAATAAGCCAAAATTGGAGTATCTTAAAATCAAATTGGTATCACATGTACTTAATTTGCTTTATTTAGTTAATTGTTGCAACAATATCTTTTAATAGTTTATTAAAGGTAGAATGTCCTCCTAAACCAAACCTTACAACAATCAAATCTTTCGAAGGTATTATAAAAACTCGTTGTCCTTGGTAACCATTACAAGAAAACATATCTCTAGGTGCATCTGGAAAATAACCCTCTGCGTTGAGCCAAAAATGCCCTCCATATTTACCATTCGATGTGTTGGTTGGTTTTCGAGTGAAATCCACCCAAGATTTATTTATAATTTGTTGACCATTCCAATTTCCGTTTTGTAAATACAATAAACCAAATTTCGCCCAATCTCTTGCTGTTGCCCATGCATAAGAACTACCAACATAGTTCCCAGAAAAATCCGTTTCAATTAACATGGAATGCATACCAATTTTATCAATTAATTCGGTATACCAAAAGTCTAAATAATCTTGTTGTGATGTAAACTGGTCTTTTATAAAACCACTTAATAAATTACTTGTCCCACTAGAATAATTCCAAGTTTCATTAGGCTTACCGACAAACGGTTTGTTTTTTTGTTTTTGGCTCATATCTGTATCTAGAAAAAGCATTTCGGTTACATCACAAATTTTGGTATAATCTTCTTCCCATTCTAAACCAGAATTCATATTCAGTAAATTTTTTAACGTAATTTCTTTCCTTGTATCGTTTTCCCATTCCGTAAATAAATGTTTTTGCTCCAAGTTTACCTTTCCTTGTTTTTCTAATACTCCTAAAACTCCACTTGTAATACTTTTTGCCATAGACCAACCTAATAACAAAGAGTTTTTATCAAAACCTGTATTGTATTTTTCAGCAATAATTTGGTTTTTATAAATAACTAATAAGACACGTGTATTGGTACTATCTGTATTAATTGCATTTGCTACAATCGTTTGTAAATTTTTATACTTTACATTGGTAAAAACGGTATCTTTTTGTGATAAACTGCCATAAGGATAGGGTAAATTTTTAGATGTTTTATTCCGTCTTGGTATTAATGAAGAAGCGTTGTTATCTTTTTTATTTTCAGGAATTAACAAAACGCCCAAACCTTCTCTATAAATTGCTTTTCGCTTTTTAAATCCATAAACCGATGATGTAACCGACTTACTACTTTCATCAACTACGTTAGTTGCCAATTCCATAGAAGAAACATCATTATCTTTTTCTTCGGTTAATTGTTGACTTCTTTTGGCTATAAAGTGATGCGATGCAATGCTTTTTGAAGAAAAACCACTTACAATATCAAATTTTGGATAAAGTGCATAAAAAAAATAAATGAGACCTATTAATACAATTAATGCAAAGTATTTTAAAATTTTTTTCATTATTAAAAATTATTGTTGTCCGATAAAAAAAGTCTCAATAATTGAGACTTTTTTCGTATAGTTGAATTAATATTCCACTAAAAACACAACTATGGGCAAAAATACATTTTTTTTCGGACAGCCGATATTCA
>Ga0256840_1002738_pt1 | contig 15167 bp, 16 predicted proteins | sample 355202metaG_FD_185969 | JGI IMG/M metagenome (GOLD analysis project Ga0256840, IMG submission 185969) | Hydrothermal vent microbial communities from Mid Atlantic Ridge, Atlantic Ocean - 355-202 | ecosystem: Environmental > Aquatic > Marine > Hydrothermal vents | place: Atlantic Ocean: Mid...
TGCGTAAAGTCAATATTGATACGGACTTACGAATGGCATCAACTGGCTCTATTCGTCAGTATTTAGCACAAGAAGAAAATGCGGCTGATTTTGATCCACGTAAATTTTATAAAGTAGCGTTGGCCGCTATGCAGACAATTTGCCAAGATCGTTATGAAGCCCTTGGTAGTGCAGGTCACGCGAGCAAAATCAAGCCAATTTCTTTAGAAAAAATGATTGGCCGTTATGCCAGTGGTGAATTAGCACCAACAGGACTTTAGAATACTTGAGCTCTCTTGTCATTAAAGTCGTAGGGATTTTAAATGGCTATCAGAACAAATTTGAACTGGAGAAGTAACATATGAACACAGTAAAAACATTAGCACAATTTATTGAACAGCAGGCGAATACCACAACCGATTTCATTTTATTATTAAATGACATAGCACTGTCATGTAAGCAAATTGCACGTACAGTAAATCGTGGCGCAATGGCGGGAATATTGGGCAGTGCAGAAACTGAAAATATCCAAGGTGAAACACAAAAAGAACTGGATATTATCACTAACGATATCATGGTTGATGCGTTAAATTGGACTGGGCGTTTATCAGGTATGGCATCGGAAGAAGTCGATGATCCTATCGCTATTCCTGCCGAGTATCCTAAAGGTAAATATTTAGCCTTATTTGATCCTTTAGACGGTTCATCCAATATTGATATAAATTTAACGGTAGGCACCATCTTTTCTATCCTTGAAGGTAGAGATGGTCAAGATGCCACTCTTGAAGATTACTTGCAAAAAGGTACGGAGCAAGTCTGTGCAGGCTTTGTTCTCTATGGTCCTTCAACCATGATGATTTTAACGACAGGTCAAGGTGTTAATGGCTTTACCTTAGATGAAGATATTGGTGAGTTTGTATTGACGCACCAAGATATGACAATTCCTGAAGATACAGCAGAATTTTCAATCAACATGTCAAATCAACGCTTTTGGCAAGAACCGGTACAACGTTATATTGATGAATGTCTACAAGGTGTTGATGGAACTCGTGACAAGAACTTTAATATGCGCTGGGTGGCCTCTATGGTGGCAGAAGTCTATCGTGTATTAACGCGCGGTGGAATATTCATGTATCCATTTGATACCCGTGATCCTTCAAGACCTGGCAAGCTTCGTTTGATGTATGAAGCAAATCCGATGGCATTCATTGTTGAACAAGCAGGCGGCGTCTGTTCAACAGGGGTCGAACGTATGATGGAAGTGACACCAACCGATATCCATCAACGTGTCCCCGTTATTCTTGGCTCAAAAAATGAAGTAGACAGAGTAGTTTCATATCATCAAGACTGATATCTGTTAATTCTACAGTCTGTAGAAACACTTTAATTTTATCGTAGCTCCCTATTCGAAGGGAGCTACAATTAGCCAAAGGTAGAAAATCATGCGTAAGCCGCTTGTAGCCGGAAATTGGAAAATGAATAGTCCAACGGAAAGCTCAACAATATTATTAGAAAACATACTCCACCACACTGATCAATTAAAAAAAATGATCAAAGATCTCAATACTTCTTCAGCGATTGATATCGCAATATTTCCCCCCGCAGTATATTTAAGAGAAGCACAAGAAATTTTAACGGGTTCAGGTATACATTGGGGTACACAGAATGTATCAGCCTTTGATGAAGGCCCTTATACCGGTGAGATTTCAGCGGCCATGATCGAAGGATTTGGCTGTGAATACGTACTCATAGGACACTCTGAACGGCGCTGTCTCTATGAAACGTTAGAGTTAGATCAAACGGTGCTTGATAAAATCGTAGCACAAAAGTATGAAATGGCTACCCGTCACAATTTAACCCCCATTATTTGTATCGGTGAAACAGCCGATGATTATGAAGCAAATAAAACCGAAGAAGTAATTGCTAGGCTATTAGATGTGCTTATTGCACACAAAGGACCTAAGGCACTTTCGGAAACAGTGTTGGCCTATGAACCTGTTTGGGCGATCGGCACAGGTAAATCTGCCACACCAGAATGGGCTCAAGATGTACATTCGTTTATGCGTGAGCGTATTGCGAAACATGACAAAGCCACTGCTGAATCATTACAAATTCTTTATGGTGGTAGCGTCAAAGCAGATAATGCGGCAGCAATTTTTGCAAAACCTGATGTTGATGGTGGGCTTATTGGTGGCGCTTCGTTAGATGTGGAAGAGTTTATTCATATTTGTTTTGCTGCAGCACTAAAAGCAAGTTAATGTTTAAGCTTCAATGGTAGTTATATACTGGGGTGTGGTCTGCTTGCAAAGAGTTTGTATTTCAAACAAGTTATAAGGGCTTACATCGCACTACTAGTAACATATTTTAAGATTTAAAATTGAGGGGTAAGTCTAAAGTTTAATTTTTAGTTTGATTCACTGGAAGGTTTCTGTTCAATTAGCTTGAATACATGCAAGGATACCTTCCAGATTGACAGCCTATTAAGTTGTAAGTCATTGTTTTAATTAATGGTTGTTCTTGGTGTGAATTATGCATATATAACCAGTGTTATAAAATGTTAAAAAATACCTAAGTTGATAGTTGCGAATATGCCATTCCAATTGTCGTCATTATTATTAACAGTTAGGGAATCTAAATACTTATGAGTAACGAAATCCAGAGCATAGTTGATCGCTATGACTCAGATAGGACACGATTGATGGACATGTTGTGGGATGTGCAAAAACAACAAGGCCATATCTCAGATAAAGCGCAAGCGCAATTAGCACAAGCGCTTAATATGTCTTCAGATGATGTGAGCGAAACGCTTACTTTTTATCATTTTTTTCTTAATAAATCGTTTGGTAAACACCAAGTTTACTTGTGTAACACCGTCATTGCTAAAATGAATGGCTACCACGATGTTCGCAAAGCACTAGAACAAGAAATAGGCTGTTCATTTAATAGTGTTGATGATTCTGGTGTGATCGGATTAGGTGACGCAAACTGTATTGGTCTGAGTGACCAAGAGCCTGCCATGATGGTGGATGATGTCGTTTTTACACGACTTACACCCGCTAAAGTTAAAGAAATTATTTCGCAATTAAGACAAGGTAAGTCGCCTGAGGAAATTGCTAATCCAGGTGCGATTGCCAACACTGAACTAGCTTATGTTGAAGCTATAGTGGATGCAAATCTACGCACTGACAGTATAGTCTTGTTTAAGCCGAATCGTGATTATAAAGCGATTTTACAAACGTGCTTAGATAACTATATTCCTGAAGAAGTGATAGAAATGATATCGGACTCAAACCTGAAAGGGCGAGGGGGAGCAGGCTTTCCAACGGGTTTGAAATGGCAATTTGGACGTGAGGCCGAAGGCGAAGAAAAATACATTATATGTAATGCAGATGAAGGTGAGCCGGGCACGTTTAAAGATCGTGTTTTACTGAGTCATTCTCCCAAAGACGTGTTGTTAGGTATGATTGCCGCTGCTTATGCGATAGGTTCTCGCTACGGTATCATTTATTTACGCGCTGAGTATTGGTATATCAAGGAGTTTTTGCAGCAACAAATTGAAGATTTTCGTGATCAAGGACTTCTAGGTAAGCAGATTTTAGGCAAAGACTTTGAATTCGATATTCGCATCCAAATGGGCGCGGGCGCGTACGTTTGTGGTGATGAAACCGCATTGATTGAATCCTGCGAAGGCAAACGAGGCACACCTAGAGTGAAGCCACCGTATCCTATACAGCAAGGCTATTTAGGTATGCCTACCAGCGTTAATAATGTTGAAACTTTAGCCTGTGCTAGCCGGATCATTGAAAAAGGTGCTGCTTGGTTCAGTGATATGGGAACAGAAGACTCAACAGGCACCCGCTTACTCAGCGTATCGGGCGATTGTGAAAAACCAGGGATTTATGAAATCGAATGGGGGGCAACCCTCAATGAAGTGATGACAATGATTGGAGCGGTAGATCCACGTTATGTTCAAATCAGTGGCCCTGCCGGAGACAGTTTGTCGGTAGAACAAGATGGCGAACGAGAATTTTGCTATAGCGATTTATCCTGTAATGGCTCGTTAATGGTGTTTGATCATACTCGTGATATATTGGAAATTGTCAGAGATTACTCAGAGTTCTTTGTTGAAGAATCATGTGGCATTTGTGTGCCATGCCGTGCAGGTGGAGTGGATCTAATGCATAAGATGGAACGCATTATTGCAGGTAGAGGCACGGAGCAAGATCTTGAAGAAATAACGACATGGAGTAACTTACTCAAAGGTACCAGTCGTTGTGGATTGGGCACGGCTGCCCCTAACCCGATTTTGGCAACAATGGATAAATTTCCTGAAATATATGCTGAAAAGTTAGTGGTGCAGAAAGGACCATTATTACCTTCTTTTGATATGGAAGAAGCACTAAGTGCGCATGAATTAGCTGTTAAAAAACTAATGAAGGAGGAGGTATAATGTCAATTAAACTCACAATTGATGGGAAAGAGGTACACGCTCGTTCAGGAGAGAATATTATTGACGTCGCTTCACAAAATGGGGTTTATATACCTTCATTGTGCTATGTGAAAGGTAAACCCTGTTTAGGAACTTGTCGTACATGTTCTGTTAAGGTGAATGGTAGAGTGATGGCCGCTTGTACCATGCCTGTTGCAGACGGCATGGAAATAGAAGTCAATGATGATGCTGAAATTGTCGATATGCGAAAAGCGTTAGTAGAACTATTGTTCTCGGAAGGAAATCACAACTGTCCAAGTTGTGAAAAAAGTGGCCGCTGTGAATTACAGGCAACAGGCTATGAGGTCGACATGATGGTCTCGCGATTCCCCTATCGTTTTACACCCCGTGTGGTAGATCATGCATCTAAGACTGTTTTTTTACAAAGAGATCGCTGTATATTTTGTCAGCGCTGTGTTGATATGGTGCGTGATGAAAGAACAGGCAAAAAGATTTTTAGTATCAAGGGGCGAGGCACACATTCCAGTATTGAAATTGATGCTGAATTAGCCAATGATATGACACCCCAGCAGGTTCGTTATGCATCGGATCTTTGTCCTGTAGGTTGTATCATTGATAAAACACAAGGCTATGATGATCCAATAGGACAACGTAAGTTTGAAATTAAATCAATTAAAGACCGCGCGCTAGAAAAGGAGCACCGATGAGTCATTCACATAATAAAAACGAAATTTTATCTCACGAGTTACCTGCAACACCACTCGATCCCAAAATAAAAGCTGAGCGTGATGCAAAAATACAGGTCGCGATGATGGGCTTATGTGGTTGTTGGGGTTGCACGCTGTCATTTCTAGATATGGATGAACGTATATTAGGTTTGTTGGACAAAGTAGCTATTACGCGTTCGTCCTTTACGGATGTAAAGCGTATTCCTCATCGTTGTACTATAGGTTTTGTAGAGGGTGGGGTTGCTAACTCAGAAAACATTGAAATTCTAGAAGAATATAGAGAGAATTGCGATATTTTGATTTCTGTTGGTGCTTGCGCGGTTTGGGGCGGTGTGCCAGCTATGCGTAATGTAGTGCCATTGGAAGAATGCTTTGTTGAAGCGTATGTCGAGTCACCTACCGCAGTACCGGGTGCAAAAAAAGTAATTCCGTTTCATGAAGATTTGCCCATTATAACGACCAAGGTTCTACCATTACATGAAGTTGTGAAAATAGATTATTTCATTCCTGGCTGCCCGCCTGATGGCGATGCAATTATTAAAGTGCTGGATGATTTTGTTCATGGGCGTGGATTTGACTTACCAACCGAAATGAACCGTTATGATTAACGTAGGAGAGTAAAATGAGTAAAAAATTAGTTATTGATCCGGTTACACGTATCGAAGGTCACGGTAAAGTGACGATTCATCTTGATGATGATAATCAAGTGGTTGATGCAAAGTTGCATGTGGTTGAATTTCGTGGTTTTGAAAAGTTTATCCAGGGCCATCCCTACTGGGAAGCACCGATGCTACTACAACGTATTTGTGGTATCTGCTTTGTGAGCCATCATTTATGCGGTGCGAAAGCACTGGATGATATTGTGGGCGTAGGTTATAGCCAAGGTACTCCTATGCTACCTACTGCTGAAAAAATGCGGCGATTGGGGCATTATATGCAGCAGTTACAATCGCATGTTACCGCCTATTTTTATTTGATCGTACCAGAAATGTTGTTTGGGATGGATGCCGCGCCAGAACAGCGTAATGTTCTGGGGTTAGTGGAAGCCGATCCTGATCTGGTTAAGCGTGTGGTTGCCCTTCGTAAATGGGGACAAGAAGGCATTAAAGCAGTGTTAGGCAAACGTATGCATGGCATTAGTTCAATACCCGGTGGTGTCAATCAGAACTTGACTATAGAAGCGAGAGACCGATTATTAAACGGTGAGGAAGGTCTTATTTCGCTTGATGATGCGATTGAATTTGCTCAAGACGGCTTAAATCTGTTCTATGATTTTCATGAAAAAAATCGTAAGCAAGTAGATACTTTTGCTGATGTGCCCGCATTGAATATGTGTTTGGTGGGTGACGATGATAATGTGGATTATTATCATGGCAAAATGCGAATTGTCGATAAAAATAAAGAGATTGTTACTGAGTTAGATTATCACGACTATCTAGAGCATTTTTCAGAAGCGACTGAAGAATGGAGTTATATGAAGTTTCCGTTCCTCAAAGCATTAGGGCGAGAAGAGGGTTCTGTTCGAGTGGGTCCTTTAGCGCGAGTTAATGTAACCAAAAGTTATTCTGACTCAACACCCCTAGCTAAAGCAGCACTAGAACGCTTTCATGAATACACTAAAGGTAAAGCAAATGATATGACTTTGCATACCAACTGGGCGCGTGCGATTGAGATTTTGCACTCGACTGAGCAAATTAAAGTGTTATTGAACGATCCGGACTTGCAAAAAGAACAGCTTGTTTTGGCCTACGATCAAAGCATGTGGTCAGGTGAAGGTGTCGGCGTAGTTGAAGCCCCACGCGGAACCTTGTTGCATCATTATCGTGCCAATCAAGAAGGCAATATTACTTTTGCCAATCTGGTTGTGGCGACAACACAAAATAATACAGTGATGAATCGTAGTGTGCGTTCTGTTGCAGAGGATTATATTGGCGGAAATGCAGAGATAACTGAAGGCATGATGAATGCAATTGAAGTGAGTATTCGTGCTTATGATCCCTGTTTAAGTTGTGCCACCCATGCGGCAGGACAAATGCCATTGGTGGTTTCCGTACTGGATTCAAAAGGTAAGCTGGTTAATGAATTCATCCGTTGATGAGATGGCTAGGCTGTTAGCAGACTATAATAATAGCGATAGCTTAATTTATGGTATTGGCAATGTTGGCCGGCAAGATGATGGTTTAGGCTGGGCATTTATTGACTGGCTAGAAAGCGAATCAATCTGTCCTAAAGCAGAGTTGATGCGGCATTATCAGCTTCACCTTGAAGATGCAGATATGATTAGTTATAAGAAACAAGTGTTATTTGTGGATGCGAGCAAAGTACCAGATCTGAAAACATTTCAGCTGGAAAAAGTGGAACCAATAATGGATTTTAGTTTTACGTCACATGCTATTTCCGTTGAGTCTATTTTGGCCACATGTCAAACCTGTTTCGACTATACGCCAGATGTCCACTTTCTAACAATTAAAGGGTATGAGTGGGAGCTTCAGATGGGATTGACACCAGAAGCAAAACAAAACTTAGAAGCCGCCACCACATTTTTCAAACAAAATCTAAATAATAGAACTGGAGTTATTTATGAATAAACCGGATGTAAAAAAAGTGAAAGCACTCATTATGGAATCGCCAATCGGTGAGTATATTGGTGAAGACGGTGCGGATATATTATCGCAGAATGCGTGCTGTGAAAATGGTCTTAAAGACGGCGATTTCCTGTTCCATAAAGGAGAGCTAGAGAAATGCTTCTATTTAATAGCAGAGGGTAGAATAGCACTGGTTAAAGAAAGAAAGAAGAAAGAAAAGAGGCCACATATACTCCGCATGTTACAAAAAGGAGATATGGTTGCTGAGTTGTCTTTTATTGACGATACTCCACACTCTGCATCAGCCATGGCGTTAGGGGGGGTCTCCTTATTCAGCTTTAAAGATGAGGATATTCGTCCACTTATACTCAAAGAACCACAGTTTATGTTTAATTTTATGCGAGCAATCATTAAGCGTGTACATAGTGCTATTGCTGCTGTTGGCAAGCAACAAATGGCGCTTTCTGATTATATTTCATCAGGTGGTAAAGGCCGTTCGTAATTCTAGAATGCGTGATTAGTATTACATTATAGAAAGGTTTTTAAAACGGTAAATTAGGATTTTGAAAGTAATGGATTCAAAGCAGATTCAAATAGAGCAATTGGATGCCCTAATATTCGATTTTGATGGCGTGCTAACGGATAATCGGGTTCTACTTGATCAGAGTGGCAAAGAATTTGTCTATTGCAGTCGTGGAGATGGTCTGGGCTTTGATGTATTAAGAAAAGTGAAAAAGCCGGTATTTATCCTTTCTACAGAAGAAAACAGTGTAGTCACCGCGCGCGGTAAAAAACTAAAGGTGCCGGTAATCCAAGGTGTAAAGAATAAAGTCGATGCCTTGCATACGTTAATAAAAAAAGAAGGCTTTAGTTTAGACAGTATTTTATATGTTGGTAATGATTTAAATGATTATCATGCAATGAGCTTGTGTGGCTATTCAGCCTGTCCGGCTGATAGCCACGTTGCAATAAAACAACTTGCGAAAATAACACTCAAAACCGCGGGTGGTGCAGGCATTGTTCGAGAGCTACTGGAAGACGTGCTGAACATGGACTTTTTAGATATATTATATTCAACAAAGGAAGAACAATGAGTATTACAATAATTGCTGAAGTGGGGATCAACCATAACGGCAGCATGGAAATATGCAAAGAATTAATTGATGTTGCTGTAAAAACGGGCTGTGATGCGGTTAAGTTCCAGAAACGCGACATTGATTTAGTGTACACCCAAGAATTTTTAGCCGAACCCCGAGAAAGCCAATGGGGCACAACACAGCGAGACCAAAAACAAGGTCTAGAATTTGATGCTGATGACTACAAAGAAATTGATCGCTATTGCAAGGAACAAGGTATTGAATGGTTTGCATCGGCATGGGATCTAAACAGCCAGAAATTTTTGCGACAATTCGACTGCAATTATAATAAAGTAGCATCCGCGATGCTGGTGTATGAAGATCTCCTAAAAATGATAGCCGAAGAAGGCAAGCGTACCTTTGTTTCTACCGGCATGTCGACCTATGACGACATTCAAAAAGCCGTAGATATATTCAGAGATGCCAACTGTCCTTTTGAACTCATGCATACCGTATCAACCTACCCTATGCAGCCTGAAGATGCTAATTTAAACGTGATCAACACTCTGCGAGATAAATTCCAGTGCGACGTCGGTTATAGTGGTCACGAAATAGGAAAGTCGATATCAGTGGCCGCAGCGGCACTGGGGATCACCTCTTTAGAACGGCATATAACCCTGGACAGAACGATGTATGGTTCTGATCAGACCGCCTCGATGGAACCTACCGGGCTTCGCATTTTAGTTGGTGGTATTCGTAAAGTTGAATTGGCAATGGGAGACGGCGTGAAGAGAATTATTGCTGACGAAGTGCCGATAGCTGAAAAGTTGCGTGCTCACTTTTCTTAAGTTTATCTATAATAAGACATTACAAAAATGAACAATTCTATTGGCGTCATTCAAGGACGCTTGCTACCAAAATACATAGGTCGCTATCAAGCACATCCACTGGGTTACTGGCAGGATGAATTTCCTATTGCAAAGCAGTTAGGCTTGGATTGCATTGAATTTATATTAGATTTTAATGATGCCGAGAAAAACCCACTGCTTAGTGCCGGTGGGGTTGATGAAATATTGTTAGTGGCAGAACGTAGTGGCGTTGCGGTAAAAACAGTCTGTGCTGACTATTTAATGGAAGCTCCCCTTCATTCTGAAAATACCGATCTTGCGGCAACAAGTTCAGATGTTTTACGTCGCTTGATACATTCTTCGTCCCAACTCGGCGCGACAGATATTGTCATTCCCTGTGTTGATCAATCTACGTTAGAAAATACAGATGCAGTTGATAGATTTGTCACTCAGCTTAGTCCTATCTTAGAACTTGCGGAAAGCAAAAATATTAACCTCTCATTAGAGACTGACTTAGCCCCGACACCTTTTAATGATTTACTAAATCGTTTCGAATCAAGCAGAATAACCGTCAATTATGATATTGGAAATAGTGCTGCATTAGGTTTTGACCCCATTGAAGAGCTTGAAGCTTATGGGGCACGTATTACTGATATTCACATTAAAGATCGAGTATTAGACGGCGGTTCTGTTGTTTTAGGCAACGGAAATGCAAACTTTGACGGTTTTTTTAATAAATTAAAATCGTTTAATTACCGTGGTCCTTTCTTAATGCAGGCCTACCGGGATGATGAAGGCGTAGCGATCTTTAAGCAACAACTGGACTGGATCAAGCCTTACCTCGAAGCATACGCGCGAGTAGGCTGATGGAACTGGGCTTAGCGGGAAAGCGAGTGTTAATTACAGGTGCTTCAAAAGGCATCGGTGCCGCCATTTCGGCGCATTTCCTACAAGAAAAGGCGCAAGTTCGAATTGTTGCTAGAGGCAATGAACAATTACAAAAAACAGCAGCAGAACTCCAGAAGAGTTATGGACAAAAAAACATAAGTGCGATGCAATGTGATTGTACAAAGCAGGCGGCATTAAATGCTTTGCAACAGTCTATAGAAGATAGTTGGCAGGGTATCGATATTGTTGTCGCCAACATTGGCGATGGTCGTAGTATAGCTGACTCTTTGCCTGACGAGGAACAATGGCAAAGTACTTGGAATACTAACTTTGAATCGGCTTTGCTAACGGCACGAACATTTCTTCCCATGCTAAAAAAATCAAAAGGTTGTTTACTCTTTATTTCATCTATTGCGGGTTTAGAAGCCATTGGTGCACCTGTAGATTATTCAACAGCAAAAGCAGCCTTATTTGCATTAGCAAAAAACATGTCGAGAAAATTAGCTCCGGATGTGCGTGTTAATGTTATTGCACCCGGAAATATCTTTTTCCAGGGTGGATCATGGGATGAAAAAATTCAACAAGATGCAGACCGTATCACTAATATTATTGAATCTAGTGTGCCAATGCAGCGATTTGGCAGTGTTGATGAAATAGCAGATGCTGCATTATTTTTATGTTCAGATCGTGCATCATTTATCACGGGCTCGGTGTTAGTTGTTGATGGCGGGCAAACAGTAGGTGTGTTTTAGATGACAAATCAAAAATTAGATCAACTTTTCAGAATTGATGGTCAGGTTGTGGTTATTACGGGGGCTACCGGCTTATTGGGGCGAAAACATGCAGAAGCTGTTGCGGCTTATGGTGGTATCCCAATTTTACTTGATTTAAACCAACATACTATTGATGTTTTTGCTAAAGAGTTAGAGCAAAAATATAAGGTACCAGCAACGGGCATGGTGGTTGATATAACAAATGAACAATCGATTGCTGACAATTGTGCGCTATTGTTACAACGATTTGGTTCCATCAGCGGCCTGATCAACAATGCAGCCAATAATCCAAAAGTAGAGGATAGCGATGGTAAAAACTTCTCTCGTCTTGAAAATTTTCCACTTAATGCTTGGGAACAGGATATTGCTGTTGGTTTAACAGGGGCATTTTTATGTGCTAAACATTACGGTACTGCCATTTCTGAAAATCCAGCAGGCGGTAGCATTATTAATATTTCATCAGATTTAGGACTGATTTCTCCCGATCAACGACTCTATATGAAAGAAGGGTTACCGATAGAGCAACAAGCGGTTAAGCCCGTTACCTATTCTGTTGTTAAAACAGCGTTATTGGGCTTAACACGTTATTTGTCTACCTATTGGGCTGATAAAAATGTACGTTGCAATGCCTTGTGTCCTGGCGGGATTGAAAACGGTCAAGACAGTGCTTTTTTAGCAGAAGTACATAGCCGGATCCCTATGGCACGGATGGCGAATGCCGACGAATATCAGGGGGTTATTATTTTTATGCTCAGTCAGGCATCTAGCTATCTAAATGGTGCTGTGATCCCGGTCGATGGTGGGCGAACGACTTGGTAATCATTTTTTCTCAGCGGGATAGTGCAATCGTGAAATAATTTACACTGCATATGGAGACCGTTGTTTTGTTTTTAAATCAGATCCATGTAATACGTTTATTTTTTTAATTAAATAAGAGGTAGATATAATGAGTTCATATATAGAAAAGCTATTTTCAGTTGCGGGTAAAGTTGCCATTGTTACCGGAGCTGCAGCCGGCATGGGAGAGGCTATCGCCAAAGGTTTAGCGCAGGCGGGTGCAAAAGTAGCTGTTGCCGATAGAGATGAAGAAGGCGGTAAAGCTACCACTAAAGCGATAATCGATGCTGGAGGCACAGCAACATTTTATGCAATAGATCTGGTTGACACAGATAGAATTCAGGAAGTCTGCAAAGAAGTAGCTAATGAGTATGGCCAAATCGATATTCTGGTGAACGCTGCGGGGGTTACCTTCCCACTGAAAGACACCGATACCTTAGAAGAGCGTTTAGCAAATTATGATCTGACTATGTCAATCGATCTTCGGGCTGCTTACGCACTGACCATTGCAGCAAGAGACTATATGAAAAAGGCCGGTGGTGGCTCAGTTATTAACCTTACCAGTATTAACAGTATAGTAGGATTTCCAGGCAACCCTGGCTATGTCGCTGCCAAAGGTGGTATGCGTATGATGACTAAAGGTCTAGCAATGGATCTGACTGGGGATAATATTCGAGTCAATAATATTGCGCCGGGTTATATTAAAACAGCGATGACGGCTGGTAGCCAAGCAGATCCTGAAATGTATAACTCTCGCTTACGTCATATGATTGTTCAGCGTTGGGGAGAACCTGAAGATATGATCGGTGCGACTATTTATTTAGCGTCAGAAGCCTCTTCTTATGTAACCGGACAGGATATTTTTGTTGATGGCGGTTGGACAGCTAAAGGTCTTACTTGAATTAGTGATGGCTGTGTTGTTTGATATCAAATAACACGGCCTTTTTAATCTATGGAGTGTACTTATGAGTAATAATAAGACTAAGAATTGTATCGTAACGCCTGGCTTTCCTGCGAGCGTTGAAATTTCAAGCAATCCAAAAACACGCACATTTGATAAACACTGGATCCCCATGTTTAATCAGAAACTCACTGTTGCTGGCATACCTTCAGAAACGGCAGAGCTACCAGAAGCATGGTATCCAGATTATAAGAAGCTTAAAACTGCATTTGAGAAATACGATATTAATGACAATACGATATTGATAGGGCATAGTGGTGGTAATGCCTTCTTAGTACGCTGGTTAGGCGATACTAAAACAAAAGTGGCCAAACTTATTCTGGTTGCCCCGTGGAAAATTGCAGAACCGGGTGATGAACTTAGAGAAAAACTATACAACTACCCTATTGATGAAAGTATTAAGTCAAGAGTGGGTGAGATCATCATGTTTACAGCCGACAACGAACAGTCTGAAGGTGTAGAGAGCTTGAAGATTTATCATGATGCGTTAGGTGGAAAAGTGATTGAGTTGAAAGGCCATGGTCATTACATTTTAAATCATATGGAAACGGAAGAGTTTCCTGAATTACTTGAAATAGTATTAGCATAGTTTGATGCTATTAAAGAATAGGTTCATGCTAAATAGATCATGGATAGGTGAGGAAAAATGAGAGAAATAATAAAAAATATATTTCAAGAATCATTATTCGTGAAACAAGCGACGGTGGATAATAATATCGATTTAATTATCGAAGCAGTGCAAGTGATGACTGCATCCTTAAATCAAGATGGGAAGTTATTGTTTTTTGGGAATGGTGGTTCCGCAGCGGATGCACAGCATGTTGCGGCAGAGTTTGTTGGTCGCTTTATGAAAGAAAGAAAAGCATTGGCAGCGATAGCATTAACAACCGATAGCTCTATATTGACATCATTGGGGAATGATTATTCTTACGAGATTATTTTTTCCCGCCAAATTGAAGCTTTAGGCCAAGCAAAAGATGTGGCCTTTGGATTTTCAACCAGCGGCAATTCTAAGAATGTTATTGAAGGTATAAAAAAAGCCAAAGAATTAGGCTTAAAGACGATTGTGTTGACGGGATGTGGGGGTGGTGATTTGAAAGGGCTTGCAGATATTCATATTGATGTGCCGTCAAATTCCACCGCTCGGGTTCAAGAATCTCACATGTGTGTTTATCACACTATTTGTCAACTCATTGAAAATGAATTTGCTAATGAGTAAACATATAGAGCAGTACTACATCGCCTCAGAAAAAAAAGACGAGAACAACAAAGAATATTATAGGTAAGGAAATTGAAAATGAAGATTGGTATACCTGCAGAAATTTATCCAGATGAAAATCGTGTTGCGACTACACCTGATGTAGCACAACAATTAATGAAGTTGGGTTTTGAAGTGGCCATTGAATCGGGTGCAGGCGCCAATGCTTCCTTTACGGATGCGGCTTACCGAGAAGCGGGCGTGACTATTCGTAAATCCGCAAAATCATTGTACGAGAAAGCAGATATAATACTCAAAGTAAGGGCACCGGATCTTGAAGAAATTCAGTTGCTTAAAGCTGGAATAACGCTAATTAGTTTTATTTGGCCTGCTCAAAATGAAGAACTTATGGCACAGTTAGCGCAGCGCAATATAACGGTATTAGCGATGGATTCTGTACCCCGCATATCACGTGCGCAGAAAATGGATGCATTGAGTTCGATGTCAAATATTTCTGGTTATCGAGCGGTCATTGAAGCCGCTGAGCAGTTTGGCCGTTTTTTCACTGGCCAGATCACTGCCGCTGGAAAAATCCCTCCCGCCAAGATCATGGTGATTGGTGCAGGTGTTGCTGGGCTTGCCGCCATTGGGACGGCAAAAGGTCTGGGTGCCATTGTTCGAGCGTTTGATACACGCCCTGAAGTAAAAGATCAGATAGAAAGCATGAATGCTGAATTTCTTGAGCTGGATTTTGAGGAAGATGCCTCGGGTGAAGGTGGTTATGCCAAAACCATGAGCAAAGAATTTATCGAAGCTGAAATGGCCTTGTTTGCAGAACAGGCAA
>Ga0256840_1002739_pt1 | contig 15161 bp, 13 predicted proteins | sample 355202metaG_FD_185969 | JGI IMG/M metagenome (GOLD analysis project Ga0256840, IMG submission 185969) | Hydrothermal vent microbial communities from Mid Atlantic Ridge, Atlantic Ocean - 355-202 | ecosystem: Environmental > Aquatic > Marine > Hydrothermal vents | place: Atlantic Ocean: Mid...
TGATTTTACCATCTGGTAATCCTAATCCTTTTTGTATGGTTGGCAAATAAGTAGTTCCCCATAATGGGATAGCTATGTTGGGAATATTTTCCCAAGTATCGTCTTCATTATGTATAGAAATCCCTTTACCTGTTACATAAATTTCATCTTGGTTATGATAATTAGGAATCATATATGTTATCCTTCGATCATTTAAGCCATAACTTCTTTCCACTACACCTAGATTGTTTGCTCGGTCACAGAAACTAAGCTTTCCTTGAGCTTCTGGTATGGTATTACCACATTCATTTGGGTAAAATGATACTTTTGTACCTACTAAAAAGGTTTCCATTTTAGTGATTTGTGCTTGACTTAAAAAAGTAGCACATAATGCGATAAATAGTAGTATTTTTTTCATAATATTAAATATATTAGTAATTAATTCTTAATAGTCTTGTATTTGTAATATTATCATCTTTGGTAATTAATTCAAAAACTATTCTATTCTTGGGTAACTTTTTTTAGTTTCGTATAAAAGTAACTACTTCCTTAGTTTGTAAAACAGCAGTAGGATTAGATTTTTTTGAGATTATAAAACTTGTTGTTGTTAATGTTTCTATTTTCCATATTTTTTCTGCTTCATTTTCATATGGAATTAATTTTATTGCTGTGTTATTATTTATTAATTCCCATTTAAGCATATTTTCAGGAACTGTATTATTGTATATTATTACGTCGTTATTTTCCAAGAATAAAAACGTTATATTAGTATGTAATTCACTATCTGTTTCTTCATTTTCTTCATTGTAAGTAATGGTACTTATTGCTTTCCATTCTTTTGCTGTTAAAAGCTCAAAATATGTTGGTTCTATTATTTCATCATCTTTGGTGCAAGCTATTATAGTTAGTAATAGGATTGCTATTGTTATAATTTTTTTCATTTTTTTTTGGTATCACTAATTGTTCTCATTATTTTTATTTTATAAGGTTCCTATGTTTTAAAAAAAAAAAGATTGCCATCAATTAAGATAGCAATCTTTACATTAATTTTTACCAAACACAAATTTGATCTCCTACATTTACATAATCTAAATTAGATGTTGTTAATGTTGCACTTGAAGAGTTAAGTATTGAACAGTATTGAATATTTTTAAAAGTTGTATCATGAACATTTAAAACGGTACCAGCCCAATTTGCAATTGCTCCTCCTTGGCTTGGGTTACTTGCGTATTCTATGGTTGTAAATCCTATTTCGTTTAATGGCGATGGTGAGTCGAAATAAATACCTTTCCATGCTCCTAATACATTATTAAGACCAGTAAAAATAATTGGTTCTTGCGCTGTACCAACAGCTATTAAACTAGGTTTTGGACCTGATGCTCCTTCATTAATATTTAACTGTGTGTCTAATCCAAATTTTAGTATTACTCCTGGCATTATAGTTAGTTTCCCTCCTGCGGATACTCTTAACCCTTCTGGTAAATGATAAGGCACGTTAAGTTTACTCCAATTGTGGTTTCCTGTTATTTGATCGGCTGTAACAATTATTGCATCTGTAGTATTGCCTGTGTAATTTCCTCCTGAAATTGTTGTTGGGTATGCTCCTTCTATAAACATTGGTGCATTACAATTTGTAATCGTATTATTTACTAGCTCTAATTCATCTCCACCATAACTTGCATTAAATCCATAGGTCTCAGAGTTTGTAATTGTTGTATTATTCATATTCAAATGTGTATCTGACCAAACAATTACAGATCCTTTGTCTCCATTACTATTAAATGCTTCTCCTCCTGCATATTCAATTTTTGCATATTCAATTCTATTTTTGGTGTCGTTACTATCAATAAATATTCCACGCCACGCTCCTGGTGTTTTATCTTCTCCTGTAAATACTATTCGCTCACTTTCTAATCCTAAAACCTGTATTGACCCTGTATCATTTACTTTTAATCCTGCATTTGTTCCAAACTGAATAGTAACTCCTGGCTTTATGATTATATCTCCTTTTACAACGTAAACACAGTTAATAATGTAATCTACGCCATTATTTCTGTTTTCTAATGTAAGTGTTTCTCCTGCGGCTACACTTGAGGAGCAATCTATTGTTTTGGTTGCAAGTTCTTCTTCTGTTGGTGCTGGGTCATCTTCTCCACACGATGTTAGTAATAGTAATGTTAGTGCAAAGAAGCTAATAACTATATTCTTTACTTTTCTATTTGTATTATTTTTTTTAAAAATTTTCATGTTTTTGTTTTATTTAGTTATTAAAATTTGAATCGTATTCCTGCTGCTATTTGTGCTTGGTTATGTGAACCAAAACCTATTGTATATTTTAGTTGTGCAAATGGTGTTATTTTTTTACCCATATCAAAGTCTGCTCCTGCTCCTATATTTGCACCAAATCTTGATGAGGTATTGTTATTATTTACTGTGTTACCAAAGAAGCCATATACATAATTTGGGTAGGATATTATAGCGTAATTTACTCCTGCTAATCCATAAGTTTTAAGTTTTCCATCTAAAATATTTAGATTTGGATAGTAATTTGCATCTAAATTTACTTCGTACCATTTTCTTTTATATCCTAATATTATTCCTGTTGTACTCGGAAAATAATAGGTAAATGCTGGTGCTACTGCTATATTTTCGGTTATATAAATTTGCCCTGTTATATTGATTCCTGCTGTACTTATTTTTGAACCATAAGCTAGTCCTATTCCTGCTGTTACTTGTGCTTGTGCTTTTTGTGTAAATAGAGCTGTTAAACTAATTAATAAGCAGATTGCTATTGTTTTTAATCTTGTTTTCATGTTTTTATTTTATGTTTTTGTTATTTTAATATTAGTATTGTTTAAAAAAGGATTGTTAACTTTTTGTTTTATTTAATTTCCAAAAAATTTATATTCGCTTATATTTATAGATTTTTTTTCTTTTTTTAATGCGATACATTTCATTTTAGTGTTGTATTTTTTCTTTTTAGAACTTTTAAAATCCATTTCCATTACTAATCCATTTTCAAATTGTTTTAACCATGTTGGGTTAAATCCTTTTGGATTTTTTTTAGATTTTAGATTTTGCATTTGGTTAAAATTTACTGGTGCATTTTCTAATACATAGGTAATTGCCTCTCCATCATCACTAATAATTTTAAACCCTTGGCAGGTGTATCCTAATATTATTTTAGTTCCTATTTTAGTAATTGTATATTTATTTTTTTCATTAGTTTTATCTAAATTCTGAATTGGTAATTTTGTTGAAATCAATATCTTTTGGTTCTGTGTATCCATAAGAACCACACTTTTGTTTCTTTGTGTATCAAAAATCATCATTCCGTTATTAGTATTTTTTGTTTCTAATTTAAAACCTAAATAAGTTGCTTGAGGTTTTAAATAATAATTTATATCTGTTACCTCTTTTTTATTTTGTACTTGTAATGTGTATGTCCACTCAAAATCATAGGTAGCTGGTAAATTATCATGCATACTTTTATCAATTGCTTTTAAACCATCATTCTTTTTATTATTTAAAGCTTTTCTACGTTCTTTTGCTCCTATTTTATGTGCTACTGAACGTGCTTTTGAATGTGCTCTTGACACTCCAGGTATACGAGGTCTAATTTGTGCTTGTACTATATCTGTTATAAAAAAGAAAATTATTACAACGATACTTATTTTTAGTGTTTTCATTTTTATTGGTTTTATTTTTTCTTTAGTAGTATTTAAAATCGAAATGTTAACATTTACTTTTAAATTAAATTTCACTAATTTTGTTTTGAATTAGTTTTTCACTAAATATGAATATTGAGCTTATAAAAAAGTTTATTGAAAATGATCCTAAAGAGATTAGCAAACTTTATTATAGTAATAGAGATAGCTTTTTAAATTTCGGAAAAAAGTATGGTCTCAATTACGATGACCTTACCGATATTTATCAAGAAGCTTTTATTGCTTTACGAAATCATGCTTTAAATGGAAAATTAAATTCTGTTAAAAGCTCTCTTAAAACATATCTTTTTGGCATTTGTAAGTTTATGATTTATGATTTGCTTAAGGAGAAAAAACGAACTACTAATTACGAACCTTCTTTACATATACAAGATGATATTATTCCTGTTGCTTCGGCAAGTGAAGTGGAAGAGCTTTCTATGGAGCAACATTTATTAAGGCAGTTTTTTAATAAATTAGGAAAAAAATGTAAAGAAATGTTAACATTGTTCTATTCTAGAGGACTATCTATTGATGAGATTATTGAATTTACGGATTATACTAGTAATAGTGTTGTAAGAAGTCAGAAATCTAGATGCATCAAAACTTTAAGGGAAATGATTAAATCATAGTAATATGGATAATAACTATTTAATTGAAAAACACATACAGAATAACCTTTCATCTGATGAAAAATTAGTTTTTGACGATTTATTAAAGAATGATATTGATTTTAAAAAAGAGGTTGATTTTCACAGTAATTTAAAAAAATCGATTAAACACGATGATGCTACTACTTTTAGAAATTTTATTTCTGATTTAGAGAATAATGCAAACCAAAAGGCTACTAGAAAACCTTTTTATAAATGGTTTGCTGCTGCTAGTATTATAGTTGTACTAGGTTTATCTTATTTTTTAATTCCAAAACAAGCGGTTTCTACTAATACTCTTTTTGCTTCTTATTTTGAGCCTTATAGGAATGTTGTTACTCCTATTGTAAGGGGAGAAAATATGCAAGACGAAAAAACTTTGGCTTTTATTGCTTATGAAAAAGGGGAATACCAAACTGCGATTATTCTTTTTTCTAAATTATATTCTAGTACAAAAGAACCTTATTATTTGTTTTACAAAGCCAATGCTCTCTTAAAATTAGAAAGGGCTAAAGAGGCTATTCCTTTATTGTTAGATCATCTTAAAACTAACGATACTTTGACCAAAAAAACTAATTGGTATTTAGCTCTTGCCTATTTAAAAATTAAAGATAAGATGAAAGCTAAAGAGTTACTAAAAAAGGTAATTACTACTAATGCTTATCATAACAAAGAAGCTAAAGAGTTACTTAAAAAAATCGATTAATTTTTAACTTTTTTATAGAAAAAATTTAATAATACAAGAAAAAATGCTCCTAATAATATCCAAATTAAATAGTTTGTAGTTGTTACTTGCTCTACATTACCCGTAAGTACAATACCAGACCAGTAGTATGGATGTTTTAATATAGCATCTTCATTAAGCTCTAAATAGGTTAGTTTTGCTTGCCTTAATGCTTCTTTTTTACTTAGTCCATTGTATAGATTTTCATAAAAATACTCCATTACTTCTGATGTACTTTGGTCGTTTATTTTCCATAATGTTGTAACTATTGCTGGTACTCCTGCATAATTAAATGCTCTTGCTAAACTTAACATTCCTTCTCCTTTTTGTAATTTTCCGATACCTGTTTCACAGGCACTTAATGTTACTAAGTCTGCTTTTATTTTGTAGTTATACAAATCTTTTGCATATAATAAATTTGAGGCTGTACTATCCTTTGAAAATGCTAAATATGAATAATCTGGAAATGCATCATTTGCTGATGCATGTGTTGCAAAATGTATTAAATTATATGCACTTACTTCTTTTTTAAAATTAGCTATAGACGCTTCATTACCATTATAAATTTTCCCTCTAAAGTATTGTGCTATATCCTGTGCTTCTTGCTCATTGTATAGCAACGGTGTCATATCTGTTCTTTCATGATTTATTACATTAGAAGTTCCGCTAAATTTGGGTGCAAATATTAATAATTTTGTTTTTTTATTTGTTTCTATTTTATTTTGTTCTTGTAATAATGTTGCTGAACTTGCATAACTAATGCTATGTGTTTCTAATAAATAGTTGTTGTTTTTATTGCTTGTATTTAACGCATCAAATGGTATATAGTTTAACAAACCATCTGTTATTATTGTTAAATCGGTTGCTTCAATTTTTTGCATTGCGGTTTCTAATATTGCTTTATATACCTTATAACTATCTTCGTAAATTGTAGTATCTTGTATGTTTAATTTGGAAGATTTACGATATAAATTTTTAATCCTCGTTTGGATGTCTTTTGTATATGCTAATTTATAGAATGATTTTTTATTAGTTTCAATAACTATTAAATATAAGGATTCTTCTGAAACCAAATAGCTTAATATTGCTTGATTTTTTTGTAGTTTGCCTTTTAAACTTTCTAATGTTATTACATCATTTTTATATTTTAACGCATAATATTTTGGATATTCTTTTTCAATTTTTTCAAGAAAACTGTAATATGCATTTTTGACTAAATCTAATTCTTCATTGAGTGCTTTATCTTTCTTTTTTTGTTTAAAAATAATTTGTTCTATATATGTTATTTTTGCTCTAAATTGTTGTTCTTCTGTAATAATTTTTTCTGGTATTCCTCCATATTTTGTTGCTTCAGCATTTCTTATGGATTCTAATAAAAAAATACTTTTACTTTTTTCCATAAAGAAAAAGGCATCGTTTATAAAATTTTTTTCATTTGTGTTTTCATACATTGTATATGCAATTTCTACCATTTTTTGAATGGATGGGTAGGTTTCTTCTATCAAAAATTGCTTGTCTAATTTGCTTTCAAATTCTGGTCTTAATAAATCTAATGTTTTTATTATTACTTTAGAGGTTTTATGTGCTGCTTGTAAATAACTAATCTTTTTACTGTTGGTATATGCATTTGTTAAGATTTCTAATTTTTCTTTTAATACACGTATTAATTCTATTTTTGCTATTACTTTTTCTGGATCTGGATTTGCTTCAATTTCTTTTGCATTAAAATCTTTTTGCAACTGTATTAATGCTAGTTGATATTGATCTATCCCTTTGTCAATTCTATCTTGTTTTAATAACAATTTCCCTATTTTGGCATATATTACTGCTACATCTTGGTGCTTTTTATTATTTCTATAAGTTTTAGTTTTTTGTAAACTCTTATTGTAATATATAGTTGCTGTTTTAAAATCTTTTAATCCTAAATATGCATCTCCATACAACACATCAATTTCTTTTTCAAATGGGTTATTTTCTTTATAATACTGTGTATTTTGATGAAGTATTTCTATTGCTTTATTAAACTCTTTTTGTTTAATATAATTTTTTGCTAGTGCTATAAAAGCAGATGAAAAATTATTTTTAAATCTAGGGTTATTAGTTTTTGTTTTATAGTATGATAATGTTTCCTGTAATAAGATATTAGCCTTATTGTAATCCTTTTTTACTTCGTATACCTGTGATAATAATTTTTTTGAGTTAAACACTCTCGTTTGCCAGTTAGAAATGCTATCCTTATTATCATATTGTAATTGTATATTTTTTTTTAATATATTTTCTGCAAGTTCATATTTACCCGTATGTCTATAATTTAGTCCTAAAAAACTATATATACTAGAAATCATTGCTAAATCACTTGCAATTTGCTTGTTTTTTGGAATTGCATTTATTTTTGCAAGTAGTTTTTTAAAATGCTTTTTAGATGTTGTGTACTGTTTTATTTTATAATTATAGTTTCCTTTATCAAATATCAGATAATCTTTATAATATTGTAAGGAAGCAAATGTATCTAAACGCTTATCATTTTGTAATAAATCATCTTCTCTTTTTATATTTTTATTATAATTTTTTAAATCGTAATAATGCCCATTTGCATTGATTAAATAAACGTAACTACTTAATAAATAATTCAAATCATTTTGCTTATCGGCAAGTTTTATTGCTTTTTCATAATAGTAATAAGCACTGTCTTTATTGCTATAATGAAAAGATATTGCCTTATTTAAAACATTTTTTGCATTCACATTGGTGTTTTGTGAATTTGTGCTTTGTATAAAGTTAAAGCTTAATAATAAGTAGAGTAGATAATGTTTCATAAAAAACGCTCCATTTGGAGCGTTTAAAGTTACGTATTTTTTATTAATTGTTAATTGATAGTAATAGGTACATGTATTGTAATTTCATTAATACCATCTACTGAAACAGTAAAATTCATTTTAGTAATATTAGTAAAATTAGCTTCGAGTAACAATACTTCTTGATTTAAAAACAGATCTCCTGGAAAGGATTCGAATCCTACGACATCATTTACTTCATTATTATATAAAGTTGTATTAGTTATTTCAATTTCATTGTGAAGCACCATACCTTTAATGTCAGTAAGGTTTTGTAATGGAGCACAATTAGAAGTGTCTAAGCATGGTTCAGGGGGCATTGGTATTGGCCCTATTGGTCCAATAGATGGTACTAAACCTAGTAATACTTCAGATAAATTTTGTAAATTTTCTATTCTTTGTGCATTCATTTCAAATTCATTCGCTAATTGTTCATCCGTATTTCCACTGTCAATTTCAATAGTAATTTCTTCTTGTCTTTGTGTTAAAGTATTTGTTTCTGCAACAGCACTTGAATAAAAAGTTTGCTGTGCGTAAATATATTTTACTTCTTTTTCTTTGGTTTTATTATCACAAGATAGTATAATCATTGCAATAAGTAGTAGTACATTTAATTTCATGGTTTTAATTATTAGTTAGTTAAAAAAAGGGAATTAATAGTATAAAAGTATGTATTAGTTAGTTAAAAATAGGAGTTTTAATAGTAATTTCTCCTATACCTTTAACATTAATAATAGAATGCATCATTGCCGTATGTTTAAAACGATATTCCAATAACATTACTTTTTGATTGTTTTCATCTATAAAAATTTCAGTACCCTCACCAATAATCTCATTTTCATTGCCAATTATTTGTACACTTTGTACTTCAACATACCTATTTACAAGTACTATTCCATCAATATTTGTAAAATCTTGTGATGGTTCACAATTAAAACCTATAGCTGTGTCAGTATCTAAACAACCTAAAGGGGGCATTGGTATTGGTCCTAGTGGTCCTATAGATGGTCTTACTCCTATTAACAAATCAGCTAGATTATATAATTTCTCTATTCTTTGTGTATTAGATTCGAATTCATTCCATAATTCTTCATTTTCATTTCCGCTTTCAAATGCTGCTATAATTTCGTTTTGCCTTTGTTCTAATGTATTAGATTCAGCAATTGCACTTGAATAGTAAACTTGTTGTGCATAGAGTAATTGCGTTTCACTTTTTATTGTACTTAATGTTTTATTTTGGTTTATTTGTTCTTCTTGATTACAAGATAGCATAATCATTAAAATAAATAATAAAGAGGTTGGTTTCATTTTTAATTGTTTTTGTTGTTAGTTAGTCTTCTAAATTTTGGGGATGTTAACTTTTAAAAGAGGTATTTTATTTTTCGTAAGCTATTTTTAATTGTTTTTAGGGTTCAATTCCTCAACGCTCTGCGTCAAAATAAAAAGGGAATTATTATTTAATACCTCGACGCCTCTGCCTCGAAGGCATTTATTAAACAACAACCTAAATTTTTGTTTAGGTTGTTGTTTAAACTATTATTCTGTATCTAGCCCATAATAATCCATAACTGCGTAGTAATCGTTTATATCTACTCCTGCTGCTTCTAATTCGTCTTGAATTTTTTGTTTTGTTTTTGCAGGTCTTGCGCTGCTTGTTACTGTATTATCGGTTATTAACATAAATCGATATTCTACAAGAGCTGAGGGGTCTAAAACTCCATTTGTTCTATATGCGTAAAGAGTTATTGTATTCAAGGCATAAGTATGAAAAACATATTGAGACTGAGTGCTGTTAGACCATGTAAAAGGTAGTGCATACCATTGATTGTTAATTTTTGTATAACCTAGAACAGTACCATGATCAATAATATCTTGGTTTACACGGTTATCAGTTAATGCAAAAGTATTTGTTGTTGTTCCTAAAAAAGAGCCAACAGACCAAGTTATATCACTATAATTTAACGATATAATTGATACATTAGCATTACCATTTGTTCCATCTGTTCCATCATTACCTGCTGCGCCATCTGAACCACAAGAACTTGTTACAAGTCCTAAAAATAATGCAAATATTACATAAGTTAAAATTTTAATTGTTTTCATAATTTAAAGATTTAAAAGTTATTATTTATTGTTTGTCTTCTTAATTTTTGAGATGTTAACTTTTTAAGAAATTAACACTCTATTTTTCGTAGAGCCAACTAAACTGTGCTCTGCTTATTCCAGTTTTGGAACTTGTAATTGTTTTTATTAAGCTAATTGGTAAATTGTTTTTATTATATTGGTACTGGTAATTAGTAGTTTTTACATGACCAGTATGCGTTGTTGTTTTTGTAGATAGTAAATTGTTAGAGCTATAATATTGTAATTTTAAATTAGCATAGCCTAATGATATTGTTGGAATACCAAAATGTTGTAGTAATGTAAAATGGTTTATCATACCTGCATCTACTAATAAATTATAAAATGGATTTTTTTTAGTATCATAAGTAAATGTTGTTACACTTTCATTATGATAATTTTTCCCATTATTAATACTTATTTGTTTTGTGATTTTAATAATATTTCCATCATTATCATAAGATAGTAGTTGCTTTTTTAATGAATAGATTTCATTTACTTCTTTATAGTTTTCAACAATTTCAATTAATTTTTCTGTATTGTTATAAATAAAATCTCTAGAAAAATCAATAATTACATTTGGGTTGGATGTATGTATAAAACTAATGGATTGGTTTTGTATTAAATTTTGACTATTATACGTTATTGAAGCATCCTCCACATTATAATTATTGTTAGCAACAGCAGAAATAGTACTTATTTTACCCAAAGAGTTATAAGTAAAATAATAATAAGGATCCATAATTGTTATTCGAGAACCTGAATTGTAATTTATTGCATTGTTTCCTAAAACAATAGGTTTGCCTTGTATATCATAAGAAACCTTCACCTCATTTGTTCCTGTAGAGTAGGAATTTAAACGATTATTATGAGATATTGTTTCCTCATCTATTTTACAATTAAATAATATAAAAAGCACTAAAAATACTAATACGAAGTTACTAATAACCCATTTAGTAGACAATTTTTTATGTAATAAATTCATAATTAAAAAAGGGAGTTAATAATTAATGATAGTACAAAAGTACTTATTAAATTGAATTTAGAGTTGCATTATATTACAAAGCGCTTATTTTTTTTTATATTGTGCATATATTAATATATAAACGGTCATTTATAAAAAACGAAAACTATAAATACCAGTTATACATTATTTGAATATAATGGTGTAATAGAAATACCAAATTATACAATTAAACTAAATTTTATATTATAATATTATATTTTTGATTAACTAACAGAATAAAATAATGATAAAAGCAATAATTGTTGATGATGAACTAACTGCCATAAGGAGTTTAAAATGGGAAATTGAAAATTTCTGTTCAGGAATTGAAGTAACAGATAGTTTTACTAGTCCAAAAGAGGCAATAAATGCCATAAATTATATTAAACCAGATTGTGTGTTTTTAGATATTGAAATGCCAGAGATGGATGGATTTCAGCTATTAGAAAAATTACAATTTAGAGATTTTGATTTAATAATAACAACGGCTTATAATTCGTATGCTTTAAAAGCGTTCAAAGAAAATGCAATAGATTATTTATTAAAACCAGTAGATACAGATGATTTGTTAAAATCAGTATCTAAAGTAAAAAATAATAAAAACAAAAATGTTTTAGGTAAGGAGTTATATAAAATAATAGAAAACATTGCAACACCACAGCCAACATTTAATAAAATAACATTATCCCTTTCAGGAAAAACAATTTTTGTGGAACCAAATGAAATTTTATACTGTAAATCAGATGGTAATTATACAGAGATTTATTTCAATTCAAACAAAAAAGAAGTATTGTCTAAAAAACTAAAAGATGTAGAATTAATGATAAATAACTCCCTTTTTTATCGTGTTCACAATTCTTATTTAGTAAATATTAATCACATAAAAGAATTCATTAAAAGCGATGGGCAGTATTTGGTTTTAGAAGATGGTATAACCATACCGGTTTCTCGTTCAAAAAGGAATGATTTACTACAATTATTAACTAAATAAAAGTATTGTTTTTAGCAGCATATTTACAAATTCTTCACAATCCTAATGAAAACGGAATAGTAGTTTTTATTTTAGGAATTTTGTTTGTACTATCCATATATCATTTTCTATTATATTTTCAAAACAAAGACAAGGTATATTTATATTACAGTTTATATACGTTTCTAATTTTTTTAAACCATTTAAATGAAGCGTCATCAAGCTTTATTTCGGTATTAATAAAACCAAATATTGAAGCATTAAATTTTTTGAATCAACCACTAATGTGGTTATATAACATTATATACTTTATTTTTGGATTTACTTTTGTAGGATTAAAAGCATATTCTAAAAAATGGTATTCTTTTGTTTCAAAAATTATATTCTTACTACTATTAATAGTTTTTATTGTAACTATTCTGTCGCTAGTAACACATAATATGAATTATATAGATACCATAAATGTATTAATAGTTCCTGTTTTTGTAGTATTTGGACTTCTTTTTTATTATCTTCTTTTTAAAGTTAAAATGCCTCTTAAGTATTACATAATAGTAGGATCATTAATCTTATTTATATCATCACTAACAGCATTTTACCTTCATGCAACAAAAATGGTGTTGCCAGAGAGTAATGTCCATTATAGTATTTTTTATATAGGCGTAATTATAGAGAATATTATATTTACATTAGGCTTAGGTAGAAAGCAAAAATTGCTCTTACAAGAAAAAAATGAGACTCAAGAAAAATTAATTAAACAACTTATAGAAAATGAAAAACTACGCCATACCATACAAGAGCAATTAGAAGAAGATGTAGCTTTAATTAGTAAACAAGCGGAAAGAGAGAAATTTGAAAAATTAAAAATAGAATATGAAAAAGAATTGGTAGAACTAAAAATGTCTTCATTACGAAGTCAGATGAATCCACATTTTATTTTTAATTCCTTAAATGCAATAAAATTGTATATTATTGATAGTGATAAAGAAAATGCTGTATATTATTTGAATAAATTTTCAAAACTAATACGTAAAATACTTGCAGCAACAAGAGAAAAAGAAATTACATTAGCAGATGAAATAGATACCATAAAGTTGTATATTGAAATCGAGAATATCCGTTTTTCAAATCAAATAGAATCAACAATTGATGTGGATGAAAACTTAAATATTAACACCATAAAAATGCCATCACTAATTTTACAACCATTTGTAGAAAATGCGATATGGCACGGACTATCACCTAAAAAAGGAGAAAAAAAAATAATAATAAAATTTGAAAAAGAAAATGAATCACATTTAAAAATAATAATATTAGATAATGGTATTGGCAGAAGAAAATCTAGCGAAATTAAAAAGAAAAAAATACACAAAAAAGAATCCATAGGTCTTAAGTTGATAGAAGAACGATTAATTAATTTTTGTAAAAAAAATGAATACAATCATTCTTTAAACTTTATTGATTTATATGATGGAGATAACAACGGAATAGGAACAAAAGCAATATTAAGAATACCATTAAAATAAAGGGACTATGAATAAAATAATAACCAACAAATTAATCCTATCCATTTTAGTTTATTTATGTACAATAACGAATAGTTTTTCACAAAAGAAAAAACCAAATTTTCAAAAACGAGTTGATAGTGTTTTAATTACTAAACCAAAAACATATAAAAAAATCCGTGATTATTTAGGTCCTTTTGGGAGAGATACAATAAAATTAAAACAGTTAATAAAGGTTTTTGATTCATTAAATTATTTAGATGGGAAAACCTATGCAGAAAATAAATTAGGTACTATATATAGAAACCAAACATTCCATAAAAAAGCTATTGAAATTCATAAACAGGCATTAGAAACAGCAAAGCAAGCAAATAATATAGAGTTTCAAGTTTTTAGTTTAAATATGTTGGGAGTTGATTTTAGAAAAAGACAAAACTTAAGAACGGCTTTGGATTATAATCAAGCAGCACTTTCTCTTGCAGAAACAATAAAAAATCCTAGTTTGGGTTTTAGACGGAGCATTGCAGTATCACATAATAGTATGGGAAATATTTATTTAACATTAAAACAATATAATTTTGCAATACAACAATTTAATAAATCGCAAGTAATAGAAAAAAGTATCAATAATAAATTAGGTTTGGCCATTAATTACCAAAATATAGGGTATGCAAAAGATAAACAAGGAAAGATGGAAGAAGCATTACAATACTTTGAAAAATCACTTGTAATAAATAAAGACAGATATGATAAGTTTGGACAAGTTATTTGTAATAATAATATTGCAAATATTTATATAAAACAAGGGAAGTATAATAAAGCATTACAACTTATTGAGAAAAACTTACCAGTAGCAAAAAAAGTGGGAAATAAAAGTCATATAGCATCTACATATCTAAATTTGGGTTGGGCACAAACCAAATTAAAAAATTATATAGTTGCTGAAAAAAATATACTTCATGGATTATCATTTGTGAAAAAATATGATTCAGAATCGCTCTCCGAAGGGTATAGCTATTTACATGAACTAAATTTAGACAAAAATAATTTTGAGGAAGCTTTAAAATATTACAAATTAGCAGAAGAGTTTGATGAAAAAGTTTCTACTGAGATTAACATACAATATGTAAATGATTTAATACTCAAATACGATAGTGAGCAAAAAAATAATAAAATTGAAGATTTAGCTAAGCAAAATGAAATAGCTAAATTACAATTAACAAAAAACAAAATTTTATGGAGTATAAGTTTTGGACTATTAGCATTATTAGGAGTGGTTTTTTACTTTTTATATAGAAATAAGTTACTAAGAAATGAAAAACAAATAATAACATTAGAGCAAGATGCGCTTAGAAGTCAAATGAACCCACATTTTATATTCAATTCATTAAATTCCATTAAATTATATATTATAGATAATGAAAAAGAAAATGCAGTATATTACCTAAATAAATTTTCAAAACTAATCCGTAAAATTCTGGTAGCAACACACGAAAAAGAAATAACATTAGCTGAAGAAATTGAAACAATGCAATTGTATCTAAACATTGAAAACATACGGTTTAATAACGAAATTGAAACCTCAATAACAGTAGATGAAACCTTAAGTATAAACACCATAAAAATTCCACCATTAATATTACAGCCATTTATAGAAAATGCAAT
>Ga0256840_1002740_pt1 | contig 15157 bp, 15 predicted proteins | sample 355202metaG_FD_185969 | JGI IMG/M metagenome (GOLD analysis project Ga0256840, IMG submission 185969) | Hydrothermal vent microbial communities from Mid Atlantic Ridge, Atlantic Ocean - 355-202 | ecosystem: Environmental > Aquatic > Marine > Hydrothermal vents | place: Atlantic Ocean: Mid...
TATATGATGGTCAATGGCAAACCGGCTTTCTAAAATTAGCAAAAAAAGCCAAGGCCCCCATATTGCCCATACATATTAAAGCATCAAATTCAGCACTATTCTATGCGGCCTCAACGCTTTATAAACCTATGGGAACGATGCTACTGGTTCAAGAAATGTTTAATAAAAAAAACAAAGAACTTAAATTTAAAGTAGGTCTTCCCATTCCCTACCCTGCCTTTTCAAATGCCGAAGAAGGCAACAAAGAACTTTGTCAGCGGTTTCGTAAGCATGTATTAAACCTAGGTAAAAAACACAAAAAAGCATTATTCGAAACAATTGAAACGGTGGCTCACCCAGTCAATAGTAAAGCACTAAAAAAAGCGTTATATCAATCTCGCCTATTAGGTGAAACTAAAGATGGTAAAAAGATTTTTCTTTATCAGTACCATGGTGATTGTCCCGTTATGCTGGAAATTGCACGCCTTCGAGAATTAACTTTTCGTACTGTAGAAGAAGGGACAGGTGAAAACCAAGATATTGATAAATACGATGTTTATTACTCTCACCTCGTCCTATGGGATGAACATGATTTGGAGATCGTGGGCTCTTATCGCATAGGAGATGGTCATGAAATTATGGAAAATAGGGGTGTCAATGGTTTTTATACGAGTACCTTATTTGATTTATCCGCTGCTTTTCAATGCTATTTACCGCATAGTATTGAGCTTGGGCGCAGTTTTGTTCAACCACGTTATTGGGGGCAACGAAGCCTAGATTATTTATGGTATGGAATCGGTGCTTATCTCAGGGAGAACCCTGAAATTAAATACATGTTTGGCCCTGTCAGTCTAAGCAATGCCTACCCTGAGGTAGCAAAAGATGTGTTGATTAGCTTTTATCAGCAACAATTTGGCTCTGATTTGCAATTAGCAAAAGCGAGAACCCCCTTTATTGTTTCCGAAGCTGCCCATAAGTTTGCCCAGTCTGAATTTTCGGGAGATTATAAAACAAGCTTTAAAATATTAAATAGTGAATTGAAAAAACTAGGTGTAAAAGTTCCTACTTTGTATAAACAATATGTTGAGTTATGCACTGAGCAAGGTTGCCATTTTATTGACTTCAATATAGACCCAAATTTTAATAACTGTATAGATAGCTTAGTGATGATCGAACTAAAAAATATTACTGAAAAGAAAAGACAGCGTTATATTGAAAGAGCAGTAGGTACGCCAGCGCACGCCCTATAATAGGCTTAAGGAATTCCTAGCACAAAAGTTGATTCGCCCTATATTAACCCAACCATTCTCACTTTAGGATTCAGTAATAAAATAGCCGTAATTTCTCATTCAAATAAAACGCTATAAGCGTTAGAGACCATCGCAAAACATACAGCCTTCAGCCAGTCAAATTTGCTTCGATAAATCAAGCGCACGTTTATACCTTGGCGGGCGAATGTGTAGGCTGGAATAGTACCAATCAATTACTGCTCTAAGTTAATGATTGATGGCATTTGAATGCGCGCATGGTATGATCATTTTCTAAGAAAATATTTATGCAGATTGTCCAGTTCTGTGAATTTCAGTTATACCGACCACTATCACAAAATACCTACATATAGCTAGTTATAACAATTCCAATAAAGCGCTAAGGTTAAAAAACAACCACATTCAAGTTTGTTTCATCTTTGTTTCATCAAGGAGGCTTCATGAATATCATTATTATTGGCTCGGGTATTGCGGGTGTTACATTTGCTGAGAAATTGCGACAGTTATCTGATGCAAATATAACCCTACTTACAACCGAAACTCATGGTTATTATTCTCGGCCGATGCTCTCTCGAGGTTTTTCCAACGAAGAAATAGAGACAGCTATTATTATCAAGCCTTTTAATGCCTTGAGAGAGCAGAATATTCAGGTCATTGAAAATATTACCGTTTCAGCGATTGACCGACATAAACGCTGTGTTTATGTCCCAGATAAGCAGGACAATAAAGCATTTAGCTACGATAAGCTCATTATTGCAACAGGCTCTTCCGCTTTTATCCCACCTCCTTTTTTACCCTACCAAGAGCATTTTTGTCTGTTTAATAGTTTGCGTGATTTAATTCAATTACGTGCTGCTCGTGCAACTATTTTACAAAATAAACAAGTACCTGAATGGGCGATTATTGGCGGCGGATTAATTGGTTGTGAAATCGCTTCTGATCTTGCTGTTGCTGGAGATAAAGTCAGTATATTTCACGCTATGGATCGGTTAATGGAGCGACAACTCATAGAAGAAGATTCTGCGGCGTTACTTTCTGTGATGCAAGATCAAAAGGTTGACGTAAAATTCAATCAACTGATAGAAAGCATTACACCTGCACAGGATAAGGTTTGCATTGAAGTTGCTGGCGACCACTTTAGGTTTAATAAAGTTATTGTTGCTTGTGGATTTAAACCTAGAATTGAATTAGCTAAAGATGCAGGTCTCGAAACTAATCGAGGCATACGGGTCAATCATTATTTGCAAACCAGTGATGAGCATATCTACGCGCTAGGCGATGTTGCTGAGTTACCAGATAATAAGTTATATGCCTACGTTTTGCCGATTCGGAAACAGGCACTGTGGTTGGCGGGTTTTTTAAGTGGGCAGGAAACTCAAGAATGGCAAGTTCCAGAGTTTAACCCGAAAGCTAAAGTACATGGCTTTGTCGCTGCTCATCCGTATACTTTTTAAAGCAATATTATGGTCTGGGCACTGCAATTTTTCTTAGGCTTGATGGTTGCGAATGCAGGTGAATGGTTTATGCATCGCTATATATTGCATTACTGGGGAAAGCAGCCAGATAGCTATTGGGCCTATCATTGGCAAGAGCATCATTATGTAGCACGACAATTGGATATGTTAGATCCAGGTTATCAAAAATGGCCTAGGCTCTGGAATACCCAAGCCAAAGAATGGCTGACTTTATTCGCTATCTTACTTGTAAATGCCCCGTTTTTCTGGTGGGCGAATGGCTATGCTTATGCTATGTACCTATCGATTATTACCTATTATATAGTACACCGCCAAGCGCATTTAAGTCGTTGCTGGGCGAAAACTTATTTGCCTTGGCATTATGAACATCACTTGTTTGATTCCAATGCGAACTGGTGTGTCACGTTTCCCTTGTTTGATTATTTAATGAAAACGCGCAGAAAACCACAGCTAGATTCTGAAGTGAATTAGGCTTATTTTTTTGCCCATCATTTTACTTAACCAAACAATTCAGCATGAGTGCCACAGCGTACCAATAATAATTCATTGGTTGCACTATTAACATCCCAAATCAGTAAAAAGTCAGGTTGAATGTGGCATTCCATATGAGGCTTCCAGTTTCCCGTTAATACATGTGTTTATGTTGTTTGGGGATAGGGATATTTTGAACAAAATAATCATTAATTAAAACTTTTAATAATTCAATATCTTTTTTCGGGTCGCGGCTTACTTTCTTTAAATCTTTTTTAAACTGGCTTTTGACTCTAATGCTGAGCATCACTCAGCACCTCATTAAATAGATCATCTACAGAATCATACGTCTTTTCAGTTACGTTTTCCTTCATTGCCTCTAGTGTTACCTTATTAGGTATTTTAAGCTCAATAGGGAATTCCTGACGTAAGGAAACCTGCGTCAAAAATAAACGAATTGCTTCTGTCATGCTCATCCCCAAGTCGTCAAGTACCTGTTCTGCGCTATGTTTTAATTCGTGACTCACTCGCGCTCTAACGATTTCAGTTTTTAATGGTGTCATAATGACAATACCTTTAATGAAAAAATGCCATTAGTGTAGCACATACAGGCTACGAAAAATTAAATTAACACTTTAAATAGTATGCATAAACTGAATGGTATGCCCGTAGGTTCGAATTTATTCGTACCGAAAAAGCCTATTGAACACAAGGTACGTATAAATTCGAACCTACAAAAATGTTTTGTAATTATGCCTCGCTACTTAAGAGAATAAAGGGGCAGAGTAGACAAGATTTTTTGCCGACCATTTTAAACATAATATCCGTTTTTGTTGCGACTCAATGATGAAAAACCTTGTGTTGCATTGTTTGGCGGGTAACAGGGAGCTGCCCATCCGCGGCGGTGAATAATGTGCAGTTATAAATCTCTAGGTTTTACACCTGATTTTAACTGACCGAGCAATACAAACCCGAGCATTAATAAAAAACCCAAAGCGGTAAACACCAACATTTTAATGATTGGGAAGCCGACTAAAAATAGAAAGCGTTGCGTATTGTTAGTGCTAGGCTCTAATTCATCGGATTCCAATGAGACTTCTAGTGCGTACAGGCCAGCTTCTGGGAAATCGTATTGTATAGCAGCTGCATCTGACACTTGGACCAAGGTTTGATTAAAGGCCATAGAATTATTAAAGATCAGATCTGCGTACGAGTCGGCAGCTAAAAACTTTAAATTCATTTTTTTATTAAGTTGTGCGACAACATCTTCCTCAAAAGTAAAAATAACGGTACCAGTCGCTGGGAATATATGACAGAAATGCTTGCCACCGCCTATTTTGTCTTCCGCTTGAAAACCGCCTAAACGTAGCGTAAAACCACCGATGTCAACAAAGCAATTATCGCCATGATCAACGCCAGCATGCGCAAACAGTGTAGTAGGAATAGCTAAATTTAAGCTGAAAATAGTGAGAAGTAGGAAAAAAAAACGTGCCTGCATTGAATGTATTTGATAGTAGCTAAAATAATTATTTTAGCGTCTTTCAGGTTTCATTGAGTGATTTTTTAAAAAAACACAGGCTCATGATAGAATAAACAGTTAATTAAAAATAACTAAAGCGCTTTGCATGAACCCTTATTTATCGCGATTACACCCTTATCCTTTTGAGAAGTTAGCACAATTAAAAAGAGGGATTACGCCGCCTGCTGACAAAGCACATATTGCTTTATCTATTGGTGAGCCAAAGCACGCAACACCAGCGTTTATTAAAGCAGCGATATTATCTAATATCGACACTTTGGGAAATTATCCGACAACTAAAGGCCTACCTGAATTAAGAGTAACAATTAAACAGTGGGTTACTCAGCGCTTTGATATTGCTAATGAAGCTTTAAATGCCGAAACGCAAATTTTACCGGTTAATGGTACGCGTGAAGCTTTATTTGCTTTTGCGCAATGTGTGGTTGATGGTAGTGCAGATGCCTTAGTACTTATGCCTAATCCGTTTTATCAGATTTATGAAGGCGCGGCTTTATTGGCAGGTGCTGAGCCGTATTATTTAAATACACTGGAAGAAAATGAGTATTTGCCGGATTTTGATAAAGTGCCGGAAGATGCATGGCAGCGTTGTCAGTTATTGTATATTTGTTCCCCAGGTAATCCGACAGGCGCGGTAATTGGTCAGGCAACCCATGAAAAGCTGATTAATCTTGCCTTAAAATATGATTTCATCATTGCTTCTGATGAGTGTTATAGCGAAATTTATGACGATGAAGCGAATCCACCGCAAGGCTTATTGCAGTCCGCTTATGCCATGGGACATACTAGCTTTAAAAATTGTGTCATTTTTCATAGTTTATCTAAACGCTCTAATGCACCAGGTTTACGTTCGGGCTTTGTTGCCGGAGATGCAGAAATATTAGGGCAATTTTTTAAATATAGGACTTATCACGGCTGCGCGATGCCTATGCCTACTCAATATGCAAGTATTGCTGGCTGGCAAGATGAGCAGCATGTTTTGGAAAACAGACAGTTTTACCGTGAGAAATTTGCGGCAACCACGGCAATACTAGCTGAGGTATGTACAATTAAACAGCCATCGGCAAGCTTTTACTTATGGCTAAAAACCAGTAGTGATGATGCTGAATTTGCTCAACAATTATTTGCTCAAGAAAATGTCACTGTTTTGCCCGGTAGTTATTTATCGCGCGAAGTGGATGGAATTAATCCAGGTAAAAATCATGTGCGCTTAGCTTTAGTTGCCTCTGTTGATGAGTGTATCGAAGCCGCGCAACGTATTAAAAATTTTATTAACTCTTTAAACGAAAAGACATTATGAACGAACTAGAAAAAATTATTAACGAAGCTTTTGAAAATCGTGCTGAAATTTCACCGACTACGGTTTCTGATGAAGTACGTAACGCTGTTAAAGAATCCATTAACTTATTAGATTCTGGTAAAGCGCGTGTTGCGGATAAAGCAAGTGGCGAATGGGTCGTTAACCAGTGGTTGAAAAAAGCGGTTTTATTATCCTTTAGAATTAATGAAAACCGCGTCATGGACGGCGGTGCTGCTCGTTATTACGATAAAGTAGAAACTAAATTTGCTTCTTACACACCAGAAGATTTCGCAGAAGCGGGTGTGCGGGTTGTACCTAACGCCGTTGCACGTCATGGTTCTTATGTCGCTCCTGGCGCAATCTTAATGCCATCTTATGTCAATATCGGTGCTTATGTTGGTGCAGGTACAATGGTTGATACTTGGGTAACGGTTGGTTCTTGTGCGCAAATTGGTAAAAACGTGCATTTATCTGGTGGGGTCGGTATTGGTGGTGTTTTAGAGCCATTACAAGCTGGGCCGACTATTATTGAAGATAACTGTTTCATCGGTGCACGTTCTGAGATCGTAGAAGGTGTAGTGGTTGAAGAAGGTTCAGTTATTTCGATGGGCGTTTATATTGGTCAAAGCACTAAAATCTTTAACCGTATGACCGGTGAAATCACTTACGGTCGTATTCCAGCAGGCTCTGTGGTTGTTTCTGGTAACTTGCCATCCAAAGATGGAACACATAGCTTGTATTGCGCGGTTATTATCAAACACGCCGATGAAAAAACACGTAGCAAAACAGGTATTAACGAATTATTACGTGATTAAGTCATAGATTTTGTGGGAGGGGCTTTAGCCCCGATTATCAGGGCTAAAGCCCCTCCCATATACTTGCCACTCAATGAGTTATTAAAGTGTCGAACTAGTTTATCACTCGTTCGGCTTTTTTATTATTTAGGAACCCCCTTATGTCAGATTCACTATCTAGTAATGCCATTATTTACGCCATTCTTTCTATCGATGCTGAGATTGCATTACAAAAAGATTACTTAGAATCTTCTGATATTTTGCCTGAAGAACGTGAAAACGAAGAAGGGATTTTAGATGATTTAGAACAAGCTTTTATGGAGTTTATTGAGTTCTATAAATCTTGCCGTAAACAAGATAAAGAGTTACCTGCACTAGATGAACTGTTAACGCACCCTTTATAAGTCTATCTAGGTAATCTTCTTGCGTTGTTTAATTCAATATATCGCTACCTCCATACTGCTTTGTCTGGGTTTATTAAGCATGCCCGAACTTGCTCTCGCGGATGTTAGGCTAGAAAAAAAGTTTCCTGCATTGGAATTAACACCAGAAGAGCGCCAATATTTGGACAAAAAATCACAACTCACTATGTGCGTTGATCCGGACTGGATGCCCTATGAAAAGATAGAAAATGGACAGCATGTGGGTATGAGCGCTGATTTTATGCGTTTGTTCGCCAAAAAAATTAATATACCTATTGTACTTGTACCTAGCCGTAGTTGGGGGGAATCTTTAGCACTAGGCAGGCAACGGCAGTGTGATATTTTTTCGTTAATATTGGCAACACCCAAGCGTCAGCAATTTCTGGACTTTTCTGAGCCTTATATTGGTTTTCCTTTGGTGATTGCGACGGGCTATGAACAGATTTTTATTAATGATATAAGAAGTATTCTGGATAAAAAACTGGGCATTCAAAAAGACTATGCTTATGCGGAATTACTGCGTTTGCAATATCCAGACATACATTTAGTAGAAGTTGACAGCTTGGCTGAAGGATTAGCTAAGGTGACCAGCAAGCAATTATTCGCTATGATTGGAAGTTTACCTAGTATTGCCTATATTTTTAATAAAGAGCATATAGGGGAGCTGAAAATTACTGGTAAATTAGATCATTTATGGCAGCTAGGTGTAGGGGTGCGCAATGATGAACCATTATTAGTAGGTATTTTTAACAAGGCGATTGCCAGCGTACAAAATACAGAACGTCAAGCAATTAATAATCGCTGGATGACAACACGGTATGAGCTAGGCACTGACTATACGGTGCTGATAAAAGTAGTAATAGTCTTTGCTTTGGTATTAGCACTTTTTCTTTATCATCATTTTCAGCTTAGAAAATATAATCGCTTGTTAAAACATTTATCTGTAACAGATAAATTAACCAATATAAGTAACCGCACTGATCTGGATGAAAAATTAGAAAGAAACTTATACTCAGCCGAGCGTTATCAACACCCCTTTAGTCTTATCTTATTAGATATGGATCATTTTAAGTCCGTTAATGATATCCAAGGACATCTTGTCGGCGATTATGTTTTACAAACCATAGCGACTTTACTTAAAGAGCATATTCGTGTTGTCGATACCGTTGGACGCTGGGGGGGCGAGGAGTTTCTGATTATTTGCCCAGAGCAAACGGCTGAACAGGCCATGATTTTAGCAGAAAAGTTACGTGTTATTATTACCGACTTTCCTTTTAAATATGGCCTGCAGCTGACCTGTAGCATTGGAGTCGCAAGTTATCGTAAGCAAGATAGCAGTGACTCTCTTATTAAAAGAGCTGATGATGCGCTTTACCAAGCAAAAAATCTAGGCCGAAATAAAGTCTGTCAAGGCTAATATATTAAACTTATTATGTACACCTTATACGGTATAAAAAATTGCGATAGCGTGAAAAAAGCACGCCAGTGGTTAGATAAGCACAAGGTTGAATATCAATTTCATGACTTTCGTGTGCATGGCTTAACCCCCGAGCAACTACAAATATTTATTGAGCGCGCAGGCTGGGAAAGTGTACTCAACAAACGTAGCACGAGTTGGCGGCAAGTCGATGAGGGGCAAAAGGCGGATTTAAATGCTGAAAAAGCAGCAGTATTGATGTTAGCGAATCTTACTTTAATTAAACGTCCGGTTTTAGTGGCTGGTGAGCAACTGTTTATTGGTTTTAACGCAGAGAATTATCAAACTTTATTATGAGCGAAACTTTAGATTTACTGAAAGACCTTATTAGTCGTGCTTCGGTTACGCCTGAAGATGCCGGTTGCCAAGATTTATTAACTCAACGCTTAGAGACAATAGGCTTTAAAGCTGAGCAACTGGATTTTAATGATACTAAAAATCTGTGGCTAAAGCGTGGGCAAGAAAAACCTTTATTTGTTTTTTTAGGGCATACCGATGTCGTACCAACAGGACCGTTAGAGCGCTGGGATTCCCCCCCTTTTGAGCCGACTATTCGTGATGGTCACTTATATGGTCGTGGCGCAGCCGATATGAAAGGCGGTATTGCTTGTTTTGTTACTGCTGTAGAGCGCTTTATAGCTCAGTACCCAGAACATAATGGCACCCTAGCCATGATGATTACAAGCGATGAAGAAGGCCCTGCGACAAATGGTGTCGTCAAAGTAATCGAAGTTTTAGAACAACGTAATGAGAAAATCGACTGGTGTTTGGTTGGTGAACCATCAAGTGATAAGAAAATAGCTGATGTCATTCGTGTCGGTAGACGCGGTTCTTTGTGTGCAAAACTGCAAGTTAAAGGCATACAAGGACATGTCGCTTATCCAGAAATCGCAAGCAACCCGATTCACAACTTTGCACCTGCACTAAAAGCATTAACAGATGAAGTATGGGATAAGGGTAATGATTTTTTCCCACCGACTAGCTTACAAGTCTCTAATATTAACAGCGGCACGGGCGCAGAAAATATTATTCCAGGTGAATTAGAGCTACAGTTTAATTTACGTTTTTGTACTGAACTAGATGAAGCAAGCATTAAGCAGAGAGTGCATGCTATCTTTGATCAGTTTGATTTTGATTATGATATTACTTGGCGCTTATCGGGCAACCCATTCTTGACAGAAGGCGGTGCATTAATTGAAGCGACACATGCCGCAGTTAAAAAAGTAACGGGGTATGACACGCTAGATGATACCGGTGGTGGTACATCTGATGGTCGCTTTATTGCGCCGACAGGAGCTGAGGTGATCGAATTAGGACCTTTGAATGAGAGCATTCATAAGCTTAATGAAAATGTTGGACTTGAAGACCTAGAAATATTAAGCAAGATTTATGAGCAAATATTAATCGAATTATTAGTCACAAAGGATTAAGCGCATGCGTTGTCACGAACTGGATTATGAAATTATAGGTCATGATATACAAATGGTCGAGGTAGAGCTAGATCCTAATGAAACCGTCATTGCCGAAGCGGGTGCGATGACCTACTTAGAGCAAGATATTACTTTTGAAGCAAAAATGGGGGATGGCTCTGCTCAAGGTTTAATGGGTTCCTTATTAGGCATGGGTAAGCGCATACTAACAGGTGAGTCAGTATTTCTAACTCATTTTAGCAATGAAGGTAGCCAAAAGCGTAAAGTGGCTTTTTCAGCGCCATACCCTGGCTCCATTATTCCTTTAAATTTAGCTGAATTGGGTGAAGAGGTTACCTGTCAAAAAAACACTTTCCTCGCCGCAGCTTTAGGTACGCAAGTGGATATTGCTTTCCAAAAACGGTTAGGTAGCGGATTTTTCGGCGGTGAAGGCTTTATTTTGCAACGCTTACGTGGCGATGGCATGGCGTTTATACATGCTGGTGGTACAGTGATACATAAACAATTAAATAATGAAACTCTGCGCTTAGATACAGGATGCCTAGTCGGTTTTAGTGGTGATATTGACTATAACATTCAATTAAGTGGCGGCTTAAAAAGCATGTTCTTCGGGGGGGAAGGTATGGTTTTAGCAACATTAAAAGGAACAGGGTCTGTATGGATACAAAGTATGCCTTTTTCACGTTTAGCAGAACGTGTGTTAAGTCATTCTATTTTTTCTACACAGGGCGAACAGTAATTTTTTTACACCTTAATTCTCTATGAATAACAAACAACTCACACTTTTCTGTAGTGCATTACTCGTCTCTACAAGCTCTTTTGCACAATCAATAAAATTTACTAATGGCAATACTTTAAATGTTAAATTAGTCTATCAAACTGATAAGACGGTCACCTTTTTTGACTCTATATTAGGCGAACAAACTGTTGATAAAGATAAAATTAGTAATCTACAAACAATACATCTTGAAAGCTTGAAAAAGCTAACTAAAGCAGAGCTTGATAACTATAAAAAAGTAAAATTGGCAGAAGAAAAAATCATCTATGCTAAAAATAAAGCTAGTATTGCTGAAGCAAAACTTTTAGCCGCTAAAGAATCAGTCGATCAGGCAACAGCAACTAATCGTGCTAATGCAGAAAAAAAACTTATTTTAGCAGGACAGAATTTCACAACGGCTACAGAAGAGCTTAAGACCGCTGAAAATGAACTTAAAGTCACTCAAGATGTCATTGTGGCTGAAGCACAGCTCTCAGAGGCTAAATCCAAGGTTGACCTTGCTAAGGCAAAGGTAGCGCAAGTAGGGGAAAAAAGTATCGCTGAAGAGCTAGGGATTTTTGATACTGATGCCGTAACTGAAGAAGCTGAAGAAAACGTCAATAGTGCCGAGCAACAAGTCGTAGTAGCTGAAGATAATCTTAAGCTTGCTAAAGGCGAAAAGCCGGATATTGGCTTTATGGGAACAGGATGGTTCAGAGGGTGGGATAGTAGTTTTGATTTAGGGATGAACGGTTCATCAGGGCCTTCTGAAAATTTCAATTTCCGAGCAGGCTTTGCTGCTGGACATGAAGATAATGAAAGCAAGTGGGACTTTAAAAGTTATTATTTAACTAATTCACAAGATAGTGAATCAACCGCAAATAAAGCTAATGCCAGTTTACTGAAAGATTGGTTCTTTAAAGATACGAACTGGTTTGCTTCTGCCTCTGTGATCTATGACTGGGATGAGAACAGAGATTGGAGGCACCGTGTTCAATTCAGTGTTGGTCCGGGATACCAGTTTATTAAAAATGATGTTTGGGAATTATCTGGACGAATGGGTGGCACAGGTGTTTTTGAATTTGGTGGTAATGAAGAAGTCGTAGGTACAAACCCTGTCATATATACAGACCGAGATAGTACGCAAAATTTCGAAATAATGGCAGGACTTGATTTTCTTTGGAATATATCAGAAGGCCAAGTATTTACGCTGTCAAATTATGCTTATTCCAGAGTAACAGATGGTGGAGATATTAGGAATGTGACGAATATAACGTGGCAGCATGATTTAGATTTTTTTAAGGGCTTAGTCATTAAATTCAATATCCATAATGAATATGATATGACGCAGGTGGAAGAGAAAAATAAAAATGACCTTCAATATGGTGTCGCATTAGGACTTGGATTTTAACGACTCATTTTTGTCAATATTTAGATGCTTCACTTGTATGGGGTGTAGCCACATAAGCAAATGCTTTTCATATTTCACAGGGCATGCATAAAGAGGCTAATTTTCTAGCTAGGTTGAATAATGATTCCTTATGTCCAATAAACAACTTACGCTTTTTTTAAGTGTTTTGTTCGCCTCTTCAGGTATTTCTGCACAGTCTCTACAATTTAATAATGGTGATACTTTAGAGGTCGAATTAATTTATCAAACCGATAAAACACTTACTTTTTCTCATATAGCCTTAGGTGAGCAAACAATTGATAAAAGTAAGATTAGTAATTTACAAGATATGAACCTTTCAGATCTTGTGAAGTTAAATGAAACACAAGTTAATAATATAAAAAAAGTCAACACAGCTGAAGCAAAAGTGTCAAATGCTGAAGCTAGGGTGAACACAGCTAAAACAGAGCTTATAGCTGCTAAAGTCGCTTTTGATAAGACTAAACAGGCTGATTCACAAGAAAGGCTTAATCGTGTTGATGCAGAGGAAAAACTTATCCTGGCAGGAGAAAAATTTACAACGGCTAAAGAAGAGGTGAAAGCCGCTGAAAATGAACTTAAAGTAACTAAAAATGTTATCAAGGCTGAAACACAGCTCTCTGAAGCTCAAACTAAGGTAGACTTAGCTAAAGCTGAAGTTATGGCGGTAGGAGAAAAAAGTATTGCTGAAAAGCTAGGGATTGCGACAGCTGATACAAAAGTTGATATTGCAGAGAACAAGCTTAATGTTGCCATGCAACACGTTCAAAAAGCTGAACATGACCTTAAGCTAGCTAAAGGCGAAAAAATTAACGATGGTTTTATGGGAACCGGCTGGTTTAAAGACTGGGATAGTCGTGTTGAGTTAGGTTTGAAAGGCTCATCTGGATCATCTACTAATACGACTTTTCGAACTGCATTTAACTCAAGGTATGAAGACCGCTTGGGTCGATGGGATTTTAAGTCGTTTTATTTATTTGATTCTGAAGATAATATAAGTAGTGAGAACAAGGTTAATGCTGCGTTGGTTAAAGATTGGTTCTTCCCCGACACTCAATGGTTTGCTTTTGCTTCAATGATTTATGATTGGGATAAATTTAAAGATTGGAACCACCGAGTGCAATTCACCGTGGGACCAGGTTATCAATTTTATAAAACTGAAGACTGGGATATTTCTGGGCGCATCGGTGGTTCGGGTATTGTTGAATTTGGGAAAACCGTTGATGACCTCAATAGCCCAACGGGGCTTTCCGAAAAAGATATTCTAGGCTTTGAAGGGATGGCTGGCATTGATTTAACCTGGCATATTACGGCTAAGCAACAATTTTTATTCTCTAATTATATTTACCCTAGCCTGACCAATCGAGGTGAGTTTAGAAATTTGACTAATATATCTTGGATACATAGTATTGACTGGTTTGAAGGCCTGGCTCTCAAGTTTGGAATACGTAACGAATATGATACAACAGAAAGCGAGCGCAATGATTTTAAGTATAATTTCTCATTGCTTTGGGGATTCTAAGTATAAGTTGTTTTTATAGATAATAATTAAAAGGAAAGCTAAATGATACCAAGTAAAAAATTAGGGCTACGCTTTTTTATAGCAGGCTCACTACTCTTAGCAAATAGTGCGTGTTCTCTTTTAACACAAGCGCCAGAGCTCAATGATGCTGAAGTCTGTGGGCAGTTAAATGCGATTATTGCTGATCATAGTCATAATTTTCAGCAATTTAAAAAATCCCAAGTAAACTCGAGAGGGATGATGAATATGCGAATATGGAAAGCTGCACAAGCCTTTCCTAATGCAAACAACTGTCAAGTTTGGGAATGGAGTACAGGATTAACCAACTATATTTGTACTTGGCAGGAGAAAGGCGGAGAAATCGAGGCAAAAGCTAGTTATAACAAAGGTATCAAGCTCGTACATCAATGTTTAAATACACAATGGACAAGCAATGAGATAACGACTAAAAGTGGTGGCATTAGAACTGTTTTCAGTCAACCAAATGGCAAGACTATTATTGCAATAAACGCATTTAAAGAGTCGCGCTCTATTTTAGAGCATTGGAAGACGACTTTATATGTGGGTGATAAAAATAATTTAAAAGCTGAAGTTCAGTAATTTATGAGCTAATTGTTGGTACAGCACTCTCAATTTAGGTTTTCTTGTACCGGAATGTCTAGCCTTCCTTCCCAACGCCCATGAAGTCGATAAATCCATTTTGGATGAGCCAGCTAGTATAGATAAGTAAAAAAACCACGCTCTAAGAACGTGGTTTTGATCAAACATTGCCTGCCCTCTTGGGCTTTATAAGACTATTGGGCTACGGTGGTAGTCGGCAGTGTATTATCTACTGCTAACTTAAAAAAGCCAGTAATGCCATTGGCATAATAAGTATAAGTACCCGCTTGCAGTCCATATACATCCAAAGGAATAACTTTCTTAAATGGCACAAGTGCCTGGTTACAAAGTGTTCCTTCTGGAGCAGAAAAAATGGCGCTAACGACGACATTAAATTGATTAGCATCCAAGCGCTGGTTTACTTGCCCAATGTCGAAGCACTCATTTGGCAAGCTCCCTTCCACCTCCAAAAATACTTGAATAGGCACAGAGTTGGTTTGCACTACATTAACACTGTCGATGTACGCGAGTGAAATATCCTCACCAACCGCTTTATAATCCAGCAGTACCCACCCACCTTGTTCAGTAAATTGTAGTTTAACATCCTGATATTGACCGAGGTGCATACTTGTATCAACACGAGGAATCGTAAGCACACCATCTTTGTAGTGGGGGAAATAGCTCGCGCTGGCACTT
>Ga0256840_1002741_pt1 | contig 15157 bp, 14 predicted proteins | sample 355202metaG_FD_185969 | JGI IMG/M metagenome (GOLD analysis project Ga0256840, IMG submission 185969) | Hydrothermal vent microbial communities from Mid Atlantic Ridge, Atlantic Ocean - 355-202 | ecosystem: Environmental > Aquatic > Marine > Hydrothermal vents | place: Atlantic Ocean: Mid...
CAAAGACGCAAAGGCGCAAAGGTTACCAAGTTATCAGTAAAAAAATAGGATAATTAGTTATTACCAAATTATGGTAGAATGATAATATCCTCTAAATCAAAATTACATTCAACTTAGCGTCTTTGCGTCTTTGCGAGAGTTTTATTTTTTATTTTGTATGCTTTGAGAGGAATTAATGGCTGAATAGATACATATTTGCTTAATATTAAATATATTATTGTTATATCTGATAAATTATTAAATAGAATTACGCTTAATTCTAAAGTTAGTTTTGGAAAACCAACAGTTAGAAATTTGAGATATTCGGTTGTGTTTATTTTAGATTTATTAGCTTCTGGAATGACTAATAAGGAAATATTATCTGATTATATTGATTTAGAAGAGGAAGATATTCTTGCATGCCTCCACTTTGCCTCTAAATTAATGAAAGTAGATAGTGTTAAAAAAATTGTTGCAGCATAATGAAGTTTATTATTGATGCTCAACTACCTTATTTATTAAAAGAAATTTTAATTAAAAAAAGGATATGATGTTTTACATACATTAGATTTACCTAAACAAAATACTACAACTGATGTTGAAATCATTAAATTGTCTGAAAACGAAAACAGAATCATAATCACTAAAGATGGAGATTTCTTAAAATATTTTCTTGTGCATGGTATTCCAAAAAGGATGTTAATAATAACCATCGGAAACGTTAAAAATAGAAAATTATTAGATTTAATTCGTGCAAATATTAACGAAATAGTAAGTCTATTTTCGGATAACAAAATGATTATAGCGCTAGATAATCAACATATAAGTGTTCATTATTAAGCTTTTTTTGATGAAACAAAACAAATAACTGTCCATATTTGCTAAATATAAACATTTTTTATATTTTTGATAAAAATTAAAATCATGAATATAAGTTTTACAAACAAGCAACAAGAGTATATTTCAAAGCAAGTGCAATCTGGTGATTTCCAAAATGCAAGTGAAGTTGTAAGAGACGCCTTACGGTTGCATGAGGTTTATAGACATCGTATTATTGAAGATTTACGAAAAGAAATAGCATTAGGTTGGGAAGGAGAATCTAATTATACTGTTGAAGATATTATACAGGAAAAAATTGCTCAATATGGAAAAGAGTAAAAGTAAGTTTATATTATCCAATAAAGCAAAAGAAGATATTAGTGATATTTTTGACTATACTGTAAAAGAATTTAATTTAGAGAAAGCAATAGTTTATACAAATGATTTTAAAACCTTGTTTAATAGTTTACTATTTATACCAACTTTAGGAAGTAATAGAGATGAAATTAAACAAGGTTTATACAGTATAACCAAAAACAAACATGTTGTATTTTATCGAATTTTTAAAGATAAAATAAGAATAATTCGTGTATTACACGGAAGTAGAGATTTACCAAAGTATTTTTAAAATGTCAAAAATCGATAAAAATTTAGCTGATAACCGCAAAGTGTATCAAAAAGATGAATTATTAGAAAATCAACTTTCTGATAATCCAATGGAATTATTCCAGCAATGGTTTCTGCAAGCACAAGAAAAAGAACTTGGCGAAGCCAATGCAATGACTATCTCAACAATTGGATTAGACGGTTTTCCAAAAAACAGAGTGGTTTTGTTAAAACGTTTTACTTGGGAAGGCTTTATCTTTTACACCAATTATCATTCAGAAAAAGGAAAAGCAATTGCAAAAAACAACAAAGTAAGTATCTCTTTTTTTTGGCAAACCTTAGAACGTCAAGTCATCATAAAAGGATATGCAGAAAAAATTGCAGAAAACTTATCTGATGGCTATTTTGAATCAAGACCAGACGGAAGTAAAATTGGTGCTTGGGCATCAAACCAAAGTGAAGTGATTAAATCTAGAACACAATTAGACGAAAAATTACATCAATTAGAAAAACAGTTTGAAGGTAAAGAAATACCTAGACCAAAATATTGGGGAGGATATATCATTAAACCGCAAGTCATTGAATTTTGGCAAGGAAGACCAAATAGAATGCACGATAGAATTCGCTTTACTTTACAAGAAGATTATAATTGGAAGGTAGAACGATTGCAACCTTAAATGCGTTTTAATTTTAACGTGTTTGCTTTAAAATGAACACAAAATATTGAATTATAGTAAATTGAATTATACTAATTTAGACCTCACAGGTTTTAAAAACCTGTGAGGTCTTTAAATAAGAATATTTATTTTTTATGAAGGTAATAAAAACTTAACCATTTGTTAATAGGATATTTAACTTTTTTCTGTATTTTTGAGGTCTAACAATTACTTCTTTACTATGAAAAAATATATTTATTTACTCGTAATCTTTTTTAATGTTTCCTTTGTTTTTGCTCAAACGTATTCAGAAAATTTTGACATAAATTCAAATTGGAGTGGTTCTTCTGGCTATGGAAATCAATCTTACGTAAATAGTGGCAAACCTGCTACTTTTAGTGCCACAACTACCTTTAAGGAAAATATTACTTCAAAATGTAGAAGTGGTAACAGAGCATGGAGGTTAAAAAAAGGAGGCTCACCAAAATGGGAAGCTAAAATAGCAACTGGAGGTGTTGGAACATTTAGTGTTTGGGTGAGGCGTTGGGATAGTAGTCCTGAAGTAGATTATCTTTGTGAATACAGTTTAGATAATGGGTCAAGTTGGACATCTGTGGTTACAATTAACAATACTTGGTTATCAAATTCAGATAATTATAAACAAATATCAGCAACTTTAAACGTTAGCAATGGAGCTGGAAATACTGATGATATAATAATTAGAATAAAGAGGAATGGAGGAGAACGTTTAGTGATAGATGATTTTGAAATGACACCTTATGCAAATGTAACTTGTAATGAACCAACATCAGATGCTACCTTTCATATAAATTCACCTCAGAATATTACAAGTAATTCAGTTACTTTAAATTGGACTAATGGAGATGGACAAAAACGAATTGTAATTTTACGAGAAGCCAATGCTGTCAGTTTTGTACCTACTGATACTAACACGTATCCTTCTAACTCGTCTTTTGGAACTGGTACTGATATAGGAACAAATGAATATGTTGTTTATAATGGCAATTCCAACACCGTTGATGTTACCAATTTAACTCCAGGTACTTTATATTACACTACAATTTACGAATATAATTGTAATATAGGTAGTGAAGATTATTACATTACAGGAACGCCTACAACAGATTACTTTTATACCAATCCTGAGAATCCTGATAATTTTGAACCTATTTGTATTTCAGACACAAGCATTGATTTATCATGGACAGCTCCTATCGGAAATTTTGATGGCTATTTATTAGTAGTACGTGAAGGTGCAGTACCTCATTCTGTAAATGCTTTAGATCCAAATACAGCTTTAGGAGAAAGTACAGATTATACAAGTGCTGCAACTTATGGAAGCACTGCGCCAAACTCTAGAATACTTTATAAAGGAACGAGTTTAAACACCACAATAACAGGACTTACTCAAAACACCAATTATATTTTTAAACTATTTGCTTACAGTACTGATGGAACAATTTATAAGTATTCCAATGGAACAACAACCAGTCAAACTATTGAATTTCAAAATGTAATTAATCCTGTTGCTATTGCTGATGACGGACAAGTGAATGTGTCATGGACAAATCCTGATAATTCATGCTATGATGAAATATTAGTAGTCGCAAATGAAACAAATGGTATAAGTTTTAGTCCTTCAGGTAACGGAAGTGCATATACTGCAAATACCAATTATACTGCTGTTGATCAAACGGTATTTAATGCAGATGGAACAACCGTAACAGTAACTAATTTAACTAACGGAACAACATATTACTTTGAAATATTTATCCGTCAAGGAACAACGTGGTCTTCTGGAATAGAAGTGAATGCTACACCAAATTCTCAAACCATTTTTGAACCAGGTGATTTGGTTATTGTTGGATATGATAATAAAGTTGGAAGTGTAGATGACGTAGTTACCATATTAACAATGGTTGATGTCTTGCCTAATACTACTTTTTGGTATGCAAATGCAACTTATGAAATTGGTGCTTTAGCTAATGAAAGAACAGGTGCTTGGCACTCCTGTACCGCAACGCCTAATGCAGCAATTGGCGCACAACAATTCACTTATTTAGGTCCAGATATATTACCTGCTGGTTCCACTTTTTGTATGCAGATAGATAATGACCAAGTAGTAGCCTCAGATTTTACTGTACATCAATCAAGTGGTAGTGGTACATACAATTTTAGTGATGGTTTAACACCTGCTGGTTTTGCTACCAGTCTTAATATTAGCACCTCAAAACCAGACAGCATCTTCTTAATGCAAGGTTCTTGGTCTGGAGATTTAGGAGGTTACCGTTTGTTTAACGGAACAGTTCTTGGTGGAATTCAAGATGGTGGAGATTGGTACACTATTGGTGATGATTTATCTAATTTATCTGGTAATGACAACAGAAGGTCACGAATTCCTCCAGAAATTGAATGTTTTGCTATTCAAGGAACTACAAGCCCAGGAAAAGGGTTTGCTTATTATGATGATACTAAAACAGGCTCACAAATAACACTTTTAGGAAAAATAGGAGATTTTAATGCAAATTGGGTTCAAGATGTTGGTAATAATGCCAACGATATTGCAGGACATTCCTGCGATGCTACTTTTATATTTACTATTTCTGGAGCTGCAACTGCTGGTGTGTGGACAAATGCTAAAAATGATAATAACTGGTTTAATTGTGGTAATTGGGAAAATCTATCTGTTCCAGACGAAACAACCGATGTGGTTATAAATGCACTCTCCGGAACGGATAAAGCAATTATTGACGATGACGCTACTGATGCAGATATTTTTCAAAAAATTGCAAAATGTAAAAATTTAACCATTAATGGTGAAAAATTAGAATTAATAGGTGATGTTGATGATAAATTAGAAATTCATGGCGATTTAACCATTACAAACGGAGTATTAAACATGGATGATTTAGATAACGCTATTGCTGATGGAACAATCGATATTTTAGGAAACTGGACAAACACTGCGGAAACTAATTTTAACGAAGGAAATAGCACAATTAATTTTATTGGTACAACTACACAAACAGTAAGTACTAATTCAGGTGCAGACACTGAAAAATTTTATAATCTAACACTTGATAATACAAATGGAGTAAGTTTTGCAAGTAATAACATTCATGCAGCAGGAGATTTACATATAATTCATAATACTACGCCATTAACCATTACTGCCAATCATTATATTTTAGCAGGAAATGCGTTGAAAAACGATAATAACACACATTTTATTATTCAGCACGAAGGAAGTTTTGTACAATCAAAAAATGGAGCAGATTTGAATACTGGTGTAAATAATTCCACTTTTACAGTACATAAAACAACAACGCCTTATGTAATGTATGATTATACTTATTGGTCTTCTCCATTAGAAAATCAAGCATTAAGTACTGTTTTTGCTGCAAATAATGCGAATTATATTTTTTCTTTTAACACAGCTAATTTTAGTGATGAACACAGTGGTAATTATCCTCAATCTACAGGAACATCCGATAGCTATGATGATAATGGTGATGACTGGCAACTTGAAAGCGGTACAATGACCAAAGGGAAAGGATATATTGCCATGGGTGAAGGAGCAACTTTTCCTGTTACACCTCCAACCTTAACAACATCTACACAAAGTGTGGTCTTTCAAAATGGAAAAGTAAACAATGGTTTAATCAATATAAATGTGGTAAAAGATTTGTATAATACAACAAATGGAAGTGGAAATCCCTACAATAAAAATGATAATTTGTTAGGAAATCCTTATCCAAGTGCTATTTCAGCAAGTCAGTTTTTAACTGAAAATACAAATTTAGGAGGAACGATATATTTTTGGACACATGACACAGCTATTAGCACAGGAATTCCGGGTCCAAACTATTATAATTTCACCAATGATGATTATGCAACATGGAACGGTTCTGGAGGAACTGCAGCACATGCAGGAAGTCCTGTGCCAAATGGAAATATAGCTTCTGGTCAAGGTTTTTTTGTTACTGCTACTACTGCTGGACAAGTGAAATTTGATAATGATATGCGTGTAGTAAGCAACAACAATTTGTTTTACAGACCAGCAAATAGAGTATGGTTAGATTTAACAAATTCAAATGGATTATTTAGACAAATATTAATTGGTTTCTTTGATGATGCTACTGATGGTGAAGATAGGTTGTATGATGGATTGCGTTTAGAAAACGGAACAAATTGGGACTTCTATTCCATTTTAAACGGTCAAAAAATGGCTATTCAAGGCTTATCTACTTTTAGTGAGGATAAAGTCATTCCGTTAGGAGTAGAAATTATTCAAGCAGGAACTTTTGAAATAAGCATAGCTCAAACTGAAGCTGATTTGAATACAGCTACTATTTATTTAAAAGACAATCTTTTAAATATTACGCATGATTTAAAACAATCTAGTTACCAAGTTGCTATAAACACTTTAGGAAACATTGACAATCGTTTTGAATTGGTTTTTCAACGTGATGCACTTAACGTGGATGATAATGTACTTGCTTCAAATTTAATAGTTTCAAATTACAATGAAAATCAAATTAAAATTATTGCAAATAAAACTATTTCAAATATTAAAATATATGATGTTTTAGGAAAAGTATTGGTTGATGTAAACGAAAATAATAAAATTGTTATTATGGATAGTCCTGTAAAAACAGCTAAAGTATTGTTAATTCAAACTGCTTTTATTGATGGTACAGTTACTGCTAAGAAATTTATTAAGTATTAAATTAATAATTTCTACTAAAAGTTTTAATTAGTATCTGAATATTAAATCTTGAACATACTTTAGGTGGTTTTTATTCAAGTCTTGTATAGATATTAAAATTTTCATTTATCATAAGATTCTAAAACAAGTTTAAAATGACATTTAGAAACTGAGTTTAGAATGATGTACACCATTAGTCTCGTGGCATTGTCTTTAATCATAAAAAACCATCACTCCGTTTCTATACTCTTATAGGCTTTAATAATTCGTTTTACAATTCGGTGTCTAACCACATCTTTATCGTCTAGATATACCATTCCAATTCCTTCAACATCTTTAAGAGCAAGTAAGGCTTCTTTTAATCCAGAAACTTGTTTTCTAGGTAAATCTATCTGACCTGGATCGCCTGTAATGATAAATTTTGCTCGTTTCCCCATTCTTGTTAAAAACATTTTCATTTGGTTGTGTGTGGTGTTTTGTGCTTCATCTAATATTACATAAGCATTGTCTAGTGTTCTTCCACGCATAAAGGCTAAAGGAGCAATTTGTAAAACGCCTTTTTCTAAATAGCCATCTAATTTTTCATGCGGAATCATATCTCGTAATGCGTCATATAATGGTTGCATATAAGGATCTAGCTTTTCTTTAAAATCACCTGGTAAAAAACCTAAATTTTCACCAGCTTCAACAGCAGGACGTGTTAAGATAATCCGTTTAACTTCTTTATTTTTTAAGGCACGAACTGCAAGCGCAACAGCAGTATATGTTTTTCCAGTACCTGCTGGACCAACGGCAAAAAGCATATCATTTTTCTTCATTAAATCAACCATTTTTTGTTGGTTTGGTGATTGTGCTTTTATTCGTTTTCCTCCAACACCATGAACTAAAATATCCGATTCGTTGCTGTTTTTTGTCTTTGAATCATCTGATAATAAAATTTGTTCAATACTATTTTCATCTAATTTATTGTATCTGTCAAAATATTTAATAAGCATACTTAATTTCTTTTCAAACTCAATAAGCTGATCATCATCGCCAAAAACCTTGACTTTATTTCCTCGTGCTACAATTTTTAGTTTAGGGAAATATTTTTTTAACTGTAAAATAGTTGCGTTTTGAGTGCCAAAAAACTCACTTGGACTAACTTCGGTAATTTCAATAATTTTTTCGTTCAATATATAGGTATTTTTAATAGATTATCTTTAATTTTGTAAATAAAAATTACAAGTATTCAAAAGTATTGTTTTTATCTATATTTAAACTGAATTTTTTATAGGTATTTATTAACTTTTAAACCCTTTTATCAACTATTTTAGCAATATGAACCATCCTATCATTACTTTAACGACAGATTTTGGCACAAAAGATTATTTTGTAAGTGCTGCTAAGGGTCGTATTTATAATGAATTACCTAATGCTCATATTGTTGATATCTCACATAAAATAACTCCGTTTAGTATTTATGAAACGAGTTATGTAATTAAAAATGCGTACAAACATTTTCCTAAAAACACTATTCATATTATTGCAGTAGATTCTGAATGGAGTTTAGAAAACAAACACTATGTTTTTTTGTTAGATGAGCATTATTTTATTTGTGCTAATAATGGGATTGTTTCGTTAATTTCTTCGGTTATTAAACCAGAAAAAGTATTTGAAATTACCTTACCCAAAACCGAAGATGATTATTTTTTAAAGAATTTTATTGTAGCTGCTTGTCATATTGCACGTGGAGGAAATTTGAGTTTAATAGGTAAAGAAACTGCGGATGTAAAATATTTAAACGAAGTGCAACCTGTAGTAAATACTGAGAAAAACCAGATTATGGGAAATGTAATTTATGTTGATAATTTTGGAAATATAATTACCAATATTGAGAAAAATCTTTTCAATACCATTGGTCAAGGACGTAAATTTGAGTTGAACGCCAGAAGTCATGTTTTTACTAAAATATTTAACAGTTATAATGAAATAGTAAATTTAGATATTCCTAAAGGAAAACGGAATGATGATGGCAAAAAACTAGCATTATTCAACTCAGATAATTATTTAGAAATAGCCGTTTATAAAAGTAACTTACAATCGGTTGGTGGTGCTTCTAGTTTAATGGGTTTAAATTATAGAGATTCTATTACCATACGTTTTTTATAAAATTTAAAATGACAGAAAAAAATAAGTATTTTGTACGAATTGTGAAAATGGAATTCCAAGATGATAAAACAGAGGAATTTTTAACCAATTTTAGAGCTGTAAAAGATAAAATTAGAGCGCAAAAAGGAAACCAATTATTGGAATTATACCAAGATAGAAATCAACCTAACATCTTTTTTACTTATAGTTATTGGGAAAAAGAAGAAGATTTAGAAAATTATAAAAAAACGGATTTATTCAAAACTGTTTGGGCAAAAACAAAAGTACTTTTTAGCGCAAAACCACAAGCTTGGAGCGTTGATAAGAGGGTTGTTTGTAGTTAGGTTTAAAGCCACGAATTACACCAATTAGCAAGAATTACTCTATTTTCCTTATGTGCCAATGTGTTTAAACCCGCAAATATCAATTATTTTATAGCACTTATCAATTTCATTTTTCAAAGCGAGTTAATTATCTTATTTTTGAAGAATAATTTTATAAATGATTCTCAAATTATAATATATGGAAAATGTAATCCCAAAATACGTAAGACCAATTACAAAAATAGACGATCCTATTAATACTCCTAGTTTTTGGGATGACGCAATTGATTCTTTTGATGAAAAAAAATATAAAGAAACTATTATCAATGTTTTGTCATATATAAACCCTGATATTTTTGATGGTATTGATGTAAGTGGTGATTTTGAAATTACCAAAATGCAAGGTTCTGCAGAAATTACTTTAAAAGTTACAAATAGCACTTTTAGTATTAAAGCACCTTTTGTTAGAATAACTAATGAAACCAATAAAGTAGCGCTTTTACGAAAAGTAGCAGAAGTTAATTTTAGCCCTTTGCGTTTAGCACAAATACATTTACATAATGATGAATTATGGTTTGAATATGAAATGTCAATCGAATTGGTGCAACCTAATAAATTGTATGATATTATACGTAATGTAGCCATTTATTCAGATGATTACGATGATGCATTCATTAACGATTATCAAGCTGTATTCTATAAAAAACCAAATTATAAAGAATTATCTAATACTGAAAAAGAACAGGTTTGGGTGCAAATTTCTGATATTTTTGAAGATTTTAGAAATTATGCTGCCTTTTTTAAAGAGAAAAGATGGGATGATTTTATTTGGGATATCTTGGTGATTTCATTTTTAAAAATATCAAACATGCCTTATGTTAATGGTGAATTGCGAACCGATTTAATTAAAAATGTAAGTCGTCTTTTTGATGGTGATTTAAACTTTAATTTTAGAGTAGATAAAGCCACAAATTTTATGAAAAAATTAATGGCAATGTCAAAAGAAGATATCTTAAAAAATGTATATCATGCAGAGCAATTAATTTCTTTACGTTGGAGAGCGTCTGAGCAAATTATTACTGACAGGTTAAAACGCAACTTAGAACAAGTACAGAAATACGAAAAAGATAAAAGTAATTTTAATGTTTCTTATTATCTACAATACACCTTCTTAAAATTAATATATGATTACAATTTAGAGGATAATTACAAACAAGCTATTTACGATGTTTTAGAAGATGTTTCTGGTTTAGACCCAACAAAAGCTGCTCCAAAACTAATTAAAGTTTTTTATGCTTTACAAAATGGAAGTATTAATAAAACAGAAATTAAACCAGAGAAAAAAGGATTCTTTTCTAAATTATTTAACTAATCAATCATGAAAAATACTAAAAATTCAATATATAAAATCATTACTTCTGGTGGAACAGGAACAGGATTCAAAACAGCAAATCACGATTTTTTAATCACTAATTATCACGTAATAAGCGGAAACAAAGAGGTTGCCGTAGAAGATCATCAAAAAAACAGGTATTTGGCACATGTGGTTATGGTAAATCCAGAAGTAGATTTAGCTTTTTTGAACGTAGAGGGTTTGCAAGGTGTTAAAAGCAATATTATTTTAAATAAAGACAAAGAAGTTGCCAATATGCAAAAAATCTTTATTAACGGATTTCCATTTGGAATGCCTTTTACCGTTACCGAAGGAATTGTATCTGCAAACAATCAACCTATGCACGGAAGAAAATACATTCAAACCGATGCTGCTGTTAATCCAGGAAATTCTGGTGGTCCAATGTTAGACGAGCAAGGTGTATTGGTTGGTGTTACTACATCAAAATTTACTGAGGCAGACAATGTTGGTTTTGGTATTAAACATACCGATGTGATTAAACAAATAGAAGATTTTACTTTTAACGATAATAAATATAGAGTAAAATGTAATTCTTGTGATGCTTTTATTGAGGAAGAAACCGAATTTTGTCCAAGTTGTGGAAATAGCATTAGTGCTTCTGTTTTTGATGAATTTGAGAAATCACATTTTGCTATTTTTGCAGAGGAAGCATTGGTTGAACTAGGAGCAAATCCTGTGTTGTGTAGAGCAGGACGAGATTTTTGGGAATTTCATCAAGGATCTGCTAGAGTGCGTATTTTTACGGTGAGTAATAACAATTATTTATTTGCCACTTCGCCTTTAAATATGTTGCCAAAAAGTAATTTGGAAGAGTTGCTTACTTATATTACTTCAAATCCTGTTGCACCTTATCAATTAGGAGTTTATGAGAATAAAATTTTTATTTCATATAGAACACATCTATCAGATATTTATTCTGGTAAAAAAGATGATATTAAAAAAGCCATTATTAATCTGGCTTTAAAAGCCGATGAATTAGATGATTTTTTCAAAGACAATTACGGATGTGAAATGTCCATGGAAAGTAAAAATGGTGATAATGAAGTAGCTCAAGTGCAACAAGCTATTGCGGAAAAAGAAGAAACGAATACAAATGATAACATAGAAACTCAAGCACAACAAACCATTGTAAAAAGCAAAGAAACAAATCAAAAAGACCAAAAAGAGGATGTAGTTGCTAAATTAAAAAAACTAAAAGACCTCTTAGAAATGGAATTAATTTCTGAATCAGATTATAACAAAAAGAAAGAAGAATTGTTGGATGAATTGTAAAAAAACTATTCCTAAGTTTTATATAAAAATGCTATGAAATGGAAAAACGCCATTACTGATTACACTTTATTTTTAAAAATAGAGAGAGGGCTTTCTCAAAATTCTATGGAGAGCTATCAACGTGATATTCATAAGTTGATGGCTTTTTTAGAACAGCATGAAATTTCACTTTCTCCTTTAACTATTGATGAACTTACTGTACAGCAGTTTATTTATTCCGTTTCAACGGAATTAAATCCACGTTCACAATCACGTTTAATCTCTGGATTACGCAGTTTTTTTAATTATTTAATTTTTGAAGATTACCGTAAAACCAATCCAACAGATTTAATTGAAACTCCAAAAATTGGAAGAAAACTACCAGATACCATTTCTACAGAAGAAATAGATTTAATTATTGCTCAAATAGATTTAAGTCATCCTCAAGGAGAGCGTAATAGAGCGATGTTAGAAACATTATACAGTTGTGGTTTGCGTGTAACAGAACTCATCACACTCCAATTATCTGATTTATTTTTTGAAGAAGGATTTATAAGAGTAATAGGTAAAGGAGATAAACAACGTTTTGTGCCTATAAACAGCAATACGCAAAAAATTATTTCTAATTATATCAATTTATTACGAGTACATCAAAAACCACAAAAAGGCTTTGAAGACACTATTTTTTTGAACAGAAGAGGCAAACAACTCACCAGAAATATGGTTTTTATGATTATACGTGATTTAGCCAAAGAAGCAGAAATTGACAAAAAAATAAGTCCACATACTTTTAGGCATTCTTTTGCAACACACTTGTTAGAAAATGGAGCTGATTTACGTGCCATTCAGCAAATGTTAGGTCATGAAAGCATTACCACAACCGAAATTTATATGCACGTTGATAGAAGTTTTTTAAAAGATGTCATGGAGAAATATCATCCTCGAAAATAAGATTTTCCTATTGATTACGTGTATTTTAGCCACTAATTGCACTAATTTTCACGAATTGCTATTTCTTTCTTATGTGTCTATGTGTTAAACCAAAAATTACACGAATTAATAATCTTTGAATATCTGCTTTATCTGTATAGTCTGTGTTCTAATTTTCAGGTACGATTACAAAAATTAAGTATGTTTATTGAAACACTGATTTTGCAGATGCTACAGTTTTACACAGATGTTTTATACAGATTTATAGAGTATTTTATATATCATAATGGAATTAATTATTTAATATTTAACACTCTTTTTATCTCATTATCTATATGATGGATTGTGATATCATCATCAAAGATTAGTGAACCTTGATAGTAAATAGTATCATTTTTTAATATAATTAAAGTGGGAAACTTATTAAAACCCAGACTATCGCATACAGAAAAATCTTTTGCATAAAGCTTATTAAATTTAAAGTTATATTTATCTTTAACTAATTGAATATTGTCATTAATGTTTTCTTTACGTACAGGTATATTTATACTATAAAAAACTACATTAGGATTATCTTTATATTCAAATACTTTTTTTTCAAAATCTGGAAATTTTTGTATGCAAACACCACAAGAAGTTGACCAAAAATCTAAAACATATACTTTATCCTTTTGGTTGAGAGTTGTTTTTTTTAGATTGGATGTGTAAAGGGAGATGTTTGGTGTTTTTTTAATAAAAGTAGATTTTCTTCCGTTATAATATGCTCTATAATCATTATACCCATATAACATGAAAAAAGTAAATATAAAGGGAAAAAGAAGTGATTTATACTTTTTCCCTTTAGAATAATATCCTGAAAATAATGCAGGAATAAAGAAAATAAATATCATAAAGAAAAACTTAATTATATCATTTCCTTCTATTATATTTACAATTAAAGTTAATGAAAAATATCCTAAAATAGTATATAATATTTCATTTTTAGATTTTAAAAGAAAACTAAAAAAATAGATAAATAATATAAATATTAACGTGTTATATTTAAAATCACCACTTGTTATAATAGTCGTTACTATGTGGATTAAAAACGGTAATAATATAAGTATAGTTTTTCTTTTCATTAAATTGGTTTTAAAATTAAGAACAATCTCCAGTACAATCTGAACTTCCAATCATACCACAACCTCCATTTGTTTCATCACAACCTCCGCCGTAACAAGATTGCCACCAACCCCAACACCACCATCTACAATTACAATTAGATAAATCTCTACCTGGGTTTACTTTTTTATTTTGGTCAGTCTTATAAGGAGTTTTTATAACTCCATAGGTGAAAAATGAATCATATAAAAATTCTTTTGACCAACCAAAATCATCCATGCTTTTTTTTAACCATTCAAACATAATTTCATCTTCTTCTTTTGTATTTGTTTTAGAAAAATCTTTTGTTTTTATAAAATTACTTACAAATAATAAATGTTTAAGTTCTTCTTTAGAGAAATTATTATTATGTAATACCTCATTGTATTTTTCAGTCCAAAGTTGTTTTTTTCTTTTAGGAGTAAACATTCTAAGAGCTGCTTGTTGATGTGGTATATCTAACTTAGATAAATCTTCCCTACTCATATTGTTTAGTTCCGTTTTATTAGATTTCACCCATGCATCAATTTCAGAGTCGCAACTATAACATACTTCTTCTACGGTGCTACAACTAGAAAGCAACAAACCTCCTAAAATTGCAAATGTTAAAAATAATCGTTTCATAATATAAAATTTTAAAAATTAATAATAATGAATTATTATTTAAAGTCGTTATTCTAATTTTGGCACTTTGCCATTTCGACTTTGTTGGCCTTTAAAATTACGGTTCAGTGAGTGTTTTATTTCCTTGTTTTTATTCCTTAAGTAGGATGAGCTTAAATAAACACTGATTACTAGGTTTTTATAATTACCAGCTAAAACAAACAAATAATGCTTGTCTTTTCTTTATAAAAACCAAAGTCCAACTATTATGAAAAAATCAAAAAATTGATAAAATAGTTTATCTTTGCGCTGTTGAACTTTGGTTTGGCTAGGGCATCTCTATTGGTCTGTAAACTTAATATGAGGTGTCCTTTTTTTTTCATATATAATTGTTTAATTCTACGAGGTAAAGATATAATAAAACTTTTAATAAAACCTAGCTAGTCCTAGTGATTTTTCGTTTTTTTTTGAAAATTGTTTTTTTTTTTTTTTTTTTTTAAAATTTTTAATTTTATTTTTTTTAATTTTTTTTTTTTTTTTTTTTTTAATTTTTTTTTTTTTTTTAAATTTATTTTTT
>Ga0256840_1002742_pt1 | contig 15155 bp, 15 predicted proteins | sample 355202metaG_FD_185969 | JGI IMG/M metagenome (GOLD analysis project Ga0256840, IMG submission 185969) | Hydrothermal vent microbial communities from Mid Atlantic Ridge, Atlantic Ocean - 355-202 | ecosystem: Environmental > Aquatic > Marine > Hydrothermal vents | place: Atlantic Ocean: Mid...
TTTAATCATTTAGAGAGAAATTATAAGTTTTATTATTTGTATAGAGTATAAAGATTATTGTTATAAGCCCTTTAGTTTTGGTGTTTTGAGGCTTTTGATAGAGTGATTTTAGGTGCGAAAGTTAAGGAATATCTTTTTCTCTTGAACCTCATTTTCTATCAGTGCATCTTGTGCATTATTAAGAATATTCATAACAGCATGAGCCAACTCATTTTTATAGCTATAGAGAGAGTGATTTGCATCATGTGTAAAAAAGACTTTTATTTTAAGACTCTTGAGTCTAGGGTTTAGTAGATTTAAAAGATCATCTATCGTATCATTCAGATAAAACTGCTCTTTTTCTTCTTTTTCAATAAAAAAATTCCTAAAATCATCTATGGTTTTTGACATCAACTCTATCTGTGTTGCAGAATTGTTTTGAAAATATTGCATAGCTTCATCATCAAGACGATTTTTTTTATATTTTGATAAGACAAGTTGATTTACTAAAGAGAGATTATTTAAGGGTTGTCTCCACTGATGTGCTATCATCGTTATCATCTCACCTATCTGTGCTAGTCTATTTTGCCTGAGTATCATAAGCTCTTGTTCTCTATTTTTTGCAACTTCAGTGCTTACACGCTCTTGCAAAATTACTTCTTGCTTTTTTCTCTGCTCGAACAAGACGCCAACTCCATAGACTATAATAATTAGCGACAAAACAAAAAGGTCATAATTAATAATATTATCTAAAGCAGAATTAACAGTAAACGCTCCAATATCAAGGTGTACAGAATAGGCAGCTAAAGTAGAAACACTTATCAGTAAAACAGCTCCATGAACAATGCTTTTTATCACTACAACAGCTATAATTACTGGTAAAATAATATTAAAAAGCACAAAAGGATTTGTTAACTTATCAACAATAAGTAAGGCATAAAAGAAAACACCAACACTCAGCAATAAAAAGAGGTACTCCAAAAGAATTTTTTTACTCTTATGGCTCTTAAAAAACATCAATAAAAAGGGAGTAAACAGAAACTGCCCTATCACATTTCCAAACCACCACGAGAGTGTCAAATAGAAAAAATTCTCTTGCGTAATATAATCAAAAAAGAGCAAGGCAGAGTTTCCAGACAGTGCACTAAAAGGCTGCAATACAAAGATAACTACTCCAAACAAAAGAGCAAAATCTCTAAAATTATTCATCTCTTTTTGAAAATGAAACCTCTCTAAGATATAAAATCCTATAAATGCTTCTAGGGAGTTCGTTGATGCGATACTCAAAGCAGGCAATATATCAAGTCCATTCGTAAATGCCAAAAGAAACTGCCCTATAAATATCCCAGGTATAACTCTCTTTCCAAAATACAGCACAAAAGCAAGCGCAAAACCTTCAGAGGGGAACATTCCTATACTAACTATACTCTCATGAGCTAAAAAATAAAAACTTACCTTACCTAGAAGAAGATAGAGAGAGGCTAGTATAATTATCAGCTGTGGTGTTTTATTCATTATCAACAATTTTTGAAAAATTGAGTGGCTCTGGTTTGCCAAAATAGTAGCCTTGAGAGAAGTCTATACCTAGGTCTTTGACAATTTCATATATTTTTTCATTTTCAATAAACTCTGCAACTGTCTGCAAATTTTGCTCTTTGGCAAAGGTCACGATACTTTTTACAGCAGAGAGTGAGTAAGAACTTGTCTCTATATCACGAATAAGGCAGCCATCTATCTTTAAAATATCTGGCTGATAATCTAAGAGTCGCTCATAATTAGAGTAGCCTGCACCAAAGTCATCTATAGCTATTTTCACCCCATATTTTTTCACTTGGGCAATAAAATTTTTCACAACTTTAAAATCTTTTATCCCCTCATCTTCAAGTAACTCAAACACAACTCTATGTGCTTCATCTTTGTAACTCTGTAAAAACTCTAAAATCTTTTTTCTCATATTTTTACTCTCTATATCCAAGGCAGAGAGATTGATAGATATATCAACAGTGCTATTATTTAAAATCGCAAAGGAGTGCTCTAAAACTATCTGAGTAATTTTCAGATACGCACTACTTTTTTTAGCGATATCCAAAAAGAAAAAAGGAGACAATACTTTCTTATCTTCATCAACAAGACGCACCAAAGACTCATATTTCACTATCTCTTGCGTATTATTATCTACAATGGGTTGAAAATAAGAGAGTATTCGTGCATCATGGATAGCATTTTGAATCATAGAGACTTTTTTCATATTTTCTCTGGCTTTTTCATGTTCTCTCTGCGCAAGATTATTTGCTAAAAGCAGATTTTCTTTACTCTTTTGTAGTTTTTGTATCCCTAGTTTTACTGATTCTAGTATCTTCTTTTTATCATAGGAGTAGGAGATTAAAGTTGAGATATGATATTCAAGTGAACCAACAACAAGCTTCTCATCTTGCATCTGTATCTGATAATTTTTCAAATCATCAATAAACTTTTTTATATTGCCAATATACTGCGTAGCATCTAAAACAAAGGCGTACTCGCCCTTTTCAAGCGAGTACATCTTCTCAAAAGTGTATAAATTTGAGAATTTACTCTCAAAAAACTTATAGGCCTCATCTTGTAAATCAGACATACTCTCTTCATCATAAAAATCTTCTATTATCTCATAATTATCTAGTTTTAGATAGACCAAGAGAGGGTAAGAAGCATTTTTTAGCTCTATTTGAAGCTGATTAAGAGGATTCATTATAGATGTTATATCATTTCTAAGTGAGATATATTCTATTGTATCTCCTGCTGAATCTAGTATTGGCATCACCAAGCTATCTACATAATAGCTTTTACCATCTTTAGCTAAATTTCTCACAACTCCTTTCCAAACCTCTTTTTTTTGTATAGTTGTCCACATATCTTGAAATATGCTCTTACTGTTATCTGGATGTCTTACAATATTGTGATTTTTTCCTATAAGTTCTTCACGAGAGTAGCCAGAGATAGTACAAAAAGCATCATTCACATAGGTGATAATCCCTTTAAGATTAGCCTTTGAAACGATAGAGCTCAAGTTTGTCGCTCTTTGGTAATTTTCTAAGAGATTGAGATTCTCTTTTGCATCAGCAATATATTTATACTTTTTTCCTACCTTTGCAATTACTCTTAAGAGGTGATCTAAATTGATAGGCTTTAAAATATAATCATCAATACCCAACTCTATACCACTCATTAAAAAATCTGCTTCATTATGTGCAGAGAGAACAACAAGAGAGATATCTTTATCTTTTTCTCTTATCTTTTTACAGAGTTCTAAACCATTCATCTTGGGCATATTTATATCTGTAATGACAATATCAAAATCATTTTCTAAAAAAATTTCATACGCCTCTAAACCATTTTCAGCAACAGTTATATCTTTAAAAAAATCTTCTAAAAGCATAGTTGTCATCTTACGGGCGTCTATATTATCTTCCACAAATAATAATTTTAAATCTTCAGCATACTCTATTGCACTATCATACATATACAAACTCCTTTTAAGAGACCTATTATACCAAAAAAATCTACTCTAAATCTGTAGAATAAATTTTATAAAAATGCTATACTGCTGTATGCAAAAAATAAGAATGCTTTTAGTAGAAGATGATGAACTCGCATGTGAACTCGTATATCAATATTTTCAAGATTGTGGTTTTGATGTTACGCCTGTTTTTTGCGCTACTGATAGTATCGCTAATATTAACAATAAAAAATACGACATTGTACTTTTAGATATAAACTTACCTGATTTCACGGGATTTGAAGTTCTCAAAAGCATACGAAGTCACATATCTCCGCCTATTATCATGACGAGTGCAAGAACAGAATTTGAACTTCTATCATTACTACTAAAACACGAAAACCATGTAGTAAAACGAGAAGAGCTAATACACTCAATATCAAAAATTAGTTCACCCCGTTCTTTGGATAATCATATAAAAAATATTAGGAAAAGATTAGACGATGACGGAAACAAAGCCATATATCTCAAAACAGAATATGGCGTAGGATATTATTTACATGTAAGCTAATGCTTACATGTAAGAAGAGTTATATTTTACTGACGAGCTTCTTTTAAAGTGTCTGCGATCATAAAGGCTAACTCTAAAGATTGATCGGCATTCAGACGAGGATCACAGTGAGTATGATAACGGCTTAAGAGGTCATTTTCACTCACTGTAAAAGTTCCCCCTGTACACTCAGTCACATCTTGACCTGTCATCTCTAAGTGAACACCACCAGCAATAGTTCCCTCAGCTTTATGCACTTGAAAGAACTGTTTCATTTCAGACAAAATTCCCTCAACAGGGCGTGATTTAAAACCATTTGCTGTTTTATATACATTGCCATGCATAGGATCGCACGACCAGACAACATTAAGCCCAGCGGCTTTAACAGTCTGAACAAGACGAGGCATATCATCAAGAACCTTATCCGCACCCATACGAACAATAAGATTTAAGCGACCCATCTCATTTTCAGGGTTAAGCTTTTCACATACACGCACTAAATCATCATTGCTCATGCTCGGTCCACATTTGATACCGATAGGGTTATGAATACCGCGCATATACTCTATATGAGCACCATCAATCTGGCGTGTTCTATCGCCTATCCATAACATATGTGCAGAAGTATCATACCAGTCACCAGTGAGTGAATCTTGACGCGTAAAAGCCTCTTCATAATTGAGAAGAAGTGCCTCATGTGAAGTATAAAAATCTGTTTCACGCAAGGTTCGATAAGTCTTAGAAGTTACGCCGCAAGCCTCCATAAAACGCAAAGAGTCTTCAATATTTTGCGCTAAAGTCTCATACTTATCACTCATCTTATTTTGCTTGGCAAACCCGAGATTCCATTTATGGACTTGGTGAAGATCAGCCAAACCTCCCGTTGCAAAGGCACGCACAAGGTTTAAGGTAGCTGATGATTGATTGTAAGCTTTTATAAGACGATCAGGGTCAGGAACACGAGCCGCTTCACTAAACTCAACACCATTAATAATGTCACCACGATAACTTGGTAAGGATACCCCGTCTATAGTTTCAAAATCACTAGAGCGTGGTTTTGCAAACTGTCCGCCCATGCGTCCAATCTTAACAACAGGGACACCACCTGCAAAGCTCATTACAACAGCCATCTGCAACATTACTTTAAAAGTATCACGGATATTTGTTGCATTGAATTCACTAAAGCTTTCAGCACAGTCGCCACCTTGGAGTAAAAATGCTTTTCCCCTGCCGACATCTCTTAATTGTTTTTTCAGATTTCGCGCTTCACCTGCAAAAACAAGTGGTGGATAGTTTTTCAATTCTTCTTCTATCTTTTTAAGATGTTTTTGATCTTCATAAATTGGTTGTTGTAATATTGGAAAATTTCTCCAACTTTGTGGATTCCAAGTGCTCATGCTATAGCCTCTTTTATTTTTCTATTTTATTCGGTGCGATTTTAGCAATAAGAACCTAAATATGGACTGATAACAAGACTTAATGATAGAGATAATCAAAATTTAAACGATTTTTTAAAATTTATTGCTATAATTCTCAATACTTTAACACTTAAAGAGTGCAACTATGAAAAAAGACCTTGCTTTAACAATAATTACAGAAGTCTATGATGAAATTGCCAGCCATATTAACGAAAAAAATGAAGATGTTGATGAAAGTGAAATCATAGATTTCCTTCATGGTATCGCTCAAAAACTTTTTACAAGCTCTTTTCATCTTCCACTTGACCTGCACTCGCAACAGATGAGCTTTGATGATGAATATAAAACCTTAGCATCAGCAGGTCTCAGCTCTTATAAAAACACAAATGATATTATGGAATCTATCCGTCAGACACAGTGTGAAATTATTGAAGAAGCCAATCAAAAACAACTTATTAATGAAGAAAATATTTCTCAGCGTTTTAAAGATATTCAGCATCATATGAGTAGTGAAATAAGTAGAGCAAACGAAACTATTACTGATTTACATAAACAGCTCCATGAGCTAGAACGAAAAGCTCGCATTGACCCTCTTACAAAAACATTTAATCGTCGCTCAATGGATGAGTATATGAATATCAAATGCAATAAAAACGCACATGCAGATCATTTTCACCTCCTTATTCTTGATATTGATGATTTTAAAAAGATCAATGACACCTTTGGGCATATTGCAGGCGATAAGGTGTTAATTTTTCTTGCTAATATTTTCAAAAAAACACTCCGAGATGGTGATCCTGTATTTCGTTATGGTGGTGAAGAATTTGTTATTATATTAAATCGCACGGACAAAGAGGGTGCACTCTTAGTAGCACGACGTATTTTAGAAATCGTTAGAAATAACAAACTTCTCTTTAAAAACAGACAGATGGCAATCACTCTCAGTATTGGTCTTGCTCACTGCAAAGAAGAGGATACACCTATCTCGATTATAGAACGTGCTGATAAAGCACTCTATGAAGCAAAGCATACGGGTAAAGATCAACTCCAAGTAGCAAAGGACTAGAGAGATGGATATTCACTATTTTGACATCGTTGTCGGTGTTATCGTACTGCTTTTAGGGCTTAAAGGTATTTTAAATGGTTTTTTTAAAGAACTTTTTGGTCTTATTGGAATCATAGGTGGAATTTATATCGCTTCACGCTTTGGGGCTGAAGTTGGTAACAGTATCAGTGATCTTATTTTTCACTTTGATAATCAATCTGCAAAAACATTTGCTGGTTTTCTACTCACCTTGATGGTTTTTTGGATTTTTATGACACTTATAGGCATAACTTTTAAAAAGCTCTCTAACGCAAGCGGTTTAGGTCCTATAGATAAGCTTTTTGGCTTTATTATTGGAAGTGGCAAATTTTTTCTCATTGCATCGGTAATCTTTTTTGCTGTTAACAATATCAAAACATTACAGAGCAATCTTGCGCCACTAATGGAAAAAAGCATTCTTTATCCTATTCTTATTGAAACAGGAGATATAATTATGCATATTGACCCCACTGAACTTTCATCAGATGTCAAAACTTCCATAAACGAGGGTGTTGAAAAAATACAAGATGCTAGCAATAAAAAGATAAGCCAAAAAGCCAAAGAGATGATAGAAGATGTAAAAAAGAACATCCAAACAGAAGATAAATAGGACATTTTATATGAATTCTCAAACTGATTTCACACAGCGTACTGTTGAATATGAAATATTATTAGCTCGCTTTAAAGAATTGCTAAAAAAGAATGCTTACAAATACACTATACAAAGAGAGGTGATTTTAGAAACTCTTTATAAAAGCGATGAGCATCTTACGCCTGAGGCATTGCATCAGCTTATTAAAGAGAAGTTTCCTGAACTAAAAACAGGTATTGCAACTATCTATCGTACACTCTCTTTACTAGAAGATTCAGATATGGTGACCTCACTCTCTTTTGGCTCTCAAGGAAAGAAGTATGAGCTTGGCGCAAAAGAGCATCATGACCATATGATTTGTACGAAATGCGGTACTATTACAGAGTTTGTTGATGAGGCTATAGAAGAGCGACAACACCGCATTGCTGAAGAATTCGGCTTTGAGATGCAAGATCACTCTATGCAGATTTATGGTATCTGTAAAAACTGCAAAAATTAAGATTTATTTATGACTAAAAAGGAAAACTAATTAATGTTTGAAAACCCCTATATACAACAACGTATTGAAAAAACACATCGCTTAAAAGAGGCTGGTTTCAATCCTTATTCCAACGAGAGTAGGCGTGATACAACTATAGCAAAATATCTTAACGTAAATGATGATATTATATCACTTCAAGAGAAACGTGATGAAAATCGTATCTATACTGTTGTAGGACGTATTAAGTTTTTTCGCCTTATGGGAAAAGCTAGCTTTTTAAAAATCGAAGATGAGAGTGGCATATTGCAGATTTATGTTGCACGAGACAATCTCGCTGAAGGTTTTTACAACACTGTATTCAAAAAATATATAGAAGTTGGTGATATTATCGAAGTAACAGGCTATCCCTTTGTAACTAACAAAGGCGAACTCTCCTTACATGTAAGCCATTTGCATATTCTCACCAAAGCCATCTCCCCACTACCTGAAAAGTTTCACGGTGTTACAGATAAAGAGATTCGATACCGTCAACGCTATTTAGACTTAATTATGAATGCTGATGTGCGCAAGACATTTAAAACTCGTAGTAAAATCATCTCTTTGACACGCCGTTTCTTTGAAGATAAAGGCTTTTTAGAGGTGGAAACACCTATGATGCACCCTATTGCTGGCGGTGCAAATGCAAAACCTTTCACCACTCATCATAATGCATTAGGAGTTGATCGCTTTTTGCGTATTGCACCTGAACTTTATCTCAAGCGTCTTATTGTTGGTGGCTTTGAAGCAGTTTTTGAAATCAACCGTAACTTTAGAAACGAGGGCATGGATGCGACACATAATCCTGAATTTACCTCTATCGAATTTTATTGGGCTTACAAGACCTACAAAGACCTTATAGAGCTTACTAAAGAGTATTTTTCTTATCTTTTTGAACACTTAGACCTCCCTTCAAAGCTTCCTTATGGGGACATGGAAGTTGATTTTACTGACTTTAGAGAGATTGGTTTAGTAACTTCTTTACATGTAATAGGAGGAGTTCCTGAAAGTATTGTCAATGACAAAGAGGCTATCTTGGCATTTTTAAGAGAAAACTCTCTTGAAGCAAATGATAAAATGAGCTTAGGACAACTCCAAGGTGAACTTTTTGATGAGTTTGTTGAAGCAAAACTTATCAATCCAACATTTATCACAGAGTATCCTGTAGAGATTTCACCACTTGCAAGAAGAAGCGATACAAATCCAGAGGTCACAGAGCGTTTTGAGCTCTTTATAGCGGGACGCGAGATAGCCAATGCTTTTAGTGAGCTTAATGACCCAATCGATCAGCTCTCGCGCTTTGAAGGGCAGCTCGAAGCTAAAGAGAGTGGTGATGATGAAGCCCATGAGATGGATGAAGACTTTGTAACGGCATTAAGCTACGCAATGGCTCCAACAGCAGGGCAAGGCATAGGCATGGATAGACTTGTAATGCTCCTAACCAATGAGCACTCTATTCGAGATGTATTGCTCTTTCCAGCAATGAAACCACTAAATAATGAGATTAAAACAGAAACAAAGGAATAAAATGAGTTTTTTAAAAGAGTACGATAACGAAATATTTGAGTTATGTGAAAAAGAGTTAGAGCGTCAATCAGATCATTTAGAGATGATTGCCTCAGAAAACTTTACACTCCCTGCTGTTATGGAAGCGATGGGTTCAGTTTTTACAAACAAGTATGCCGAAGGGTATCCAAGCAAACGCTACTATGGTGGTTGTGAGTACGCTGATGGTGTTGAGCAGTTAGCTATCGACAGAGCTTGTGAGCTTTTTGGATGTAATTTTGCCAATGTCCAACCACACTCAGGAAGTCAAGCCAACGGGGCTGTTTATGCAGCACTTATAAAAGCTGGTGATAAGATTTTAGGAATGGACTTAAGCCACGGTGGACACTTAACACACGGTTCTAAGCCTAGTTTTTCAGGAAAAAACTATCACTCATTTACTTATGGTGTTGAGCTTGATGGTCGTATTAACTATGAGCGTGTTTTAGATATCGCTAAAATTACTCAGCCGAAGATTATCGTTTGCGGTGCTTCTGCCTATGCGAGAGAGATTGACTTTAAAAAATTCCGAGAAATTGCTGATGAAGTGGGTGCTATTTTATTCGCCGATATCGCCCATATTGCTGGTTTAGTCTGTGCAGGTGAGCACCTTAGTCCATTTCCTTATGCAGATGTCGTAACAACAACAACGCATAAAACACTCGCTGGACCTCGTGGTGGTATGATTATGTGTAATGATGAAGCTATCGCTAAAAAAATCAACTCTGCAATCTTCCCAGGTCTGCAAGGAGGTCCGCTTGTGCATGTTATCGCTGCAAAAGCAGTTGGTTTCAAATACAACCTCTCTGATGAGTGGAAAGTCTATGCTGCTCAAGTAAAAGCAAACGCTTCTGTCTTAGCAGATGTACTTATCAAACGGGGTTATGATGTTGTGAGTGGCGGAACAGACAATCACCTCGTTCTTGTCTCATTTTTAAACAAAGATTTTAGTGGAAAAGATGCCGACGCTGCCCTTGGTCGTGCAGGTATCACCATCAATAAAAACACAGTCCCAGGCGAAACGCGTTCTCCTTTTGTCACTTCAGGAATCCGTATCGGTTCACCTGCTTTGACATCACGAGGCATGAAAGAGAAAGAGTTTGAAATTATTGCCAATAAAATTGCTGATGTTTTAGACGATATTAATAATGAAGATCTGCAAGCAAGTATCAAAGAGGATCTCAAAGCCTTGGCTCAAAATTTTATTATTTATACACAATCAACATACTAAGGAATTAAATAATGGCTGTTAGTTCAATGGATTTAAAACTCATAAAAATGCTCACCGATCACTACTGGCAAAAAAATAACAGTGTCACGGATAAGATTAGCTACAAAGGGCGTACTTTTTACAATAAGTATGAAAAAATCAATAAAACAATGACTCAGTCTGTTATCAATCAACATCTCAAAGGTGAGATTACTATTGCTCACTCTTTAATCAACTCACGCGATAAAGTAGAAAACATAGTTATCGACTATAATGGTAGAGATCCTGAGCGTTTTTACCATAAGGCACAGCTTTTGCTTAGAGAAGAGGGATATCTCAACTTTACTGCCTTTAAAACAAAGACAGAGGGACATTTACATGTATATATTCACAAAGGGCATACTACCTTGCAAGAAGCCTATCAGCTAGGAAAGATGCTCTCTATGAAGCTTGCAGCAAAGCAACCTAAACAGTGGAGAGTTTTCCCAACGCAAGACTTGCCACTTGAGTACAATATATTAAATGTGCCTTATGAGGTCTATGCTAAAGAGCGTGGCTCATCATTTGCCAAACATATGTGAAACCCGTAAAGAAAAAGCCAACTGCTTGGCTTTTTTAGGGTTGGAACCAGAGGTGATGTGCGAAGCACCACCGACGGAGACCTTTTGAAGCCAACTGCTTGACTTTTTTAGGGTCGGAACCAGAGGTGATGTGCGAAGCACCACCGACGGAGACCTTTTAAACTTAAACAAATAAAGGAATACTGATGGAAGAAAAAAACGAACTTAATGATATTATCTTAAATAAGTCTGCGCAGAACGGAAATAATAAAAAACTCCTACTCGCAGTAGCAACACTCACCATTATTCTCATTATTGTTGTTGTTATTATGAATTCTCTTAAGTCCGAGAACACAAATAACCTTCCTCAAGCAGCTTTACTTCCTGAACCTATCACCCAAAACAATTCCCTGCGTGATGATCCTCTTTTTGAACCTGTTGAAGTGATAGAAGAAGAGAGTGCAGAAGAAAATAGATTAAACAAAATTGCTCAAAAACTCAAAGCGCAAAGTATGCAAAAAGAGCAAGATAATTCCGTTATCGAAGAAGAAGAAGTTATTGTAGTTGAAAAACCAGCAGTAGTTGTAAAAAAAGCAAAGCCTGCTAGAGTCAAACCAGCGGTAGTTGTAAAAGCAGAACCTACGCCTGTAGTCCATGCTAAAAAAGCTCCAACTGTTGGAGAATATTATGTTCAAGTAGGCTCTTTTACAAAACTCAAACCATCCGATGCTCTTTTGAAAAAAATACGCACACAAGGATATAAATATACCTATCATAAAGTCACTATCAAAGGAAGAGCTATCAAAAAAGTTCTTATTGGTCCTTTTGCAACAAAACAAGAGTCTCAAAAAGCGCGCACACAAATTAAGCGTACTATTGAGCCTGCTGCTTTTATCTTTAAGATGAAATAGATGGTATTTTCAACACAGTTTACCCTTGATCAATTTGCACCGATTGCGGTCTATCAAAAATTAAAGTCACTCTATAAAGATGAAGTAACTTTCCTTTTTGAGAGTGCGAGTAACTCTGGTGGTAATTATAGTATAGTTATCATTGGGGCAAGAGAGCGTCTGACTTATAAAGATGATAGCACCTATTATACTGATAAAAATGCTAAACAATCGCTCATAAAAGAGTCCCCTTTTGAATTTTTAAAAAGCTACTATGCCAAGCTTGATCAAGAAGCCTACTTGAAACGCTCAAAAGAGCTAGGCGTTGGCTATATTGATGGGTTTATAGGTTTTATAGGCTATGACATGGTAAAAGTTTTTGAACCTGTCTTAAAACCTTATATGCAAACACTAGAAGATGAGACGCATACACCCGATATGGATCTCATCTTACCAAAAAATGTCCTTATCTACTCGCATAAAGATCATAAAGTTACTCTCTTAAGTGCTATCAATACAAGTCAGTTTGACATTATTGAAAATGCTCTCAAATCGGACTACTCCTATACGCCTCTTGTGCCTATGGTTGGAGAGGACAAAGGAAGTTTTGCTTTTTCCAAAGAGAAATTTTTTGATATGGTTGACAAGTCCAAGGAGATGATTTTAAGTGGTGATGTTTTTCAGATTTTGATGACAAATCGTTTTACTCGAAATATAAAAGTCGATCCTTTTAGTTTCTACCGCATCTTACGCACAAAAAACCCTTCGCCTTACATGTACTTGATGGAGTATGAAGATTTTAGTATCGTGGGAAGCTCTCCTGAGGTTATGGTACGACTTCAAGAGGGTGAGCTTCTCTTGCGTCCGATAGCAGGAACGAGAAAACGTGGTACAACAAAAGAGCGTGACCGTGAACTTGAAGAGGAGCTTCTTGCTGATCCTAAAGAGTGCGCTGAACATCTTATGCTTATAGATTTAGGGCGTAATGATGTCAGTCGTGTTGCAAAAACAGGCAGTGTAAAAGTCTTAGATATGATGCACATAGAAAAATACTCCCATGTGATGCATATCGTCACAGATGTTGTTGCAGAGATTGCAGATGATAAAGATATGTTTGACCTCTTTGCAGCCACCTTTACCGCTGGAACGATGACTGGTGCGCCTAAGATTCGTGCGATGGAGCTTATCTCAGAATTTGAAGGGCTTAAGCGTGGCTTTTATAGTGGCTCTATCGGTTACTTTGGCTTTGATGGCAATATGGACACGGCTATCACCATCCGCACCTCTTTAGTCACTCCCGAAAAAGTGATACTTCAAGCAGGTGCAGGCATTGTCGCCGACTCACTCCATGAACTTGAATACCTTGAGGTTCACAATAAACTCGGCGCACTTATGAGTTCACTCGATGACTTAAATCCCTCATGAAAATCTTCGCAATTTTTGGTGACCCCGTGTCACACTCACGCTCCCCCCTGATGCACAATAGCGTCTTTCAAGCCTTGCATGTAAATGCCTCTTACATCAGAGTCCATCTCACAGATGGCACAAAACTCAAAGAGACTTTTTTTAGTCTTAGTCTTAGTGGCGCAAATGTTACTGTCCCACACAAAGAGGCAGCCTTTCGAGCCTGTGATGAAATACGAGGCTTTGCAAAAAAGATAGGCGCAGTCAATACTCTTATCAATGAAAATGGTCGCCTCATAGGCTATAACACTGATGCAGATGGTTTCATGTTTGCAATAAGAGATTTCTTACATGTAAAGACTATCTTGCTTATCGGCGCAGGTGGCACAGCCAAAGCCTTGGCAAATAAGTTTATAGATGAAGGCTTACATGTAACAGTCTTAAATCGCTCTAAAGGAAGACTCTCTTATTTTCAAGAGCTAGGGCTTTTATGTAAGACTTGGGAAGATATAGAGATAAAAGAGTACGACCTCATCGTAAACACCACTTCAGCAGGCTTAGAAGATGACGCCTACCCAGCTCCACTAGAGATACTTGAGCCTCTTTTAAAAAAAGCAAGATACAGCGCTGATGCCATCTATGGAAAAGTCACTCCATTTTTGCAACTCTCAAATAAGCTAGGGCTTACATGTAAAGATGGCGCTGATATGCTCTTAGGGCAAGGTGTTTTGGCAAATGAGCTTTTTACAGAACATACTCTTGATAAGAATGCTATTGAAAAAGTGATGCAAGAGAGCTTTTTGTATTAATTGTGTAACTATTTTAGTATAGAATGTGCTTCTAACTTTAAAAAAGGAGATTTTATGCGAAGAAAAGTTAACAATCATAGACGAAGACGCGCCACAAAAGCTATCAATGCAGACTAAAGACAACTCTCTTTGCAAGACTGCATTGTCTCAAAAGGAACAATTCCCCCACAGCCTCCCCAGATAAATTCCTTACATATAAGACTTTTTGTGTCAAAATAATATCTTGGAATATACGCTCTACATCTTCCTGCTTCACCTTTTTGCAGACATTTTGGGTTGATTTTTTTCTCTTTTACAGGTGAATTTGCCACACAACCACTTAAAAATAGTACAAATATCAATAATAATTTTTTCATATCACACTTTCACACAAAATTATACTTTCACCCTGTCTTCTAACGCTCTGCTGAGTGATAAGATATCAATATTTTCTAAACTAACCCCAGTAGGCACACCTTGGGCAATTCGAGAAAAACGGACATTTGTATCTTGGAGTTTATCTTCGATAAAGAGTATCACCGCGTCATTAGCGATAGAGGGTGTCATCGCAAAAACAACTTCCTCCACTTCTGTACTTACACGATTGCGTAGATGTGAAATATCTAAAGCATCAAGCGCTTCTAGGACAAAATAGTGCCCATCAAAAAGTCCATTTTCTTCAAACATCAAGATATCTTTTGCACTCTCTATTATACATAATATCTTCTCATTTCGCCTCTCATCGGAGCAGATATAGCAGAGCTCATCTTCGCTCATTCCTCCACACTGTACACACTTTTTGATACTTCCTAGTGCACTTTCTATAGCGTGAGCAATTTTGACTGCGCTAAAACTATCATGCATTAACATGTGATAAGCAAGACGCGTGGCTGATTTTTTCCCTATAGTTGGCAGACTCTCTAAGGCCTCTACTAAGGAGTTGAATTTTTCTAACTGTTTCATTTTTGAATTTTACCTTGATAATTCTTTGGGAGCCATATATATATCCTTAACTTCTCTTGTAAACTCCCAGCCTTTTCAAGTGCCTCCTCTCCAAAACCCAAAAACAGGTCAGCACGAACACTTCCTTTAATAGCACCACCCGTATCTTCCGCAAAAACCATCTGCTTATAAGAGTCGCTC
>Ga0256840_1002743_pt1 | contig 15142 bp, 15 predicted proteins | sample 355202metaG_FD_185969 | JGI IMG/M metagenome (GOLD analysis project Ga0256840, IMG submission 185969) | Hydrothermal vent microbial communities from Mid Atlantic Ridge, Atlantic Ocean - 355-202 | ecosystem: Environmental > Aquatic > Marine > Hydrothermal vents | place: Atlantic Ocean: Mid...
TGGTGGTGCTGCTACAACATTTACCGTTCTTGTAACCTCTGTTGCTGCATTTCCTGCTGCATCAGTTACATTATACGTTACGGTATAGCTTCCTGCTGTTGCTGTATTTACAGCTGTTGCATCTATGCTTGCTGTTAATCCTGTATCTACATTGTCCGTTACCGTTGCTCCCAACTCTGCATACGTATCTCCCACCGTTAATACTTGTGGGTTGGCTCCTATTAATGCAATCACTGGTGCTTCTGTATCCTCACCAACTTTTTCAACCGTTAAAGCTCTTGCACTTGCATACTTCCACGCATTGTCACTTCGTAGAGCAACATATGAAGTTGTTTCTGTGGCTACAAAGGTAAACTCTTTTGTTACTTTTGTTCCTCCTGTTACCATTGCTGATGATGCTATAACACTTGTTTCACCTACAACCGGAACAACACTACTGACTGTTACATAAGAGTTTGCAACAAACTCTTCATTACTATTAACATCTGCTCCAATTAACTCTACTGATACAGTGTAGGTCTCACCTATCTCAGTTACAAACGCTTTGTATGTACCGGCTCCTGCCTCTGCTGATGCAGCATATATATACTCCTCACCATTATATGTTCTTATATAAGTTGAGTTATTATATGTTTCTCCAAAACTTATCCACTCTAAATTTGCTTCTCCAATAACTTTTGTAAGTAACTCTCCCGAAGCCTCTGTTGATACAACTTCAACATTTGCTCTTTCTCCATTGGTAGAAGTGCTATCTCCCCCACATCCTGTGATGATTACTGAGATTATCACTAGTAATAACCCTTTTGTCAATCCTAAAACCTTATCTCGTCCCATGACTTTTCCTTATGACTTACTTATATTTTTCTGATTAAAAAAATATAGTGGTTAATTTTATTTAATAGTAGGTAATTTACATATAATTTTAATATTTTAATTTAATATTAATTTAATATTATAATACTAGAAATAGTTTTATTTGGTTTAGAATCGTATATAATAAAATATTAATTAATTATTAAAATTAAATATTTTATATATTTGAGAAAAAAATAGACATATATTAAAATATTTTAATATATTATAAGTATTTTATTTTTAAATAAGGAAAAATAAAAAATAAAAATTTTTTTCAAATTGCTACTTTTTGAAACATAAATATTAAATAACATATTTAATATTTTTAATATTAATAAATATACTTAAATATAATAATTATTAATAACAGTTTAGACTAAAAACATTCCACGCTACAAAATCTCACACAAGTGACAACCTTACAAACTCCCCTACTTCATTCATAAACTATTAACTATTCAAATAGTAAAATAACAAAAATTGTAATAATTAAATAGGAGCTTTTATGAGAGAAATTGAATTTGACGTTGTTGTCAAAGCCGTTAAAGATATGATTATGCATTGTGGTACCGATTTACCACAAGATACATACGATGCACTAGAGGCAGCCATGGAAGCTGAAAAATCACCTGTCAGTAAAGAAGTAATTCGTCAACTACTTGAAAACGCAACCATTGCTAAAAATGAAAAAAGACCACTCTGTCAAGATACTGGGCTGGCTGTTTTCTTTGTAAATGTAGGTGAAGAAGTGCGTATTAATGGTGGATTACTTAGAGATGCCATTAACAAAGGAACCGAAGAGGGTTATACTGAGGGTTACTTAAGAGCTTCTACTTGTGAGCCATTTAGCCGTTTGAACCTAAAAGATTCTGTTGGGTATAACTTACCTGCTATTATTCACTTTGACATTGTAGCTGGTGATAAAATCGACATCGAATACGCTGCCAAAGGTGGTGGTTCTGAAAACGTGAGCCGTGCAAGAGTTTTCCCACCAGCTGCTGGTAAAGATGGAATTGTTGCCTATGTAAAAGAGGTTATCTCTGATGCAGGTGGGAATCCTTGTCCTCCAATAACTGTGGGTGTAGGAATCGGTGGAACATTTGAAAAAGCATGTATTTCGTCAAAACATGCTCTATTTAGAAACCTTGAAACCACCAATCCTGACCCAGAGATGGCAGAACTTGAAGCTAGAATGTTGGTTGAGATTAATAATCTTGGAATTGGTGCTATGGGTATGGGTGGAACCAAAACTGCTCTAGCCGTTCACATCGAAGCCAACCCTTGTCACATCGCTTCTTTACCTGTTTCTGTTAACGTTCAGTGTCACAGTTCAAGACATACACATATTACTATATAAGGAAAATAGATGGCAACTTATTCATTAACCACTCCACTAACTTCTGAAGATACCAAACAGCTTGTAGCTGGTGATACGGTTTTATTAAATGGAACAATCTTCACAGCCAGAGATGCAGCACACAGCAGACTTGTAGCCCTTATTGAAAAGGGAGAAGAACTTCCATTTGATTTAGAAGGTTCTATCATCTATTTTGTTGGACCAACTCCTCCAAAGCCAGGTGACCCTATCGGAAGTGCTGGACCTACAACATCTTATAGAATGGATTCATTTTCACCAACCATGCTTAAAAATGGTTCTAAAGGTATGATAGGAAAAGGTGGACGAAGTCAAGAGGTAAAAGATGCTTGTAGAGAGTTTAATGGTATATACTTTGGAGCAACAGGAGGAGCAGGTGCATTGCTTGGAAAACAGATTAAATCAGCAGAGGTAATAGCTTACCCAGAGTTGGGGCCAGAAGCTGTTAGAAAAATTACTGTTGAAGATTTTCCTGTAACGGTGGTAAACGACACCAAAGGTAATGACCTTTACCAGATGGGTCGTGAACAGTACGAAGTAAAGTAGATTAGCACAGGGTCGATGAATCGACCCTACTGTTTATAATTTCTCTTTTAGTTTCTCTAAACGACCATTTGATTTTTCAATATCTGCCAAGTTTACCTCTCTACTTTTAAGTAAAGATTTCACGGTATTTACTAATGTACTTGTTTTAACCATACTCTTAACTGAAAGCTGATTTCCAAAAAGTAAAATATCATTTCCTGCATTGATTCCAAGTTTTAGTGTGTTTTTTAAACCGTACTTTTTATTAATGGCACCCATTTGTAAGTCATCGGTAATAACCACTCCATCAAAACCAAAATCTTGACGTAAAAGACCATTTACGGTTTTAGCTGAAAGCGTTGCAGGGTATTTTGCATCTATATTTTTGTTAAATACATGGGCTACCATGACGGTATCTATCACAGTTGTTTGAGCCAACATTCGGTAAGGTTCTAACTCAACTTTTTTCCATTTGTTGCTCACGTCTACAAAACCTTTATGTGTATCACCTAACGATGAACCATGTCCAGGGAAATGTTTCAGCGAAGTAAGTACTCCATTGTTGTGCATGGCATTCATAAAAATCTTACTGTACTTTACTACTGTTCTAGGGTCAGCACCGTAAGAGCGACCCAATTTATAGATAACATGATTTCTCTTATTAATGGCCAAATCAACATCAGGTGCTAAATTGTAATTAATACCCACAGAATTTAACTCTGCTCCCATTTTGTTATAATGTTTCATGACAGAAGCGTCACTCATTTTACTTACATCTTTGGCTTTAGGGAACTTTCCATAAAATCCATATTTACTTTTAAGTCGTTGAACTTTTCCACCCTCTTGGTCTACCGATATTAAAAGTTTTCCATCTTTAGAACAAGCTTGTAACTCTTGCGTTAGTTTTGCTACTTGTTTTTTACTTGAAATATTTTTAGGCTCTGAATGCTTTACAGGATTAACATCAAATAAAATAACTCCTGCTAGATTATACTCTCTGATATCTTTACAAATTTGACTGTTTTTAGGAGCTGACGTTCCAAGAAATCCTACCATGAGCATGGAGCCTATTTTCTCATCTAAACTCTTTGAAGGTTTTATCGCTGTACTATTTTGAGGTGCAAGATTGCTCTGCATAACTGTTGTATCGCTAATAGAAGAAGTTGCTTCTCCTGCGTTTACCGTATCTGTTGCACATCCATATAAACCTAGAAGAAATGCTATTACAAGTATATTTTTATTTATCATTGGGTTGCTTCTTTCATGAAATTTCACCGATTATACCAAATAAGACTAGCTTTATCTTAATTATTTCGCTATAATTCGCAAAATTTCTGCAAGAGTGTATCAAATCTCTTATTTTTAGGGCTTTCTAAAAAACCCTACCACTAAGCATAACATTAATCAACCTCAAAGTGTGTGATTAATTTGGTATCAGCTGCAAAAATTGGGGTCAAATAATGACACCATAATATAGATAAAATTTTCCATATATCAATATGGTCGATAAATCGACCCTACAAGAACCGAATTGATTTTCTATTTATGCACCATACTGTACCCTACAAAATTTACTACAAAGAAGTAACCCTATGACATTTTCAGATTTCAATTTTAAAGATACCCTTAACCAAGCCATTGATGCTGCTGGTTTCAAAGAACCAAGCCCTGTTCAAAAAGATGCTATTCCTCTTATTTTAGAGGGTCATGACCTTATTGGTCAAGCACAAACAGGTACAGGGAAAACAGCTGCATTTGGTCTACCCGTTATTCAACAAATGGTGGGGAACAAAGGTGTGGAAGCATTGGTAATTGTTCCTACTCGTGAACTGGCAATGCAAGTTTCAGATGAACTTTTTCGTTTTGGTAAAACAGCTGGACTAAAAACTGCTACTGTTTATGGAGGTACTCCCTACAACAAACAGATAGAGAGAATCAACCAAGCCAGTATCATTGTCGCCACACCAGGTAGACTTCAAGATCTACTTCAATCAAAAAGAGTAACCATTAACCCATCATTTGTTATCTTAGATGAAGCCGATGAGATGCTTGATATGGGATTCTTAGACGAAATTAAAAACATCTTTACTTTCCTTCCAGAAAAGCGTCAAACACTTATGTTTTCAGCAACCATGCCAAAACAAATTAAGATTCTTGCAGAAAAAATTCTTGAGAACCCAAAATCAGTAACCATTACAAAAAGTGAAAGAACCAACACCGACATTAATCAACTCTTCTATGTGGTTGCAGACTATGAAAGAGATGATGCGCTTTTAAGACTTATAGACTATAAGAACCCTAGTAAATGTATTATCTTCTGTAGAATGAAAAAAGAGGTTGACAGACTCTCTTCTTATATGACAGCACAAGGGTTTAAAGTGGCATCACTTCATGGAGACATGGAGCAGAAGCAAAGAGAACATACTATTCGTTCATTTAAACAAGGTTTGGTAGAGATTTTTATCGCAACCGATGTGGCTGCTCGTGGTCTTGATGTTAACGATGTTTCTCACGTATTCAACTACCACATTCCTTTTGATTCTGAATCTTATGTTCATAGAATTGGACGTACAGGTCGTGCAGGTAACAAAGGTGAAGCAATTACTTTAGTATCTCCCAATGAACTTAGAACCATTAAGAGAATCGAAAAAGATGTTGGAACTGTTATGATTTCTGAGGTTATTCCAACTCGTCAAGAAGTTCAAACTCGTAAAGATGGAGATTTATTATCAAAAATTGCAAATACTGAAATAAAAGCATCTGCAAAAGATATGGTTAAAACACTTCAGCATGACCTTGATATTGTGACCATTGCTCACTTATTAGCAACCATCGTTCAAGAGGAGATAGATGTTAAAGGTAAAGACATTATTGGTCTTGGAACCGAAGAAGTTAAAGCACTTATAGAAAGAGCTAAAAACTTTAAAGGTGGCGACAGAAATGGTGGTCGTGGAAGAAGTAGAAGTCGTAACAGCCGTGGTGGAAGACGTGATGGAAGACGTGACCGTAATGCAGGTGGAAACCGTGACAGTAGAAACGGTGGTGGAAACAGAGGAAGCCGAAATGGTGGTGGAAACCGTGATAGTGGTAATAGAGGCTAAGCATCTAGTAAACCAATAATCCATTCCTCTCTCATTATACACAATTAATACATAATTGATTGGGTATAATGAATTAAAAAAATTCTAAGGAATGAATAATGAAAAAATTACTTTTCGCAATTACTCTAATTTTTATAACAACTCTAACAACTTTACCTGCCAAAGAGGTTGAATCCCCTACTTTTACACTCACTACCACTGACAATAAAACCATTAATATTACTGAAACTAAAAAAGGTCTTGAGTTGCATGAATTTAAAGGTAAAGCTGTACTCATAGCCCTGTTTGGTCATCGATGTCCTCCTTGTATCAAAGAGATTCCAGAATTTATAACCTTAACCAATAACCATAAAGATGACCTTGCTATTGTCGCTATTGAAGCACAAAATTATCCAAGTGATGCCGTCAAACAGTTTAAGGCTGAGCATAAAATGAACTACAATGTTGTTGCAGGAATTAATCATGGTGACTTTATCTCTTACCTTGCAAGAAGAGCTGGCTATTCGAGAGGTATTCCTCTGCCACTTTTAATCTCAATAGATAAAAAGGGAGAAGTTCAAGGAGTACAAGCTGGTCAACTACGGCAAGATGAACTTGAATTTCTAGTTAACGATTTAAATGAGTAAGTAAGATTTAAAAAAAGGGAAATAATGATAAACAGATCAAATTTAAAAAAGAAAATGCTTCAAGCATTCATTTCAACAACTGTATTATTAACGCATACAGGATGTTTTTTTGGCTATTTTGAGAACCCATTGGTTCCAATAGAAAAACCCCAAACAACATATAACACACAACCCAATACGACTCAAGCTGTTCAGGTAGTTTTTGCTTCTCCAGCACCTATAGTGGAGTGTACCGATGATGTCAACTCTCCATGCAACAAAGCTCCTATACAAGCCAACGAACTAAAACCAAAAATACAAACAACTACAGGTGGTGAAGTTCATAAACTCAGAAGTATTCAAGGGAAGCCCATTACTATTGTAGAACGTTCAAATGGTTTGATATTTCCACAATATAAAAACAAAATCGTTATTTTAGAGATGTTTGGTAAAAAATGTAATCACTGTATTAAAGAGATACCAACACTTAATAAATTACGAAGCCAATATAGAGGGAAAGTAGAAATTATTGCTGTTCAAGTTGAAGAGAGAATGGGTTCTGCTGAAGCGAAGAGTTTAATACGACGACACAACATTCACTATCCACTGATAGCCGGTGAAACAGCAACCAACTTACAATACAACATACAAAACACTTATGGGTGGACAGGTATTTTACCATTTACCATGATCATTAAAAATGGTGTAACAGAGTTTACCTACCCAGGAGCAGTCTCTTATAATGAAATAAACAGTGACCTTAGATCAGTTATAAGATAGTTACTCAATTTAGAAGAATTTCTATTTTCTTCTAAGTTTTCGATATAAACCCCACGCAAGTGGTCCCCAACGTAATAGTAATGAAAATAATCTTTTCATAAAATCTCCTTTTATTCTTTCATTTGATATAATCTTGAAAATTAATTTTTTACGCTGAATTATACTATATAATTCACTGTTTTATATTAACACAACTAAGGAAATAATTATATGCTACCAGATTTTTTAACAAAAACAAATAAAACCAAAAAAGGTAAAAAAGAGAGCCACCTACGTTGGTGGGTTACTTTACTTATGTCATTGGCACTTGCTTTAGGAACATGGAACCCAACGGGATACCACTTTATTCATTATCTTACCAACTCTGAAAATATACTGTCAGGCTTCACACCATTTGCCATACTTATTATGATTGGTATTTGGCTTTTGGCACTTAAATCTATCTTCCAAAGTTTAAAAATCTTTGGGGCTCTTTTTGTGATAGTGATTATTATGGCTTTTCTATGGGGTCTACAGCAGTATGGATTGCTCGACTTCAATAACCTAAATGATATGGGTTGGGCAGGAACACTCTCTGTTGCCTTTATTATTTGGATTGGTCTTAATGCATCTATTATTTGGAAATCACTAACTGGTGTCTATGCCACAGACGATGTAGAAGAAGAATAAGAGAACTATGAAGCGACGATATAAAGCACTTCTCGCCATTATAATTCCTGTAATTATAATGGTCATACTCTCTTATGTTCACCCCATATCTTACAACTATATTATGGGATACATGATTGCTGTAGTCCTTATCTTTAAATCTTCACTACTCTCACTGTGGTTCCTTTCTAAACTCAAACTTCTTCACTTTCTAAAAGGTTTGACCATTCTACAGGCTTTCCTTTTAGGTATTAAACGTTGGTTTATAGACAATCTACTCTCTAAATGGCTAGATAAACATATTATAAGACATTTTAAAAAACCATTTCGAGAACTTTTACAATACTATAATGCCATTAACTTTAAAACCAAAATGAAAAACTTTATTATTATTGTTTTACCTTTGGGAATTGGTGTATGGATTATGTATCTCATGGATGTATTAACTCATATTGCAGTCTTTATGGAGTTAAAAGTACTTGTTATAGGGTTCTTTAAAGCCCTTTGGGTTATCTTTTCCAAAATCTTTTTATGGATGACCAGTTCATGGTTTGCACCTATTTTAGAAGTATTTGCACTGAGTTATCTTTTGACCCTACTCGAAAGATTTTTAGGAAAAAATAATCCTCTAAGTAGATTTTTTAACTATATTGGTGACAAGATGAACGACTTTTTGGAGTATGTTGGTCTACTTAATGACCGACATATCGAACCCATTCTCAACAAAAATATCTCACAACGTAGTGAAAACTATGGTAGTAAAATCTCTTTAATGCTAAAAAATAAGAAAATAAGAGATGAACATCTCTATTTCGACAACTTTCAAAACATGATTTTAAAAGGTCATATCAGTGCCTATTACACTTTTGATGGTATGGATAAAATTTCTAATAAAAAAGAGTTATATCAAATCATCAATGAGAAAACGGCTGACAATATTGATATCATCGCTTATGTTTCAAGAAATGGAAAAGGGGAGATTTTAGAAGAGCACTGTAAAGATGACTACTATCATGACATTTTTCTACTCAAAGGCATTGCCAGTAACAGAGCTCATGGAGTAAGAGAACATCTTGATGGAGAGATTGACTACACTGACTTCTGGGTACTCAATACCAGTAAATATCCTGTAGAGTTAAAAAGCCACAGTGATAATCTTGAAAATATAAATTTAGATGGAAATGAGATGAGGCTTATTAAAACAAAAAACCATCTGAACTTTGAGCAAAAAGATCTCTATTTTGAATATGAAGGTATGACTGTCTCACCTACTGAAATTATAGAAAAAAAATAAAAGAGTTAGACCAAACGGATTAATCCATTTTCAATGAAAATCAACCCCTCTAACTCAGCCTCATAAACACGCTCATTAAACTTCTCTATGGCAGCGTCTAGTGTGGGTGAGTTTTGACAAAAGTAAAAAAAATCATCTTTTTCTATATCTTCATTTTGAGGTGAAACACCATATTTATCTGAAAAAGCTTCAATATCGTAAATAGGCTCAGCTAAACCTTCATATAAAAGTTTATTGGTTCCCCTACTCTGGTCTAATTGTTGTGGTAAAACATAAATCTTTTTTCCCATTTTCAGAGCAAACTCTACTGATCGCATGGAACCACTGTTTTCATCTGCCTCAGTAACAATCAACACATCACCTAAAGCAACCACCAACTCATTTCGTACCACAAAACTCCAAGGTGTTGCTTTAAATGTTTGAGGAAATTGACTAAGCATTAACCCCTCTTTTTCAATAGACTCTATAAGCAAACGATTGACAGCTGGATAACGAATATCTAAAGAGTTTGCCACCACAGCAATGGTATTTTCAGCTCCTGCACCATTATGCACTATCGCATCCACACCCATGGCAGCACCAGAGACCAAACAGACCCCTCTTTTTGCCAAAGCTTGAGCCAAACTGTAGGTAAAATGTTTGGTATACCCCGAAGGTCGTCTTGTCCCGACAATAGAGACTTTAGGACGCTGAAGCAAAGCACTGTTCCCTATTCTGTACAACGCTTTAGGATACTTCTTCATAGCCTCTAAAGCTGGAATGTACTCAGAAATAGGTGTAATCATTTAAGAAATTTTCTCATCAAAAATAGACAACTCACCAGAAGAGTAAACCTCTCCACTCTCAACACAGTAAGCAGATAAAAGACCGTAACCCGTTTTCTCTTTCATATAACATCCTGTATCTACGTTGACATAGTGTTGTTTTTCCTTCACTGTGAATTGTTGAGGTGTGTGTCCAAAGATATTAAAAATTGGTTGTTTGTCCAAAGGTATGGTTCGACTCCACAGTGCTGTTGATACAAAAACCTTTCGCTGCTGAGTCTCATGACGCATATGCCATACGGGGGCAATAGATGAATGAGAGACAACCACTGCTCTTCCCGATGAGTGCAGAGCATCCAGTTCCAAATAGATAGGAAGTGACTTCATCCACTCAATATCATCTTTGAATTGAAAAATAAACTCTTTAATAAAAGGGTGTGGAATAACTTTCTCACCTTGAAGAGAGACAAGCCCATAAGAGAGTAGTGTCTCAACACCACCATGCTTTAACCACATATTTGTCTCTTCAATAGATTCATTTTGTTCTATAGAACGAATAAAAGCACCCCCATGTTCTATCATCATCTCTTCATGGTTTCCTCTAACACAAGAGAGATTATGTTCCCTAACAAATCTAACCACTTGTGCACTTTGACTACCTCTGTCTATCAAGTCACCTACAAAAATTAATTGAGATTTTTTGGGAATCTTAGCCACTAAGTTTAAAAGTGCCTTATACTCGCCATGAACATCTCCTACGATATAATGTTTCATTTTCAATCTCTCCTATTTATATATTCCAGATTATAACATAAAAAAATAAAAATTGTTATAGTTGTCTTAATTTTTAAATATTTTTAAATATTTTTAAATAAAAAATAATTTTAATTATTTAAAAAGTTCTTTATTTAAAATAAAAGTTAAAAGAAGATATAATGCAATGTAATATAATTTTAAATACAAATCAGGAGGCTCCCATGGGCAAAAGAGAAGAAGTAATAGAAGCAATGATAGCAGAAGCAAAAAAGTTAAACATCAACATCACAGATGATTTAATAGGAAAAGTAGCTGTAGGCTTAGGTCCAGTACTCTACAACAAAGATAGAGCAACCGTTGCTTGTGGTCAAGCAGATGAGCTTGAAACTGTAAAAACAAACTTTTTAAAGAAAAAATTGGGCTTAACCAATGATGATGCAGAGTTAGATGCTGCCATTAAAGAAGTTTGTGAAGCACTTGGAACATCTAACAGAAGTAAATACAGAGTTCACTTCTATGCACTTTTAGCGATGAAGTTTAATAAAGAGAGTGTTTACGCATAAACAACTATAGTTTTAACTTTTACCTCGAACTCATTCGAGGTAGTTAAACTTTATATCATCACTCCCCATAAAAAATATGCCACACATGCCACAACAAAAATACCAATTAAATTTGCTTTAAATCCAACCCTTGCCATTTCAGATATGGGAATAACCCTTGAACTCATTACTATGGCATTGGGTGGCGTTGCAATTGGCAACATAAAGGCATAACTTGCAGCCACCGTCGCTGTCATGAGTAGTAGTGTTCCCTGCTCTGCTGGCATATCTTTGGCAAACTCATAAAAAATAGGAATAGCGATAGAGGTTAATGCTGTATTGCTTGTTACCTCAGTTGAAAATGCCACAAAAAATGCTACCAATATAAATATTCCAAAAAGAGGCATCGTCGAAATGAAACTCAACTTATTTGCTATATCTGCAGCCAAACCTGTACTTGAGAATGCAGTAGCGATAGAGAAACCAGCCCCAAAAAGAAAAATAATCTCATATGGCATGTTTCGTGTATCTTCCCACTCTAAAAAACCAATAACAGGCATAAACATTAAAAGACCAAAGCCAAGTAGCACCATCTTTTCATCTAAAGCAAAACCTAAAAGCTGTTTGCTAAAAGTATTTGCCACCAAGACAACAGCCAAAGCAGTTACTATGCCATAAAGACGTTTTTGTGGTTTATCTAAAGTGGGAATCGCCTCTTTACCTATGCCTTCAACACACTCATCACGAACCCCAAAAGAGAGTAGCCAAGGAATTACTGTTAACATAATCGCAACCACAGGTAACATCATGTAGACCCACTCACCAAATGCCATAACAGGCAAATTTTTATCTTCTAAAAAACCTAGCAGTATCAAGTTTGGTGCTGTTCCAATAGGTGTTAAAATCCCCCCTACACTCGCCCCATATGCTGTTGCCAATAAAAATCTAATTTTTAGTTTAAGATTATCGCTCAGGTAAAGAGCTACGGGCATCAACATCAGAGTAATGGTCGTATTTGACAAAATAGAACTAAGCAAAGCTGAGGTAATTGCCAAAGCATAAATAATCCCCAACACCGTTTTAGGAAAAAAGCTTAAAAGCTTGGCTGAAAAATAGAGATGCAGTTTTACTTTTTCTAGGGCAATCGCCAACATAAACCCACCCAAAAAAAGAAAAATAATTGACTTAGAATAATTGGGTGTGACAGAAGAGAGTTCCAACACTCCAAAAGTGGGAAAAAGTAAAATAGGTAATAATGAAACCACCCCTAAAGGCAAAGCTTCATTTGTCCAAAGTGTTACCAAAAAAGCAATAAGCCCAACAAGTCTGGCCTGAACATCTGAAAAAACCATACCTCCTAAAAGATAAAAAGCCAAACCAATCGCTACAGCATAGATAATCAGGCTATAACTCTCTAAAAAAGATTTTAATGTACTCATGAAGTTCTCCTAGTTTTGAGAAGCATTATACTGTAGCATTTTACTTTAGTCAATTTGTAAGATATGGTCTAATCGTACTAAAGCTATTCACTTGCTAAATACAAAATAAACATCATATATGTAATATAAGCAAAAAATGCAAAAACAAAGAACAGCAGTATATTTAAGAGAAGTTTCTTTTTCATAGATAACCTTTATATTTGAATTCGAGAAAATTTCTTTAAAATATTATACCGTTTCTATAATAAAATCATTAACATATTTAAACAAATGGATATGGATACTATTTAAATTAAATTTAAGTTAAAATATTATATATTATAATTAAAAATAAACCATAAGGATATATTATGAAAATAACTTTAAAAAAAATCTTATCACTATCTACAATATCATCTATTTTTCTCCTTACGGGCTGCTCATCACATGAAATAATTAGTAGCTCGGACACACATCTCTACAATAAAAATTTTGGTCTCGTCGAAAACTCCATAGTTGATGCACATATAGAAGAGGAAATATGGGCACAAAATAAACCCACTGAAATAGAACTTCCTTCCTCCTCTGACCCTACGTGGACAACAGAACTTGTCTTGGAACCCAATGCTGTTACAGCAGAAAACTATGTTCAGGCACCTCCTGTTATTACGTACAAATACAAGTATGACCCTAAGTTTTATGCTGATGCCACATGGAGAAGCAACGACAATTAATTGACCCTCCATAGAAACCCTTATATATATTTTAAAATATTAAATAATATTTTAAAATTAACCTTAAATTTATAAATTAATTGTATAATTCCCAACTTTTTATTTTGAAAGGTTGAAGTACTATTGAGAAAACAATATTTAATATTATCACTGATATTTGCTGTAACTGTTTTATTACAGGGTCATAAATTTGAAGAAGAGATTATCTATAATCAGAATCAACTGTCTCAATGGACTCAAAATATATCAGAAGATTATGAATTTAATATCAACAAACTAATTGAAGAGGATAACGCGTTAAATAGTCAAGAAACGCTGAGTTCTTACCATGAATCTCCTAGCCAATACATAGAAAAAATGGCAAAAGAAAAACTTGGAAAGATATACAAGTGGGGTGGGAATGGTCCTTATGCCTATGACTGTTCAGGTTTTACAAAAGAGGTCTTTGAACTCAATGGCATTAATATTCCTAGAGTTTCAAAAGAGCAAGCAAAAGTTGGATTAAAAGTTTCTAAGAAAAATCTAAAAAAAGGTGACCTCATCTTTTTTAATGACAAAAAAAGTTCTGCTGTTAGTCATGTAGGCATCTACTTGGGCAACGGAAAATTTATTCACGCAAGTAAATTCCACAAACAGATTGTCATCTCACCACTTAGAGAGTACAGACGATTCTTTAAATGGGGTAGACGACTAACTTAATAATCTATAGAACCAATAATTCCATTAAAATCATTATTAAGCACTGTCCATTTTGTCATAATATCATTTAACTCTGAAGCATCAGACAACTCAAAACCAAACTTATCAATTCCAGTAAGCGTTAAAATAGTTGAACGAAAAATCTCATTAGAAAGTCCATAGAAAAGATGAAACTCTTTTGTATCGTTATCTGTTACAAACAGGTTAATAACCTCTCCACTTTTTATAGTTACTTGCATGGCGTGCAACTCATTAACAGAAAAAACCTTTTGAACTTTTTTGGTTCCAAAAAGTACTCTTATTATCTCTTCTATATTGTGGTTAAATTCATATAACCCCTCTATAGTTGCTACTTCAAAGTAGATTTTAGTTTTCTCTACTGTTAACTCTTTTTGTAAAACATCAACATTAGAAAAGTGTTCAGTAGTAGATTTTATAGATGTAGGCTTTAAATCTACTTTTTTACCTTTTACCTCAAGCATTACTACATCATCTTTAAATTTTAGTAAACTCTGCTGATAATAACGGTTTAGTAAAACAATAGCCAGTACAAAAACAAGGAGTATTATTATATTTTTTATCATGTTTTTAGTATATCATATCTTTTGTAAAGATGAGAAAGAATATGTTATAATAGAAAAAAACAAAAAGGAAAGATTATGTTACGTCTACTTTTAACTTCAACTCTACTTCTCTTTTTTATAGCATGTACTGAAAAGTACCTTGTTGTCGATACCATTAAACCGACCATGAAAGCTCTAGAGGCTAAGACCATTTCCAAAATAGCCATTCCCGTTCGTGAAAATGGATACAAGAATTTTGAAACTCAAGTGATTAAAGCACAAAATGAACTGGATGACTTTATAAAAGATGTCAGACAACAAGAAGGCTGGAGTAAAAAAGAAAATTTTTTAGAGACTCTACTTCTTAAACAGATTGACTTTAGTAACTATAGCCTTTTACTTTATCGTATAACAGAATCTTCAGGTTCTACCGTACTTGCTGTTGATGCTCCTTTAGGAGATGCAGAAAATATTAGTATAAAT
>Ga0256840_1002744_pt1 | contig 15138 bp, 17 predicted proteins | sample 355202metaG_FD_185969 | JGI IMG/M metagenome (GOLD analysis project Ga0256840, IMG submission 185969) | Hydrothermal vent microbial communities from Mid Atlantic Ridge, Atlantic Ocean - 355-202 | ecosystem: Environmental > Aquatic > Marine > Hydrothermal vents | place: Atlantic Ocean: Mid...
AAACAGGTTCTCACTGCTTTGCCCTATGCTGAATCAGTGGAAGATATTGAGGCTTTGTTGCCTTGGAATATTCAAAAAAACAAATCGGCCAAGTAACGCAAGTACGTGCTTCAATAAGCGCTTACGAAACAATTAATTCACAACGTACTTTCAAGTCATTATCAAATTTAGCCGCCAAATTAGTCATAATAATTTGTTTAAAGCCAGATAAAAGCATATCGTGCTGTGCAGATAAATCTTCAATGGCTGTTTTTAAGCTTTGTCCTAGTTTTTCATCGATATTTTTATCATTTTTATCGAGATCGAAAATATTAGGTAAATCATCAAGTATTAATTTGTAGGGGTCGTTGGCAGCAATCACCTTATTCCTAAATGCTTTAGCTTCTCTAGTTAAGACTTGAGCATTGTTAGATTGTGAAAAACTCTCACCACTCGTCTTTTTAACCCATGTTGGCAAGGTATGAATGATCTTTACAATATGCTTGGCAATGCCAAGAACTATATCACCAGATTTATCTTCACCAATGGTTGCCTTAGCAAGCGTGTCTAAAAGGTGTGTTTGTATTTTTGAAATTTCAAAATACCTGACCCCCGCTTCTAATGGGTGTTTGTATATTTTAGTAATTAATTCCTCATCTAATTCAGGGATGAAGATAAATTGTTTAGTGGAATCTAAATCGTAAAATGCAATTTGACCTTCTAACGATTTTAATAATGCAAGCCCATAGAGTCTACATAATCCAGAGGTTAAACCAAAAGGAGGCTGCATCCATCGATTATATAAGGCATCTAGGGTTATCATCGTTTTACTAGATTTAATGAAATCAACCCCATCTTCCCATAAAGCATGCATACTTGGATTAGCTTCAATTGAGTCAGCACTCCACTGGCTAGGAAAAACATATCCCTCATCTGTTTTACAGTGCCACCCTTTGCTTTTCAAACACGATAAGTAGAGCCCCTTTTCTGGAGGGAATGACTCACTAGCAAACCCTAAGTCTTCTTTATCTCCACTTTTAAGCATTGCATTCATTAACTTACGAATCGCACTGTTAGCGCTCCCAGACGGTTTTGATCTGTTTACAAGTTCGTTAATAACTTTAGGGGACGAATGAAATATTTCATTCGCTATCTTAGAGGCCGTTACCGATAAAGGTTGGGTAGGTATAACTTTGCCTTGGTGAGTCCAGCTTGCATTTCTAAATGTTAAATTTAATTCTTTTTCAATATTCTGATTAGCTAATTGAATTCTATTTGCTAATTCATTCTTAGCAATTAAATCATGGTTTATCTTTTCTTCATCTTTAGATATTTGAGTAAGAGCAATTAACTCAATAGCTACAGATTTTAAGCTGTCAAAAGATGATACCTGACCAATTGCCGCATGGTCCAACTCTTCAGACGAGAGCTCTTTTGCAATAGATGAGTTTGTAGGAAGAATAAAGCTAAGAAAAGGCTCCCCTGTTAAAGGCGTTATTTTTAATGAATCTAAAAGCGCACTATCTTTCTTATTGATGAGTTGAGTTCTTGCCCATCTCATAGTGCCAAATTTATGATAATGTGCAGTAGCTAAAATGTTTTGAGGTATATCGCATACACTCGTCCAATCAACACCTTGGCTAATGGATTCAATTCGCTCTATAACCATACTATTTATATCAATATCACTACCCTGAAAAACAAAAAGGGCATTATGTTTTTGTCGATATATAATGACAGTCCAACTTTCTAAATCAGCAATTGCAGCTTTTATGATGTTCTTGTTAAATCCTCTTGCCGAGAAATAAGCGGTAATAAAATCTTTTTTAGCATGTAAATGATGTTGAAACCCAAAAATAGTCAACAGTGAAATTACTTTTGTAATTAATACATGTAAGTCAGAACCTTTTTGACTAGCACGGTAGATAGCATCACAGCCTTCAAGCCATGCCTTACTGTCTGGCGAGGTAGTAATCAGGTGGTGAAGGTTATGGTGAAGATAGTCCCATAGTTTCTCGGGTTGGTATAGTTCAAAAGTTGATGCTGTTGCAGTATAGTTTTCAGCTAAAAACTCCCTAAACCCCAGCTTTTCATGTGAAGCTAAAAAACCAAATAAACTTCGTTCATTTTGAGAAAATCGCCGTCTTGAAATAGGGCCAAGTAATAAGCTGACTAACGGATCAAGTGGTAACGTTTTAGTTAGAGCAATCTCATTTCTACTTTGCCCCTCAAAAGAAGTTAAAACATTAGCTATTAGCTTTTTATATTTATATTCTAGCTTATTAGTAATATATTCTTCTTTGGTTATTGAGTCACCGACAAGAACAAGTGATTCATCAATTGACGGATTAAAGCTTAAATCTCTGTACCGCCCCTGTACTTTTGCCCACTCCTTTTGAGATTTAACATCCTTGTTTTTTGCATAATCAGAAAAAGATTGATGTAAAAAACCAATCAGCATAACCGGGCTTTTTGCTTGCTGAGTAATATCGGCTAAGGATTGAAATAAATGGAGATCTTTATTAGATCTTGATTGAAAGTCTAATGCTTTTCCCATTTCATCAAGAAGCAGAAGAACGCCATCTGATTCCTTTGGTTGATTAGATAAAAAATGGGTTATTTCTTCAAGGCATCTTTCATCATCAAAAGACTTATCCTTGCCTAAATCAAATTCGATATCAAGTGCAGTATAAATACTGACTAAAATAGCATTTGCGGGTGAATCAAGGCCACAAACATGCTTAATGACTATCCAGCCATTATTAATATTAAAGCGGTTTGAAAAAACATTAAAAAGTGTATTTGTGTTTTGCAGCTTATTAGTCGTATACTTTCGCTCTCTTGTATTGCTAGATAAATAAAGTGATAGAATGGCCTTTTATGGGTCTTTTTTGTGCTTTAAAGATGTATTTTAATTTAGAATAACTAACTCAATTTTTTTAATTGAGATTGAGATATTTATGACAAAGTTTTATGAAATAGAGCCAAGTCTAGAAAATTACTGGCGTTCTATTATTTTATTTGGACGTAATGTTGCTTCATATAAATTTGCATTAGCAAAAGCACTCTATGATCTAAAAGATAGTGGCGACACACTTATACCGCTAGATAAATTGGCAGTGCCGTTTGCCAAGCATATTAGTGAACACCTTATTATTTGTGACAAGCAAGGGACATCAAAAAACAGCTCATTTCTTAATGCTTGTCGAGATTATAATGCTGATAAAATTACACATACTCAATTAATTGAACAAACTGTTCGAGGAGGGTTTGTCAATGTAATTGATGCTTTTCATAATGTGCATAACTCAGAAGTTCCAACTCGCTTTTATGTCGATGAAAGAAAAATAAAAGGTGGAATTACATTAACAGATAATTTTTTTAAATTAGGGGAAAAATTTCAGTTTAGTAACCTTGCAGAAGAAACTGAAGCTAGGTGGCGACTTGTTGAAACAGCTTGGGAATTAAATTTACCAAAACATCTTATTCAGATTGATTATAAAGAAGAAACGAAGGAATTTATTGGTGACAACAAATTAAGAAGAGTTACTGTGACTTCGGCAAGACCATCTTTAAATGGTTACCAAAAAGGGCGATGTTTTTATTGTTTTCGTGATATATCAATCATCCAAGGGCTGGAAGAGTCAGCTGATGTTGATCATTTTTTTCCCCATGCTCTAAGGCAGTGTGACCCAGAAAAACCAATAAATGGTGTGGCAAATTTAGTTTTAGCCTGTATAGATTGCAATAGAGGTACTGGCGGGAAGTTTGATCAATTGCCATCAATAGGACTTTTAGAGCGATTGAATGATCGTAATGAGTATTTGATCACAAGCCATCACCCGTTAAGAGAAACATTAATTGTTCAAACGGGTAATACTACTGCAAAACGAAAAGACTATTTGCAAGATGCTTATAAATGTTCAACCTTATATTATGGTGTTAAGCAGAAATGGAATCCTATTAAGCAAGGTGTGGCAACTTTTTAATCACTAAGTTATGCCAAGTTAAATTACGACTAACTTCTACTTTTGATTCGTGTAGTTCAATTGAGCAGTGAAGTGAAGAGAAGAGAGTAATTAAATCATGAGAGTCAATTTCTTCATAAAGTTTGCCATTTTCTCGTTGGTTTTCTTCGTGAGTATTTCTGAAAGAAAGAATTAAAAAACCATTGGGCTGTAGAAGTGATACTAAACGATGGCAAGCTTGTAAAACGTCAGTACGTGTAAGATGCATTAAAACAGCGGAACACAGAATGTTATTAAATGACTGTTGATTTAACTTTTTTAGTTCAGGTAGAGCATCTTGTATAAAATGAAGGGCTGGGTGATTTTTTTGAGCTTGTTTCAACATACCTTTTGATGCGTCGATGCCAATAATAGAGCCCCCTTTCTGATCTAACCAAGCTGTATCTCTTCCTGTTCCACAGCCAATATCAGCGGTTGTAGCATTCGGGATGAAATAATTAGAAATAAGTTCATAAATGCGCTCAGGAATGAGAGTACTATGCAATTTTGCAATAGACTCAGCTTCTTTGTCATATACATCAACTGTTTGGTTATCCATTAATAATCCTATTAATTTTAAATGTTGAATTATTTTCCCAAAGTACAACATATTGGCCTAAACGACGTTTCTTTTCTATTTCGTTAGTTGCAGCTTGTTTTAATGCATTTAAAATAATTTTGCTGTGTTCAGAAGGTTGTTTGTTGAATATGTCCATAGTTTAATTAGTCTAACAGGTGCTATAATCTCTCTAGTGAAATTATTGAATACAAGCATTATATATTGATTATGATAGTCATAATTAGTGCGTAATACAATGAGTAAGTAGCCTGTATGGCGCGTGAAGGTAACACTGGATCTTTAAATTATTATAGAGAGAAATCATGCAAATCACTGCCGAAATTGATACCAAACATTTAGATAAACTTAAAGAACTGGAAAAAAATTTAAGAAAGAACACCTCTGAGTTAATATCTTTGGCAATTGATGAAATTTACAATAAACAAAAATTAACTGAACTTAACGAAGGACAAAAAGCCTATCAAATTATGCAACAATCAGGCTTTATAGGTAGTATTGAAGGGGATGGTGATCTATCAGAAAATTACAAAGATCAGCTTGATTGGAGTCATAAGATATGATCATCGCTGATGCAGGATTCTGGATTGCATTAGCGGATAAAAGAGATAAGCATCATCAAGTTGCAAATAATATGGCTAGAACACTTGAGGAATTATTAATTACCACAAACCCTGTTATTACAGAAGTTTGCCATATTTTATTAAAACGTCAAGGCATCAATGCTCAGTTAAGTTTTATGAATATGTATAAACTGGGTGCATTTGAAGTTTTTGAACTAAAAAAACAACATAGAGAGCATATTGTTAATCTTATGCTGCAATACTCTGATTTACCAATGGACTTCGCAGATGCTTCTCTAGTTTTATTAGCAGAATATTTAGGGCATGGTAAGATTTTAAGCACTGATTGTCGAGATTTTCATACTTACCGCTGGAAAAATACTAAACCTTTCCAAAACCTACTGTTTAGTTAATCTTTCCTAACTCATATTGTACTGCGATAGTCCTGTATGTAGGTCTAGTTCAGGTTCTTTTTGCTTGTTGCTTGATCAAAATGCACTGGGTTCTATCCTTGCAAATATGGCCTTTTATTCCTTATATGTAAGGTTTATTTGATATTTTCCTACTTTTTTGTATAAAACCGAAAGCCTTTGATTTCCAATTTATTGCTTTCAAGTAAAGCGTGTAAGGCATCTAAACGAATTCCGTAACGTGTATTAGAGGGTAACAGTAGGTTCATTTTTTTATCGAAGCTGCATTGTTTTTTATAATTAGGATAATCGGCTGTCAGATAATGTGATTTAAAGTAGAGGGGTTGTGGAACATATTCCTCACTAGCATCAAAAAAATCTGTGGATTGTTGGGCTAATTTCACTTTGGCGCGACCTTTTAACAAAGGCAGAGGTGAATCATCAAAATTCTCGTATTCCATGAAAGACACTTTACCCGAATGGAAATGAATTTTAATGAGTTGAATTTCATCTAAATCACCAAACAGTTGATTACCACAACCGACGTAGACACGTAATAGTGCAGGAAGCAATTCAATAAAGTCTTTATGAAAAATCAGTGAGTGGTTTTCAAGTAAAACACTGGCAGGTAAAGATTGATGTGCCTGTAAGCATTTTTCTATAATCTGTTCTGTATCAGCAATTGAGTAGAGTAATTCACGGGCTATTTCTGTCGCCGTAATATAGTTACCGAAAAAAGCTTTTACATCACGTTGTAGTTGATCGGGAAGGTGAATATAAGGTTTTCTTTTTTCAAACTGGGAAAGTGCAAAATAGACTAAAAGGTCTTCTTTACGATAGTGTTCAGCTTCTTCAAACTCATTATCTTCAAATAAAGTATTTAAAAGGCTGAAAACCTTGCTGTGCGAGCCTGTTAAATCTTTAAGTTTGTTTGTTTCTGAAAATTCATCATTTGCAGGGATGCGCCCTAAAGCTAAACAGCTATGCCAGAAATCATTAAACAGTTGTTCATTTTCGGCATAAACTAATTCAAATTTTTCTTTACTGCTCGTTGGGCGGGTAGTGATCTGTTTCCAGTTATGATGACGTTTTTGACGATTGGCTAAAAATAATTGTTCTTCCAGCTTATCTTTAAAAATAAAGAAAATACCTGGGCCGACTGCAATGGCATTTTCATCTAAGGTATTTTCAATAAAGCTTTGTAACTCAGATTGTGAATAATATTTTTGAAAGGTGTTGAGAGAGGTTATGATTCCATCTTTATAGGCTGTGAATTTTTGGATGTGGGCTTCACCCGCTATCATTGCTGATACAACTAGTAATTTATTTGCGAGTTCAAATGCCAATTGAACCGCTTTTATACGTTCTTCCCTGTCTTCAATGACATTAATTACAAAGCCTATGTTAACTAAGTCACAAGGAAAACGGTCAATTTCGGATCTATGAGTAGGATCCCAGCCAGCAGCATTAATGCCGTGTGCTTCAAGTTCTTTTAGATCATCTCCTAAGCCACAGCCATAATCAAAAACAGTGTATTCACCATTAAGGTAGTTGTGTTTTGCTAAGGTTTTCATAGGTGATGAAAGCCCTTGACGCTGTATAGCTGTTTTATAGCGGTCTATGGTGGCTTCATTTGATTCAGTAGGATCAAGAATAGCAGTAGCCCTAAATAAACGACCATCGACTAGCTCATAGCCATTTTGTTTAATGATACGTTCCCATGATTTTTTAAAACCGATAATGCGGCTGTTTTCATAAAGACCTGCGGCTTCCCCCTCTTGAGTAATGCTGACAAATTCATCATAGAGTTCATGGTCTTTTGATATAAACAATTCTTTACGGTGAAGAATTGGCGCATTTTCTGTGTCAGCATAGTTGCCTCGTTTTTGTGTTTTGTTTTCTAGATCGACAGTCACACTTTGTTGTAGGGCGGGGTATGAGTCTTCGTAAAATTGTGGGTAATTTAGATAAGATAATCTATATTGCTGGGTATGTAATTTAATGATATTCCAGTCATCCTGAGGAATTTTTAATGCTTTAGCGATCAGAAGGATGAAGTCATTGAGTTCAGGTGTAATTTCATTAAATGCACTGATATGCAGATAGCGGGCATTACCGACTAACTTGCCAATCTTAACTGTTTTTATTAACGCACTAAATTGTTCGGCATTCATGGGATATTATTTTTTTGAGAAACTTATCAGTTTTTATATTTTTAGGAGTACGGCGCCCAGTTGATGACTTTTCTAATAGAGTAATAGCCCCCTTGTTTTCTGGTCCAATGCTAATATGGATAGGTCTATTTTTACCATAAAAATAGAGACTATCATATTTTAGGTGTGAGACTATCCATTGAGCTAATAATAATGAGTCAATATTAGCTACATAAAAGTCACAAGCAAATCCTTCACGTTTGCAAATGGCCGTGTTGTTTGAATTGACTTCATACCCCGCATGTTGATCCAATTGTGGAGCTATTCCAGGCTTAGGACATTTTTTAATTTGTTTAAGTAAATCATTAGAACAAAAACCATAAGTAAGTGTAATATTACCAAATTTCTCAACGACAGGGTCTAGGATAGTAGTGGCTATTTCTTGAATGGCTTTAATGGTTCTAACATCTTTAGGAGAGTTTTTTAGTTGAAATTTAGCTTGAGTTTCACCACAGTTGATAAAATCAATATATTTAAAAAACTTACTGCAATTTTCTAATAAGTTAAATTTTGTCATTATTAATTATGATGCTCTGTTTTTTTAATGGTGTCTATATTTCCGTAAGTAATCCACTATACGTCCAATTCTATTGTTAAATTATATATAATTAGAAGGGAGAGTATAAGTTCAATATGTATAAGCATGCTATTCATGATAAACCTACCATCCTTGGTTTATTGATACCTTTATTTACAGTTCTTCAGGCTAAAATAGGTAATTCATACTTGGCATAGAATTTTAAATGCTCTTACTTTTTTAGCTAAGAATTTAAGAATTGAATTAAAAAACACATAACCTAAATTTTTATACTTTAATGTAATTGAGCTTTTGTTATTATATGCAGTATTCTTATTTTGTAATAACAGGCTTGGCTTCTGTTTTATTTCAACTTCTGGCGTTGGTTCTGAATTACTTGGTTTATTTAATATGATTTCCCTAGTTTTCTCTAGTTTAAGTTGATTTGCCTTTTCTTCAGACATAATTTGATATTCTGTTTTTTTGACAAAAATTCTTGCTCATTCCATCTAATGCCAATGGTTTTTTTATTTGTACCAAGTGGGTTTTGATCTTTAATTAAAGTAATGCTTTCTTTATGTTCGATAAATAGTTCAAAGAACTCAGCAAATTTATTTTCTTTAATTTTTGATCTCATTTCAATTAAAGGGCTAGGTAAAGAAAGAGTATATTCTTGAGATAATAATTCTCTCCATATACCTTTAGTTTGTTGGGGGAGGCCAAGAAACTCATTCCCTGAAATCCCCCAAGTCGATAAATATGCACAACGTTTTACATTTTTATCAGAAAAATTAATGCGGTTAGCTGGCCCTAAATCATTTTTAATTTTTTTTGCTAAATAACCAATTACATGATTTTCTTTTAAATTCAAATCACTCCAATCAATAAGGTTAGATCTGAAACTTGTAAGGTTAAAAGCTTTTAATAATGCATCCTGATGCCTTTTTTTCATATAACTAGGGAAAAAAACATTAAATGCCAGTGCGGAAAACCATTGGCATGAGGCTCTACAACTTTAAACATAAAACAAGGCGATATCCACTGGTCGATTTTATTTTTATATCTCCGCCATTTTTTTAATATGAATTGGTTTGCTTCAAGAGGAGATACGATACTCTTTGTTGTGTTTTTTAGTCGAAATGAAGTAGGCAGAGTTATTGTTATCAAGGCTGCTGAAAAATTATTTCGAATAGCATAATCATTTAAGCCATTCAAAAAGCATAAATTTTCAGCATATTGTTGTGATTTCTGTTGGGTCAATTTTTGGGCTGAAAAATAGTCCCCTGTTTGTTTATTCACAATAACCTTATTTTTCATAAAACTTTCGGATTTTCTTTTTGATTGCTTTAAATCATTAATTGCTGCATTTGAAACTGCAGGTGTTCCGAACTTGCCGATTAACCCTAGCTTTATAGCTACTAGTTCTCTATTTTGTTTAATTGATGAATTAATTCTACGTATCAAATATTTAACAGAACATAATTTTTCAGAAAACCCTACTGTTATAGACTTTGGTAAGTGAATTAATGGTATTTGTTTTGAATTTTTATTCAGTATAAAATAATTCAAGCAACTCGCTAGAATCAATATGTGGATGTCTTTCCTGCAAGGTTGTAAATTCATATGCTGATATATTGGCTGCAATTTTAATTTGATGTGAATCAGCGTTCATCATTCTAAAGTCAATTAAAGTTCGGGCCATATTTAACTGCTGTACATAGGACATTGCAATTGTATTGCGTATCTGTTTTTTGGCTGATTTTAATGTATTGTTAATATCTCGTTTAATGCTAGAAGCAACATCAACTAATGCATCATCTAATTTGGTAGCAATGTCATTATTGATACCTAACAGGTTAAGAGGGTTATCAAGAGTCAGAATGGTTTTTTTCATACTTAAACTCCCTCAGATGAATTTACAAAGTCTTCAAGGTCTTGAACGCTACATATAGTGACCCGTTGGCTTATTTTTTTAGTTGTAATCTTTCCTGAACTCACAAGTCTCCAGAACGTGGCTTGGCTGATACCCAAAAATTCTGCAGCGTGTTTAGGTCGTAAGTATGGTGAAACGAGAGACATAAGTGCTCCTTAATCTTCAAATTAATTATGGGCACCGAATTTTTTAATGAATAATGATTACAAAAATGGTTTACTTTAGATGTGTAAACGCATAATATTAGATCGTCTCAAACGCAAATTTAGACAATGATCATTAAACACCTTACGGTGCGATTCTAGAAAGCTAGGTCAGGTCTTCGACTCCTGATCTAGTCTTCTTTGCAGTACTGTTCTGCATATTCATAATAACTTATGAGAGTAATACTGTTAACAGCAAATGGTCACTATTTCCCATTTATTTTTATTCCATTAAACAAATGGTTACGTTCTTGTAATGGAGTGGGGAACTCAATAGGCTAATCTTTTGTTGCTTTTAAAAAGACAACCCATTCTGGTAGTTAATTTGGGGTTAACCGAAAAGATAACTTGTAGTTTCAATATTTTATTAAAGTAACTGTCTATAGTAGCGGTCAATTTTTGCAAAAGTACAAAAGTTATCGCAAGGGTTATCAAAATACAATCTTCCATTCCAGCATCGTACAAATTTCAAGCATTCGATATTTCCATGATAGTTTTTAGTAAAACTTTTCAATATAAAAAAATCAGCACCATCAATGTATTGATCATCATATATTTCATATGCATAAGCATATTTAATAGCATCACTAGTATTTAATTCTTTTGCATAATCAAAAACAGTTGAACCAAAATACAAATCTTGTACAGAAAATATTTCACTTTCTTCTTCATAGTAAATCACTGCCTATCCTTATTTTAAGGTACTGATATTATTAATGGTATTACATTTTTTGTTTTATGGAAGGGGGTTGTATTAAATTAATATTGCATTGAAATGTATACTTTTATAACTTGTTCTGATTTTTATTAAATAACTAAGTAGGATTGCTGGAGCGAAGACAGAAAAATAACTTGCAACCTTTATTAAAGATGAAAGAATTAGGCACTTTATTTTTATCACTTAAATATCTCACCAGTGTTCCCCTATTAATTGTACCCGTGGCACTAATCTCGCTACAAGAGAGTTCATAAGGCACTGCAAAGACGCTCCTATTATTATTGCATTTTGAACTGCCCGAATAGTATATGAGCTGGTACGGGTTATTCTTGCCTGAAAGAATAATGGATTTACAAAACACCCTTGTTTTTGAGCCCTGTGTTGTCTTTTTTCCAGAGCCTCACTGTACTTTTTATCCAATGGATGGATCAATTCTGGCTGCTGTATTTTTGAAACCTCTTCAAACACGCGCATGAGGTTGTAACTCATCGCCGTCAAACGCATTTGACTGTTAAGTGAGTTGGTATTGGAAGACCAGGCTTTAGTTTCCTTAAAATTACTTTTGGTATTATTGAGTGTCTTTTCAATCGTCCAGCGTTTGAAATATAGCATGGCGATGGTTCCAGGGTTGACCCGTTCTACCCGCAATGCCAAGGTTATCAACAATGGTTTGTAAGCGACCACTGCCGTCATAAGTCATGTTTAATTGATTACCATAGGGGTCTTCAATCATGTCTAGCCGTGCGCATATTTAGCTGTAGGGTAACTCAAGCATCGACAAAAATCAAAACCAGTGAGACAGGTAAAAAAACCGAGAGCCCTCGTTGCAACAGCACCTAACCAAATCTATAGCTGGGATATTACCTATTTGCCGACCACCGTAAAAGGCACCTTTTTGTACCTCTATTTGGTCATGGATATTTACAGCCGAAAAATAGTCGGCTGGCAAGTCTATGAAAATGAATCCAGTGCACAAGCGGCTGACCTAATGACAGATATATGTCAAAGAGAAGGTATTCAAGCAAGCCAGGTCACCTTGCACTCAGACAATGGTAGCCCGATGAAAGGAGCAACTATGCTAGCCACCCTACAACAGCTTGGCGTTATCCCTTCCTTTAGCCTGCCATCAGTCAGTAATGATAATCCCTATTCAGAATCTCTTTTTCGAACATTGAAATATAGACCTGAATACCCAGAGCAGGCTTTTTCTACACTAGCAGTAGCAAGAGACTGGGTGCATGTCTTTGCCAATTGGTACAACAAAGAGCATCTTCATAGTGCCATTAAATTTATCACGCCTGAGCAACGTCATGCAGGTAAGGATGACGAAATATTGAAGTGCCGTAAAGCGGTTTGTCAGCAAGCAAAGTTAAGAAACCCTAATCGCTGGAGTGGTGAAATAAGGAGCTGGGATAAAGTAGAGGAGGTCTACTTAAACCCAGAAAATCAAAAAATTGAAATCGAGCAAAAAGAGCAAGCATAAATTTACAACTTTAGGCGACAACTAGCTTGACAATCACCGCTTCTTTAACAAGTAACGTTTTGGGTAAGTTGACAATTAAGAAAGACTGTAGCGAATTAATATGACAAATGTGTGATCGTTTTCTGACAATACTGTGAAATGTATGACACGGGTTTGTTGGTGTTATTTTATGATTTTAAAAGGTTGTAAATTATTTATAGGTTTTGCTATCTATTTTGCTAGCAAAATAGATAGCAAAAGTTAAATTTATGAATATTTTTAGTCAGAAATACTCTTAACCTCCATTTTATAGCTTATTTTTTCATAGCTTCTATAATTTTATTACTGCCTTCTTTTTTGGGCGGTAATAATATGGCACAAAAGGCTTTTAGCGATAGCGATTTTTGTGCTTGATACATTTTAGTATCACAGCTAGGAGATTAATTGTGGAAAACGACATAAGACCTTATTATGCATTGATGAACGACCTGAAAAAATACGTTGATCAGCTACCTAAACCGAAACGCCAGCCATCAGATAAAACAAAAAAGCAATACAGGCGTGATGTTAAATCGATGAATGATCGAGAGCTTGAACCTTCATCAATAGCTAAAACAAAAAACACATACTATAAATATAGAGCTGCCTGGATATTTTGTTATAAAGAGGTATTCTATGAACTTCATAAAGAGATCAGTGGCACTCAAGATAAAAATCAAAAGATATTCTTGATACAACAGCTTGAGTTAATAGCTGAACGAATAAAGAAATATCCGCCTGACCCAAAAGGTGAAAGGTTTAAAGAAATAAAAGCCCAAATAGAATCAGGTGTGGATGTCGATGATATAGAAAAAACAGGTTGGCGAGCAATTAAAGATGAAATGGATTCAGTTAAAAGCCATTCTAAGAAATATCAGCGATTACCGAAAAATTGGAATGAGCGGTATTTTAAGCATGTCTCTTCAAAAAACAGTAAATATACAAAGGCAATTGCTTTTATGGCGATATCAGGATGTCGGCCTGCAGAATTAGAGAATGACGTTTCTTTAAGATTGAGAGATGATGGTTCTATTAAATTATGTATCGAAAGCATTAAAACGCATGATGATCAGTATGGACAAAAGATGCGTGAATTTACGGTTAAATCAGATTCTATTGAACACCACTATTTAGTCGATTTAATGAAAAAAAATGATAACCAAGTTTGGATGCAAATTGAAAGTGCTAAAAAACTGGGTGAGCAAATGCGTAAGTATTCAAAAAAAGTTTTTCCACGATTGAAATCGTATATTAGTCCATACACCTATCGACATCAGTTTGCTAGAAAAGCTAAAGCAGCGCTTGCTGAAAAGGTGGGTGTGGCTGTTGCATTAGGACACAGCAACGATAAAAGTCAGCGATATTATGCAAATGCAAGTAAAAATGCTGGAGGAATGGTTGTAAGTGATTTAGAAGGGACTAGAGATGTTAAGAAAATATCATCATCAAGTGAAATATTATCGCCTGAGTTATTTAATACGTTTGATTCAAGAGGTTTAATGGGAATGTAACTATGTGTTAGTACTTGTTATGTTTTATTTAGATGTATAGAAAATAGATTGACAAGTGCAATCAAAATATAAAAGGGGGGATAATCGGGGGGATGATTTAAGCTGTTAATTAAAAACTAAGTTAAATCAACAGCTTGAATCCAATAATGGCGGAGAAGCAGGGATTCGAACCCTGGGAGGGGATAAACCCTCAACGGTTTTCAAGACCGCCGCTTTCGGCCACTCAGCCACCTCTCCTAAAGACCGCTATAATACTGGATATAATTTTTAATGTCTAGTGCCGTTTTTGTTTTTATGTAAAAAGAGTCTGAAATACACCATTTTTCTATGTGGCAGCATGTAGTTTAATTTATTGGGTGGGTTTCACAGCATAATTGAAAGTTATCTTTCAGAGTATATTGCTAAATCAGTTGTAGCAAAAAAACCATTTGATCTTTCTATCGCTGATATCAATATCAGTTGATAAAAAAATCAAATGGCTAGTTACTATCTCCGTAAAGAAGTATATATTAGCTACATAAGGGTTTAAATAGTTGATATGGTTTATAAAATATAAATTTATAGTTTATAAAGGTTGAGGTGTGGATAAATTAAAGAATATGCAGGTGTTTTGTCGAATAGTTGAGTTGGGTACTTTTGTGGCTGTTGCGAGAGAAATGGATTTATCAGCAATGATGATCAGTAAATATATGGCTCAATTAGAAAGGTCTTTAGGTGTGGTTTTGCTTAATAGAACGACAAGAAGTTTGACCGTTACAGAGGCGGGGGAGGCTTACTATAATAGAAGCAAACAACTGCTGGAAGATTTTAATGAGCTTGAGGAGTCTACCGTACAGCTAGGGTCTACGGTTAAAGGGAAGCTAAAAATTAATGCACCTATTGATTTTGGTGGTTTATATATGGTGCCAGCAATTGATGCATATCAAAAGCTATATCCTGATGTTCAAATACAAATGTCCTTAGATAATAAACCTGTTAATTTGCGTCAAGGTGGAGTAGATATTTA
>Ga0256840_1002745_pt1 | contig 15137 bp, 16 predicted proteins | sample 355202metaG_FD_185969 | JGI IMG/M metagenome (GOLD analysis project Ga0256840, IMG submission 185969) | Hydrothermal vent microbial communities from Mid Atlantic Ridge, Atlantic Ocean - 355-202 | ecosystem: Environmental > Aquatic > Marine > Hydrothermal vents | place: Atlantic Ocean: Mid...
CCGAAGACGGAACCACAACGAGGATACATAATGAAAAAAATAAAAACGACCAAACATGTGTCGCTCCACAAAAGACCCAAGCCCAACGCGCGTAAGGACTTGGGATCCAAGCGAATCCGATTTAGGGTCTCGCTCGCCAAATCAACTGAGAAACAAAACCAAGAAAATCGTGTATTTTCGATGATTGAGAGCGAAAGAGAATTCCCGAAGATCGATGCCACTCCCCTTCAACGCGAAGAGGACCAGCTTTCAGAAAACCAGGATAGCGTCGAAAGCGCTATCCTACTCCAACCCGAGATCGGCCCCCTTTTCCTCCAAAACCACGAAATAGGGGCGGAAATGGAAGTCGATATTACGATCGATCGACAAGCGCTTGTGGACGATATCGTACAGTCAATATTAATATCTGAGACCAAGACCCAAGAAACGAAAGCGCTTTTGGAACTAAAAGTCGCTCAGAAGAGCGTTATCGTTGAAATCACGAAGTACAAAAACAAGAGTAAAATACGATTTCAAACCGAAGACAAGACGATTCGCCAACTTTTAAAAACGACCCGATCGACACTTCGGCGCCACGCCAAAAGCGCAGGGATTCGGATTGCACACATTCAAATTCAGTGATCAAATCCTGGAACTTGCAGAAGCAAAGATTTGGGTATAAGACCGGCCCATGAATGAAAGCGAATACCAAAAACAACTCGCCTATTTACCCAAATCACACACGTTGAATTTGTTGCGTTTTGCGGAAGCGCATTCGTTTCCCTCATTGTCATTGGAAGAGCTTCCTTTGCACCATCAATACGAGGAACCGACGCGCTTTGCATGCGGTCAGCTTTCGAACCTGATTTGGGAATGTTGGGAAAATGCGAAAACAAAATACAACATTGAGCCGAAAAACCTCGAGTGGACTCCGGCGGAACGCAGAAAAACATCTCATTTGCTCTTGGAAGATCTTATCCTTCGAGGAAAATATCGGGGCCAGTATTGTAAGGATATTATGGACGAGATACCGAATTTAGACGGTCATCTCTCCGACACGCTCGAACTCAGACTCGCTTTTCGGGCAGATGTTTGGGAGGAGATGAGATCGCTCCATCTTGCTCAAGAACGAAGTTTTAGTTCGTTCCTTTTGCAGCTCATCGATATGTACACTTTTCGTGTGACGAAATTGAAAGGGTCCAAAAAAGATAGCGAAGAATAAATTCTTCGCTTTCATTTCAATCGGGTTTTAGAGAAGGGCTTAATTATCTTCGGTATCCTCAAGAGGAATTCCTGTACCGCCAGGAGAGACGTACATGGTCATGTTACGGTTGGATTCCATTTTAGGAACTTGTTCAACGGTGGCAACATCTGCAATGTCGTCGGCGATATCGAGTAGAATATCTTCGGCGAGTTCTGGGCGTCTTGATTCACGACCGCGGAACATGAGGGTAAACTTGACCTTATTTTTGTCGGCCAAGAATTTTCTCGCTTGTCGAAGTTTCGTTTCGATATCATGAGAGCCGGTCTTCAAACGAAGTTTGATCTCTTTGAGTTCAACCTTCGTAGAATTCTTCTTCGCCTCGGCCAGCCTTTTTTTCTGTTGATACTTATATTTCCCGTAATCCATAATACGGCAAACAGGCGGTTTCGCTTGGGGGGCGACTTCCACAAGATCTAAGCCAAAATCTTCGGCTTGATTCAGAGCATCGTCAATTTTTAGAATGCCTAGTTGGTTTCCTTCCGGATCAATAACACGGACGGTTGAGGATCTAATTCTGCGATTTACTAATGGGCTTTTTTCTGCCAAGGGTTCCCTATTCTCAGGTAATCAAAATGTATGCGAACGCATTGTTCGCTATAGGCGCGGGCGGGATCGAACCGCCGACCCCTACCGTGTCAGGGTAGTGCTCTCCCACTGAGCTACGCGCCTTTAATTGCATCGGGGTAATAACAATGCCATGCACAACTGTCAATCGAGATCGACCTTTTCGCTATTTTTGCAGGAGCACGGGGATTTCGTTAACGAAGTCGAGAAGAAGCAGCCCGTCTTCGGTGACAACAAAGCCTTGAGCCATCTTCTTATACGTACCTTTGAAGGTGTAAGCTTTTCCGACTTCCACTTTCGAGCGTTTGATAAAATCGTCTGTATAGCCAACCACTTTCAGGAACTTCTTCGCGCCCTCCCCGTCCTTGATGTACATCGAAGGTTGGTTACAGGTTTTCCCTTTTTTCTTGGCTTTCTTCGGATCGCAGGCTTTTGAAATTCTTGCGATCGTTCCGCTAAGCGTCACCACTTTGTCCAGATGTTTGGTCTGATTGTGAATCATGCCCTCAATTCTGAAGGTACCGTCAGGATTCTTCTCTTGAATAACAAAAGCTGACGCCGGAGGTGGCGAGGGTAAACTAACGTTAATCGGTGGAAGATTGGGATCTTCTTTTGTCTTTTCCGTTTTGACGTTGCCCGAGTCCGAGCAACCTACAAAAGCGAGAACGACAAATAATGACATAATTTTCATGACTTCTCTTCGTATTTTGGGTGCATTACTTTCTCGCTTGTTGAGCGGTAATCGTCAAGCCCTCGTATTCCTGATTATGCATTGCTTTTATCATATCGAACAAATAATCCTTGCGAACTTCGATGAAACTAAAGGAATCTTCAATTTGTACGTTGTTGATATCTTCGGGCATCACACCAGCTAGATCACAGATGAGCTCAACAAAATCGTGTTCAACCTCGGTAACTTGCTTTCCGATATTGATCCAAATTTTTCCGGTTTGGTTCTTTTCCTTCTCTGCGCGAGATGCACCGAAATTATCATTTTCGTTTCTACGTGGCTTTGAAGGTTTAGATTTTCTAGGGGGCCTTTCGGTTCTTTTCGGAGCCTTGGTCTGCTTGGTCGGTTTACGATCTTGTTTGGGCTCGGGACGATCCGATCTCTTTTCTTTTTTCGAATCGCGTCGACCAGGTTCCTCTTTCCTTTCCTTCGGATTTCTATCGCGTGCTTCTCGTCGTCCAGAGGAGCGCTCCTCTTTCTTTTCTTCAGGAAGGGTCTCCTTTTTTTCTTCGCGATTAGATTGGATCGGATCGGGCGTGGTATCGGAATTGCGTTTGGGACTCGCTTTCTTTCTTCCCTTCGTGGCAAGACTCAATAATTCGGCGATCAACTTGATGTTTTCTTCGCTTGGATCTTCAACCAAAGAACGGGCGATTTTCAAATATGCGCTCGACACTTCGACGGAGGAATTGGTAAAACTCCTTACTAGATTTTTTTGTTTAGAAACAACAAGATCTTGGGTGGTCGGCAAAGGCCGCTCTTTAAGTGGAACACTATAATGTTTCTTTATCGAAAACAAAGTTGCGCGTTCTCCAGGTGCTACGAGGGAAATCGCTTTTCCTTTCTTTCCTGCGCGTCCTGTACGTCCGGTACGATGTACGTAAACCTCGGCGCTTTCGGAAATCTGGTAGTTAAACACGGTCGCCAAATCTGAAATATCAATGCCACGAGCGGCAACATCGGTGGCAACAATGAAGTCAATTTTCTTAGAACGTAGCTCTTCTAAAGTCCGCTCGCGGGCAGTTTGAGCAAGGTCACCGTTGAGAGGGGCCGTACGAAATCCGCTTCGATTGAGATAGCGTGAAATCATAAAGGTATCGTCTTTGGTATTGGCAAAAATGATTCCATTTTCAGGCGCTTCAAACTCAAGGACGCGAACCAATTCGCGAACCCGTCCAACGCCGGAAATCGGATAATAAATATGCTCAACATCTGCAGCGGTCACCGACTCGTCTGAGTGGGTAATAAACTCAGGATAATAGAGCATCGATTTGCCTAAGCTTCGAACCTCGGGTGTAATCGTGGCGGAAAAAAGTAAGCTCTGACGGTTCTCAGGAAGACGGTTAATGACTTTATCAACCTCCTCCTGGAATCCCATCGAAAGCATCTCGTCGGCCTCATCGAGTCCGAATACACGCAAGTTCGATAGATCGACTTTTCCACGATTGATGAGATCGATTAAACGCCCGGGGGTCGCGGTCACGATTTGGGCAGTTTTCAACGCCTCATATTGGTTTTCGTAAGAGGTACCACCATAAATCGTCGTAACGGAGATATCTTTGTGTTTACCGAATTTGGCAAACTCCTCCCCTACTTGTTTGGCCAACTCGCGGGTGGGAGCAAGGAATAGAACTTCTAGCGTACCTGGATTTGAATCCAGCAGCTCGATAATAGGTATAACGAAGGCGGCGGTCTTACCGGTCCCTGTTTGGGATTGAACGATAAGATCGAGTCCGGCAACAATGAGTGGAATGGTTGAATGTTGGACCGGAGTGGGGGAAGAATAGTTAGCTGAAGCAATCGCTTTCACAAGTCCTTTACTTAAAGTGTACTTGCCGAAATCATTAGCTGTCTCAATTTGCATTGCAAAATCCAGAAATAGTTTTAAAAATCACATTAATGTGCGAATCTGATTTATCGGAAACAACAGAGGTGCGCAAGTTGGGTTCAAAAGCTTCGTTTATTGAAATCCTAAAAGAGGTCGCCGCTAAGATCCCCGATCCCGAAATCGGTATTCTACAAGGTGCATGGGAAAGTCTAGTCGGTCAGGAGTTGGCCCACCGTTCACGCCCGATCGAGCTAAAGCGCAATGAGTTGATCATCGAATGCGAAGCCTCGTGGGTGGACTCGATGGGCTCGCTTAAGCCTCAGATCCTTCGAAAAATAAATTATCGTTCTCCATGGAATTTCCAGAAACTCACCTTTATTGAGGGAGAATTCACGCCTTTTATAAAACCTATTTCTGGCGCTCAAGAATTTAATGCTCTAGAGGATGCCCATTTCGACGAAATCATGACCCAATCGCAAACAAATATGGAGGGTTTAGACGAGGAGACAAAAATCCTCGCCGCCTCGATATTGAAAAAGATTATTTTAGATAAATGACTATTTTTGTACGGGAGCGATTTTCTCAGCAAGTATAATGCTGCGCCTGCTTGCTGGACCAAGATAAGCGCCGCGATGGAACACTTCGCCGCTCACTTCGATAACCCTAAATCCGCAATAGCCTAAAATACGTTTCATTTCATGAAGACTATAGAGACGTATAAAGCTTTTATATTCACGTGGCGGCGCACCATCATAAATGAAGGAACGTTTGGTTTGGAGAATACTTGTCGAGAAATCAAATTCAACTTCTTCTAAGAACACACATTCGATGCCTTCCCACCATGTTCGGGTAGGCATACGTGCCACGACATGATCGCGATTAATGGTATCAATGAGTACGCGTCCGCCCATTTTCAGCGAGCGATTAATGCCTTCCAAAACCCCAACATTGGTGCGGTCGTTGAAGTACCCAAATGAGGTTTGCCAACAATAGCATCCGTCAAAAATCTCCGAAAAATTCAGTTCGCGCATATCGCCATGAATAAATTTAATTGAGAGGTTGCGTTTTTTTGCTTGCGCTAAGGCGTGCTGCAATAAATCGATAGAAAGATCGAGTCCTGCGACTTCTAACCCTTCTTGGGCGAGCTCAACGGCGTGACGCCCAAACCCACAGGCGAGGTCCAAAACGCGCGCTCCAGACTTCAAACCAAGTGATCGCTTGATAAATTCGACTTCGCGGGCCGTCTCATTTTTTAGATCTTTTGGAAGGGTGCGTAGGTATTCTTCATCAAACAAAGTGTGGCACCATCCGCTTCGCCGTTCATCTTCGGCGGTGGGGTGAACAGGCCTTGTTTTTTGTTTTTTCTCATCTAAAAGATCTTGAACGATGCCGTTGAGTTCTTCATCGGTAGATGCGTTCTCAGCTTCTGGCCGAGGTGGAGGACGATGTGCGGCAGGACGTTGGGCGGATACTTTCGCAGGATTTTTTGCCACCGGTGGTGGTGTGGGTTTTGAAGGCGGGGCGATTGCTTTTACTTCCTCTATTTCAAAACTATCAGGATCGATTTCTAGTTCAGCAGAAACCGAGGCCGGATCTTTAAGTGCCTTTTTACCATCAATGTCGGTTTGACTTGGTGCGGCCATTTGTTGGGTTGCTGCAACCGATTTTTGATGATCCATCTCTCCAAAAGGCGTCGAAACATTCCCTTCGGCACGGTTGACGGTGGCGATCTTAACCGTTGGTTCGGGATCCTTTTCTGTTTTTGTATGGCCGCCTTCTTGCCATTTTTTTGTTAGAACGCGCGGGGGTCGTACGAGGATATCAGGTGCAAAACGTTGGTCGGTTAACAGCGCATCGATTTTTATAGGCTCGTGAAAATCTGCGCGTGAAAAAGCTCTCATATCACGCGTTTTAACCAATTCTTCCCGATCAAAAACGAGATTTTTTTCTTCTTTAATAGGCGGATCGACCACGAAAGAATCTTCAATGGTGCCCTCGACCCATTCCTTTTTCATTGCATCCAATGCTTCTTTGGGAATGGCTTGGGTAGAATCAAGTTCACCTTTTTCGACTTCTTCACCTTTCGGACCGAGGTCTTCCCTCTCTACTGCGTCATTGACCTCAGTTGGTACCTTGAATTCGGGCATACTAAAACCCAGTTCTTCGTCGGTTTGATCTGTCAATTCTCTTCCTTCATCAGCCGACTCTTCCGCGCCATTTGCCACAAGAAACTCTACAAAAATAAAATTTGAATAACGTAGGCGGATTGTATCGGAGGGAGAGATGAATCACAAGTATAGAAATCTCTTAGAGACCCTTCTTTCTGATCCAAAGGTTTCACTTTGATAGGAACCCAGAAGGCAAAAATTGCGATAGTTGTTGATATTTTTCATCTTTGCGTCGATGGAGAGCGAGCTAAAATCTAGGTTTCTTAACCACAACTCCTTGCCCAAAAAAGAACCTAAACCTATTCGACATCAACTTTTTTTTTCGGATATAAATAAATATTTACTTTTCTTCGCAAACACGTGGAACGAAGGATTTTGAGATGACGATATTTTTCATAAAAGTAGGCATATCTCGGGAAGGTCCCGTTTTCGGGTCGCCGGTTTCGTAAACATGCTGCAGTTCAAAGTGATTCAGATATTTAAGGCTGCCGTTATTGTTTTCTCCATTTATCCAATATTCTAAGATACCATTCCTCATCCCTGGATCGATCATTTTAACGTGGAATTGAACCTCCTTCCACACATTTATTGCTAACCTCGACCCTTTAGCGCCCCCAAGATCGTTTTACGATCGTCATCTCATCTCTTCAATACGGTTCATCGTAAAAAATGGACCTCAAATACTTCAAACCCAGTTCAGTCAAACGCGTTCCCATCTCCGCGTCGGAATGTTCTACGAACTAGGCATTCCACGCAGAGTATAGGAACGAGAATTTTAAAGAATTTAAATGCCCCTGAAAATGATCACACTTGTTCAAACCAGTGCCAAAATTGCCACGACGATGTTGGGTTGACATTTGCGTGACTTTATCCTACCAAGATGGGCCTGACGGACGTGCTCTTTTTGAGCACGCGCCAATTACATCCTCCACAAAAACTCTAACCATTGGTTTATTCATATGGGCATGTTTGATGTTGTATCTAAAGGCTTTCGAGACGTTAAAAATCGTTTTGAAGGAAAAAAAGAAATCACCGAAGAAAATATTGATGAAGCATTAAAGGATATTCGAAAGAGTATGCTTGAAGCGGACGTTAATTTTAAAATCGCCAAAAATTTCATTGCCAGAGTAAAAGAAAAATCACTCGGTATTGTCGTCAAAATTAAGGTGACCTCATCGAATGATAAAATGGAAATCACGCCTGGTGATCATTTTATTAAAATTTGCCACGACGAACTCGAAGCATTGATGGGGCCTGTAGACGCAAGTATCGTCTACGCTAGCAACCGAATGGAACCCACAAAAATCATGATGGTGGGATTGCAAGGTGCTGGTAAAACCACCACCACCGGTAAACTTGCCAAATTCTTGATCGAACAAGAAAAGAAAAAACCGCTTCTTGTCGGCGCAGATGTTTACCGACCCGCCGCCATTGAACAACTTCGTGTTCTCGGAAAACAACTCGGCGTTCCCGTTCATGCCGTCGAAGGTGGAGATCCAGTTCAAGTATGTAACGACGCCATCGCCATCGCAAAAGAAAAAGGCTGCGACGTTGTGATCTTCGATACCGCTGGACGATTGGCCGTCGATGATCTTCTCATGGAAGAGTTGGAACAGGTCGTTGAAACCACAAAACCTGAAAATATCTTCCTCGTTGTCGATTCAATGATCGGACAAGATGCCGTCAATACGGCCAAAGAATTCAACGATCGGTTGGAAATCGATGGCTTTATCATGACCAAACTGGACGGTGATGCCAGAGGCGGCGCCGCCCTTTCTATCAAAGAGGTCACCGGTAAACCGATCAAATACATCGGTATCGGTGAAAAACTTGAAGACCTTGAACCCTTCCGTCCTGAAGGTTTTGCGAATCGAATTCTCGGTTTTGGCGATGTCATGGGACTCATGGCTAAATTCGAACGGACCATAGACGAGGCCGAAGCCGAGCAGATGGAAAAAGACGCCATGCGTATGCTCGGTGGCGAATTCGACTTTAACGATTTCTACCGACAACTTGAGCAAATCACCAAGATGGGACCCATGTCCGAGATCATGGAAATGATGCCCGGCATGGCCGGAATGAACGTTCAAATTGACGATAACGAACTCGCCAAAATTCGAGCGGTTATCCAATCCATGACCGAAAAAGAAAGAAAGGTTCCCGACCATCTTACCCGTCAACCCAATCGCATCAGAAGAATCGCCAAGGGATCGGGAACGCCACAAGAAAAAGTTGAACAGTACGTTCAGCAATTCAATATGATGCGTCAGATGATGGCCCAATTCTCAAACATGGGTGGCGGATTCTTAAACAAACTTCCCGGATTCAAACAACTCAATGCCATGCGATCGCTTAAAGATATGGATCTCAACTCCCTCTTCGGCGACTTGATGGGAAGCGGCGGAATGCCAGGAATGCCTGGCGGCGGCGGAGCTGGCGGGATGTTTGGAAACACACCTCAACTTCCGCCTGGTTATTCTCCTCCTGGCGGACAATTACAATTTTCTGGAAAAGGGACCAAATCAAAATCGACCTCGCTCGCATCCAAAAAACGTAAGCGTAAAGCGGCTCGAAAAGCGCGCAAAAAAGGCGGTCGTAAAAAGTGAGCTCGGCAAGCCGGACATGTGCGCTACATGCCAATCACAGCGCTGTTGCCATATGTTGCACCTGTCAGATCGACATTTGTGCTGCTTGCCATCACACCAATCCCCTCGGATATGCCATCTGCCCAGGATGCAAAGAGACCCTTCGAGCCTTCGAACAAACCCTCTTTCCATGGGAACAAGCCTCCTTCTCAAGACTTCCTCAAACCTTCTTTAGAACGTCGGCTAATGTTCTCTTTAAGCCTTTTTCTTTTTTTACAGATCTAGCCTTTTGGACAAGTTTTGATAAACAAAAAGAAGGGGGATTTGGGAGAGCAATCGCCTTTGGACTGATCTGCACCGTTTTTGGCATGGTCATTACACTCTTCTATCAATATCTTTTCGTCGATGATTTCTTAGAAATCGTAAGAACAACGATTCAAGAAAACGATCTCCCGGCAGAAGTAAATCCAGACACCCTTCTCACGCTCTTGTTCTTGATGATTCCCTTACTGGGTATTCTAGCATTTCTGGCGCACTGGTTTGTCCTGGAGATGGGTTTGCGCCTGCTTGGAGCACAGACCAAATGGTCGATCAGTGGACGTGTGGCTGCCTATTCTTCGGCGGCCTATCTCGCAAAGATCTTGCCGCCCATTGGAGGCTATCCAATCGGGTATCTTGTTGCGATCGGATTCCTCATTCAGCTCGAAACGACGGCGATTCGAGTCGTCTACCGACTACCAGCCGGAAAAACCTTCCTCGTTATCTTACTACCTTTTTTGATTACGATACTCGTTCACCAATAAGAACAACGCAAAAGCGAAGCACCAGGCCACGCACTAAAAACATCGAAGGGATCAGCGAGCATTACAGAAGGCGAGTGTATGTCTTAGAAAAGCGATCCCTCCTTTCCTTTCGCAAAAACCAAAAAAAAACATCCGTGAGGACGTTTGGTAAGGGTAAGAATTTGGATTAACGTTTCGAGAATTGGAAACGAGCGCGAGCGCCTTTCTGTCCGTACTTCTTACGTTCCTTCACACGTGCATCACGTGTGAGAAATCCATTTTCCTTAAGAACACCGCGTAACTCGGGGTTGTAAAGTAGAAGTGCTCTAGAAATACCGAGACGAACGGCTTCTGCCTGTCCAGTCTTACCGCCGCCTTGGGCTGTGACGTTAACGTCAAATTGATCTAAGGTTTCTGTCAGAACAAAAGCTGATCGTAAAACCATCATCAAAACGTCGCGATGAAAATACTTATCGGCGTCTAGACCATTGATAGTGAATTTACCACTTCCTGGTTTTAAATAGACACGTGTACGTGCTGCTTTGCGTCGTCCGATTGCGTGAAATTGTTGTAGTGCCATATCTTATTCTCTAAATTTCGAAAGGTTGCGGTTTCTGTCCCACGTGTGGGTGATCAGGTCCAGCGTAAATTTTAAGTTTGGAAATAATTTTTGAACCTAAAGGTCCTTTTGGAAGCATCCCGTAGACTGCCTTATGAATGACCGTTTCCGGCTCAATCTTAAGAAGGTCGGCTAAGACGATTTCTTTAATTCCACCAGGAAAACCGGAGTGACGGTAATATTTCTTCTGAGACAGTTTATTACCCGTAACAACGATTTTGGATGCATTGATGCATACGACATAATCGCCAGTATCGACGTGTGGTGTAAATGTTGGCTTATGCTTTCCTCGAAGAAGTGTTGCGATTTGGGTAGAAACACGTCCTAAGGTCTGACCTTCAAGGTCGATTACATGCCAAACTCGATTAACTTCTGAATCTTTTGCGCTGATCGTGGTCATTTCGCTATTCCATTAATATTGCGGCATCAACTAACAACCGCGTAGTTCTAAGGCGGCGTTGTTTATCCACAAAGGCTGTTGATGTCAAGCTCTTCTGAGGTTTTTGGATCAAATCAATTCTTAAGGCTTAAATTTAAATTTAAATCGTTGAATCATTTTGCCTTCAACTACATTAATTTGCCGACCCATGGATTGCTCTTTTATTTTAAAGGTTAAAGCGTAACTTCCCTTTCTAAGCGTCGTATCAAAAGGCGTCATACCGACTTTTTTTCCTTCGTAATAAATCGAAGCAGTGGGTTCACTCAAAATAAGAACAGGAAGTCCATCATGATGCACGAAGGTTAGCGCTTTAACTTGAGGTGTTTTCTCGACCTCCTCATTCGGTTGGGTGAGAAAAATCACAGCTCCCACGCCGAACGCAATGATCAACGCTGTCATGAGAAGCATCATCACGATCAAGCCCGTATTTTTCTCCTCTGCAGCCTCACGACTCATTCCAACACTCGCGCCAGTATCGGGCTCAGAATACACCGCAAGTTCATCGGTTTGGGCAATCAGGCCTAGTACGGGTCCAGTCGTGGGCTCAGGCAAGGGCGTCGGAGAACCGACATGAGGTGCCACCGATGGCGGCGGAACGTAAGGCGAGGGGATTTCGGTTTTACTTGTCCGCAAGGTTGGCAGGCCGCGCAAACGACGGACATAAGCCGACACATCACGATCGGTGACCATTCCGCCCAAGGCCAACATATTGTTGGAAATATCTCTCAACATCTCGTTCGCGTCCTGATAGCGATCGTTGGGATCCTTTTGCAGGGCATGGGTCAAAACATCAACAATAGATTGAGGAATATCTGGACGTATCGTTCGTGCGTCTGGCGGATCCAAAGACATGATTCCGGTGACTGCCTGTAGATCATCTCCAAAGGGACGAGAGGTCGTAAGTACTTCAAACAACAACAAACCCACCGCGAAAAGATCGGCTCTTCGATCAACATTTTTACTTTGGATTTGCTCAGGCGCCATGTAGGCAAATTTTCCCTTCACACCACCCGGTTCGGTTCTTGAGCGATTCACGACAGCTTTTGCAACCCCAAAATCCACTAGTTTAATCACTCCATCATTGGATAGGAGGACGTTTTGCGGCGAGATATCACGATGAACAAGATGGTAGGGTTTGCCATCTTTGTCGGTAAATTCGTGAGCATAATCTAGGGCTAGCAAAACATCTGAAACAATTTTACAGGCAATATTTAGAGGAAGCTGGCTATTTGTACCTCGGACGAGTTCCAATAATTGCTCGACATCAATACCGTCGAGATACTCCATCGCAATAAAATAATGGCCATCAACCTGACCCAATTCGTAAATCTGAGCAATTTGGGGATGGTTAAGTTGGGCGACCAAATGGGCTTCATCCAGAAACATCTGGGTAAAATCTTTATCATTTGCCAAGTGGGGAAGAATTCTTTTGATCACCAATTCGCGCTGAAATCCACCGGGACCTGATTGCTCGGCTAGCCATATTTCGGCCATCCCGCCTGTGGCCAAGTGGCGTTTAAGAACATATTTTCCGAGTGTTTGGGTATTCATAAGATATGCAAATGTAGTCCAGAAGAGGATCTCTTGCAAGAATGTCGACGCTTATGTCGCAATTAGATTGTAAATTTGGCAAAGATGTTTAAGATCTCGATAGATTTATCTCACTACTTTAGGAGGCCAAGGATGGCAATCAACAGAGTCCCCACTATTCGTACGCTTGACGGGAAGAAAATCAAGGTTTCAAAATGGATCGCATGCAACCCCGAATCGGGATTTGCAAACGCCGTTTTTGAGGTCGAGCATCCAACCAACCTGGCCAACCACAACGCCCTTTTGTTATCCACCTCCAAAGGTGAGTACTTGGTCCAACTCAACCGCTTCCATCACGGCGAAAACCTAAGGGTGAATGGACGGGTCTCAAAACACGACTCTACCGAGCTTGCTCAAACAGAATGAGCCTTGTAGAACCCAATTTATGCATCCAGAAAATCCACACCGTACGCCTTATAATTTCAACCGCCTCCGACGCGCAAATCCAGATCTAAACCCTTTCATTTTCATGAACCAACATTGGAAAGAAACGATAGATTTTGCCAATCCAGAGGCCGTTTTTCAACTCAACAAAGCCCTGCTCCTCCACCATTACCGACTCGATACCTACGCTCTTCTGCGCCCCCACCTCTGCCCCGCCGTTCCCGGACGGGCGGATTATCTATACCAGATCAAAAACCTTCTCGAAGATGGCTTTGGTCGAAAAAACGAGCAAGAGAACACCCCCCTTAGGGTGCTAGATATCGGCGTGGGAGCCAATTGCATCTATCCCATTATTGGCGCCCAAGGGTTAGGTTGGCAGATGGTGGGGGTCGATATCTGCGAATCATCCGTGGAGGCAGCCCAAAAAATCATCGCAGGCACCGAAGGTCTAGCCGAGAAAATCGAAATTCGATACCAAGAAAACAACGCCAATATTTTCAATGAGGCCATAAAGAAGGACGAGTTCTTTGATCTTACTATTTGCAATCCCCCCTTTCACGCGAGCGCAGAAGAAGCGCAGAAAGCGAGGACGCGAAAACTAGGCAATCTTTCCACAAACAAGCAACTTACAAAAAGCGAAAAACAAACCCAAAATTTTGGCGGAAAAGCAAATGAATTATGGTGCAATGGTGGCGAGGCATTGTTCATTAAAAGAATGATTAAACAAAGCATTTCTCATAAAAAACAAGTAAGCGTCTTTACCACACTAGTTTCCAATCAATCACATTTGGCCAAGCTCTACAAACAACTCGATAAAGCAAAAGCAACACGAACAACCCTTCCCATGACCATTGGCCACAAACAAAGCCGCGTGCTTGCCTGGACCTGGTTATAAGCGACGTCTAGCTCAAGGGGTGAGAGAAATGATGTTAAATAGTTCCTCTCGACATAAGTGGGTAGGACCCGAATCGTGCATGATAGCATCCAGCGCGGATAGTCTTTTGTAGAAGCGTTCCCGACGCTGTACATCCATGGTTCGCGCAGAACCATATCCCTTGTAGAAGGCCAAGATCGAAGCTTCGTCATGAATGACATCATCGATGTACAAAAAATAGGCAATATCCAATTCTGGTGGAAGAAAAACAGAATACTCAAATCCTGTAATCGCCTCGATTTCCAACGTTTCGCTGTTCAACCAAATATGTTCAGCTGACGGTCGACGATGATTCCATGTCGGCGGTGTTCGGGGATGAAAAGTGGCCAATTGAACTCTTAAGTCCGCGATCGCATTTTTTATCTTTCCGATGGCCTCATCAGAGAAAAATTGTTCACGAAGATGTTCCGAATAAAGTTCCAATTTTGCAGCAACGTATCCATTAAAGGTTAACCAAGAGCGATCTCTTTTCTCAGAAATCGGATCACCAAATCGTGTTGGCGCGGGACAGTTATGAAGTTTACGTAAGAAACATCCAACCTCCTTGGCATACTTTATTTTTTCTCGGGGTCGGCCTTGCTCTGCAAAAAATACTTTGGCATTTACGCCCTTGATTTCGAGGCTAAACCAGTTCGCTCCGCATTCTTGGATCGGGGGAACCACAAAAAGGTGGGAGCTTAAGGTGGTAAAGGCGAACTTGGCTCGCGCGAAATGTAGCGGGTCTTCAAATGTATAAAGCAAATAGGATTTTGAGTCCTTTTTGACAGAAAAAAGGTGTGCTCCCCCCTCTTCTCCGAGTTCATCAATTTTTTCGAAACCCTCTTTTTCAAAATTTAACAAAACTTCCTCGTAGGAATGTAGGCACCGCAAACATAAAGATTAACCCGTCTTGGGCGTTTAGGAAGATCTCTTTGTATTTTCGTTTGAACATAAACGCTGCCTTCTCCAAAACCACCTCGCCCCTTTTCCAGTACAAGGACCCTATGATGTAAGTCATCGTCCACTATAGCCCCATGCACGCATCAGGAATTTTTCCTTGATCGGCGTGTATAAATTGCAATGTATCCAAAACGCTCTTGCATGTTTTTGGGCTCAGTGATTTTGACATCGCCGATTTACAATGCTCGCCGATGCCTTCAACGTGGGCGGACGCTTTGCAACACGCGTCCATCTTTCGACAAATATCGCCTTTGCAAGACGCAAAAAAGAGAAGCACGACGGAAAAGAAGAAAAAAGTTGTTTTAGCGTTGTTCAAAATAATTTGTTAAGAC
>Ga0256840_1002746_pt1 | contig 15125 bp, 8 predicted proteins | sample 355202metaG_FD_185969 | JGI IMG/M metagenome (GOLD analysis project Ga0256840, IMG submission 185969) | Hydrothermal vent microbial communities from Mid Atlantic Ridge, Atlantic Ocean - 355-202 | ecosystem: Environmental > Aquatic > Marine > Hydrothermal vents | place: Atlantic Ocean: Mid...
ATCATGAATCACACCATCAGCATTTTTATAAATTACTTTTTGCCAATCGGTTTCAGTATTCCCTATAAAAGAAGGATCATAATCTACATCGGTTTGAACGATAGTTCTAAATTGATTTGCATTGAGCACATCTACATAATCTACAACTGTACCAACAGATGTTTTAACATCGTATTCTACTTTTAAAGGTGTGTTTGTATTTCCTTTTTTGGTTGTAATTAAAATAACACCATTGGATGCTCTAGAACCATAAATAGCTGTTGCCGAGGCATCTTTTAGAATAACAAAATCTTTAATATCATTAGGATTAATTGCATTTAACTGATTACGTACACCTTGTACTCCACGTTGATCTAAAGGCATACCATCTACTACAATTAAAGGTGCATTATTAGCTGACAAAGAAGAACCTCCTCTAATACGGATTTCGGCTCCTTCTCCGGGAGCTCCACCTCCACGTGTAATACGAACTCCGGCTGATTTACCGGTTAATAATTGCTCCGGAGAAACGATAGAACCTTTATTAAATTCTTCGGTAGACACTTTTTGAACTGCACCGGTTGCATTTTGTTTTTTTGTAGAACCATATCCAATGATTACAACTTCTTCCAATTTTTCTGCAGTCTCTTCCATTTCTACATTAATTGTAGTTTTTCCATTTACAGGAATTTCAAGGGTTTTATACCCTAAATAAGAAAAAACAAGTGTGTCTTTTGGCTGGACATCAGAAATGGAAAATTTTCCATCAAAATCAGTTGCCGTACCTTTAGTAGTTCCTTTTATTATAACATCTACTCCGGATAACGGCACTTTTTCCTTTTTATCTACCACTTTACCCGAAACAGTAGTTTGAGCAAAAAAGATAATCGGAACGAACAAAAATATGCTTAAAAAAGCATGTTTCATATTTTTCATAAATTTAACTTTGAGTTATTAATTATATTTAATAAAACCTAACAAATATTTACTTCACCCTGTAAAGTTAGCACCGAAATAAGAAAATACCTATTTTAAAAATTAAAAAAAAATTACGAAACCGTTTTCGTGTTGAAAAGTTTTTAGAAAATTAAAGTAAAAGTAACTTTTTGTTTCAATTTAACCATTAAATTCTTATTTTTACTCAAAAATTTGTCATTAAAATGTATTTCATTCAACTAATGGTAAAAAACGTAAAAAGTTTCTATATATAATGAGTCGCAAAATTACTTTAAAAGATATTGCAAAGGAATTAGATGTTTCAACCTCAACGGTTTCTAAAGCCTTAAGAGGAAGTAGCGAAATAAGCCAAAAAACCAGAGATAAAATTATCGCATTTGCCAACTACTATCACTACAAACCTAATAGTACAGCATTAAAATTACAATCGCAAAAAACCATGGTTATTGGTATTGTTGTACCTGAAATTGTTCACCATTTTTTTACAAAAGTAATTAGCGGAATTGAAAAAGTACTAAATAAATATCATTATAATGTCATGATTTGTTTGTCAAATGAATCCTTAAATAAAGAAATTTTAAACATCAATATGTTAACAGATGGCAGTGTCGATGGTTTAATCGTTTCCATCGCAAAAGAAACTTTAGAAAAAAATGATTTTTCCCACTTTAACGAAATTAAAAATAATGATATTCCTCTTGTATTATTTGATCGTATTTCAGATAAAATAGAATCTGATAAAGTAATTGTAGATGATATCGGCGGTGGTTATAAAGCAACAAAACATTTAATGGAAATTGGCTGTAAAAATATTGCTCTACTAACCACTCCTAGTCATGTAACTGTTGGACTAGAAAGAGAAAAGGGCTATTTAAAAGCTCTAAAAGAAGTGAAATTACCATCAAACATTATCCATATACACGAAAACAAAAACATTAAAGAGCAAATTGAAAAACTTTTTAATCAATCAAATGTTTATCCTGATGGTATTTTTGCGGTAAACGAAATTTATGCTGCTACTGCAATCAAAATTGCAAGAAGTAAAGGTTTAAAAATCCCGGAAGACATTGCAATTATAGGATTTACCGATGGTTTGATTTCTAAATTTACAGAACCTGCTTTAACTACAATTGCTCAACACGGTCTTACTATGGGAGAACAAGCAGCTGAATTATTATTATACAGAATAAAAGACAAAGAAAGACCATTTGAAAAAAAGGTTATATCTACTAATTTGAAAATACGAAAATCTACTCAAAAAAAATAAAACAACTGTTTATTAAATATTTTTTAGTACATTTGTATCGGAAAATAAAATATTTTCTACCTAACATTTCGCACTTCACACATTAATTTAAACAGATAATTTTATCCGTTTTATAACTATTTATAATATTGCTATTTATTAGCAATGTAAAATATTAATGTATGAAAAAAAGAAAACTAAGTTTCTGGGATATATGGAACATGAGTTTTGGATTTCTAGGAATTCAAATGGGTTTTGCACTTCAAAATGCAAATGTCAGTCGTATCTTTCAAACCCTAGGTGCAAAAATTGAAGACATCCCAATTTTATGGGTAGCAGCTCCTTTAACGGGATTAATCATTCAACCCATTGTAGGTTATTTAAGTGATCGTACTTGGCATTCTAGACTAGGTCGAAGAAGACCTTATTTTTTAGCTGGAGCTATCTTAGCTTCTTTAGCCTTATTTGTTATGCCAAATTCGCCTTATTTATGGTTCGCTGCCGGTATGCTTTGGATTATGGATGCTTCAATAAATATTACCATGGAACCTTTCCGTGCTTTTGTTGGTGATAATTTGCCGGACGAACAACGTACTATGGGTTTTGCAATGCAAAGTTTCTTTATTGGAATCGGTGCTTATGTTGCTTCAAAATTACCAAACTTACTTACTTATTTTGGTGTTTCGAATACTGCTGCCGAAGGTATTATTCCGGATTCGGTAAAATATTCTTTTTATATAGGAGGAATTGCTTTTTTAGTAACCGTAATTTGGACAGTCTTTAAATCAACCGAATATTCACCTGATGAACTGAAAACTTTCGACAAACAAAAAAAGCTAAATATACCTAATGAGCACTCTGAAAGTTGGTATTTTAACAATGGAAAAAATCATCTACTTAAAGGAATAATAGTCTTACTTATTGGTGTATCCACTTCTTTTTTAGTTTATCACTATGAATTAAAGAAAGATTTATATGTGTTAACTTTAGGTCTTATCAGCTCAGGTGGTTTAGCTCTAATAGTTTCGGGTTTAATGCAAAAAAATGGGATAAAAAATGGGTTTGTTACTATGATTAATGATTTTCAGTCTATGCCTAAAATTATGAAACAACTTGCTTTAGTACAGTTTTTTTCTTGGTTTGCTCTGTTCTCTATGTGGATTTACACCACAGGCGCAGTAACCGAACACATTTATAAAACTACCGATACAACCTCAGTTGCTTACAATACCGGAGCCAACCAAGTTGGTGAAATGTTTGCTAATTACAATTTAATTGCTGCAATTGTTGCCTTTTTATTGCCGGTAATTGCAAGGAAAACAAGTAGAAAATTCACGCATTTTTTAGCTTTAACACTAGGCGGTTTCGGACTAATTTCTATCTTTTTTATTACAAATCCAACTACTTTTAACTTAGAATGGCTACCTATGATTGGTGTTGGTATTGCGTGGGCAAGTATCTTATCCATTCCGTATGCAATGCTTTCCGGCTCATTACCAACTACTAAAATGGGTTATTATATGGGTGTTTTTAATTTTTTTATTGTAATTCCGCAATTAGTTGCAGCATCTATTTTAGGTTTTCTAGTTTCAAGATATTTTAATAATGAACCTATCTACGCCCTACTTATTGGAGGAATATCAATGATTATAGCAGGATTACTCTCCCTTAGAATACAAGACACAAAACCAACAACTGTACAAAATGAATAAAAAAGGATTTATATTTGATTTAGACGGAGTCATCGTTGATACTGCAAAATATCATTATTTGGCATGGAAAAAAATTGCCAATGAAATAGGAATCGATTTTCAAAAAGAACAAAACGAACATTTAAAAGGTGTTAGTAGAATAGAATCCTTAAAAAAAATATTAAAATGGGCTGAAAAAGAAGTTTCTGAAAAAGAATTTAACACCTTATTAAACAAAAAAAATGAAGATTACTTAACATATATTTCTAAAATGAATGTTTCCGAAATTCTTCCGGATGTTAATCGTATTCTTTCTTATTTAATCCAAAAAAAACAACCTATTGCTCTTGGCTCAGCAAGTAAAAATTCAAGAAAAATTTTAGAGAAAGTGCAACTTACCAAAAAATTTGATGCAATTATCGATGGTAATAATGTAACAAAAGCCAAACCAAATCCCGAAGTTTTTCTAAAAGCAGCAGAACAATTAAACATCGCTCCAAAAGATTGTATCGTTTTTGAAGATTCCATTGCCGGAATTCAAGCTGCAAATAAAGCAAATATGATTTCCATAGGAATCGGTGATAAAAAAACATTACAAGAAGCAAATTACATTTTTAAAGACTTTACAGAAATTAGTGAAGATTTTATAAACAAATTAATATATAACAATTCACTTTAATAACATTATAAAGTAAATGAACCTAGATTATATCATACCAAATAATTGGTCAATTATAGAAGAAGGATTTGACCCTAAACACATAAAAGCATCCGAAAGTATTTTTAGTATTGGAAATGGTGCTATGGGACAACGTGCTAATTTTGAGGAAAAATATTCCGGAGATACTTTTCAAGGAAGCTATATCGGAGGCGTATATTATCCCGATAAAACCAGAGTTGGTTGGTGGAAAAACGGATATCCCGAATATTTTGCAAAAGTATTAAATGCTCCAAATTGGATTGGCATTAATATTATCATAAATAACGAAGAACTCGATTTAAATAAATGTAAAGAAGTACTTCATTTTAAAAGAGAACTAAACATGAAAGAAGGCTGGTTAAGCCGTTCATTTATTGCAACACTCCAAAACAATATCCAAATTAAAGTCGAAACTAAACGGTTTTTAAGTATGGATTTAGATGAATTAGGAGCAATTCAATACAACATTACACCTTTAAATAGTAATGCTAACATAACTTACATTCCGTATATCGATAGCAATATTAAAAATGAAGACAGTAATTGGGATGATCAATTTTGGGAAACCTATCAAACCGAAAATAATAAAAATGAATCTTTCCTCCTTTCTAAAACACTTAAAACCGATTTTCACGTTTGCACATATATGTCTTCTCAAATATATTTGAATGCAAAAAGAATAAACAAAGAGCCAAAAATAAACAAAGAAGAAAAACATATTTCACATAGCTATTCGCTTTCAGTTAATCAAAGAGAAACCATAAGTATCCATAAATATGGAGGATATACGGTTAACCGAAATCATAAAAAAGAAGACCTCATTACAATTGCTAAAAACAATTTAAATGAAGCAAAAAAAACCGGCTTTTCAAAACTCTTTGAAAATCAGAAAAAAGCATGGTCTGCCATTTGGGAAACAGCTGATATTGAGATAAAAGGCGATATCAAAGCACAACAAGGTATTAGGTTTAATATTTTTCAATTAAACCAAACTTATACAGGTAAAGATGCAGGATTAAACATTGGTCCAAAAGGGTTTACCGGCGAAAAATACGGCGGAAGTACGTATTGGGATACAGAGGCTTACTGCTTGCCTTTTTATATGGCAACCAAAAACCAAAAAGTTGCCGAAAATCTGCTTACTTATCGCTATAACCATTTACAAAAAGCTATTGAAAACGCTCAAAAACTAGGCTTTAAAAATGGTGCGGCACTGTATCCAATGGTCACGATGAACGGAGAAGAATGCCATAACGAATGGGAAATTACTTTTGAAGAAATTCATAGAAACGGAGCTATTGCTTTTGCTATTTACAATTATCATCGCTATACAAATGATTATAGTTACATACCAAAAAAAGGATTGGAAGTGCTTATCGGAATTGCTAGATTTTGGCACCAAAGAGCTAATTTTTCTAAAGCAAAAAATCAATATGTAATTTTAGGTGTTACCGGTCCTAATGAATATGAAAATAACGTAAACAACAACTGGTACACCAACTACTTGGCAAAATGGTGTATTGACTACGCCATTGAAAATATCAACAAAATTAAAGAAGAATACAACACCGATTACACCAGAATTCTAAACAAAACCAAACTTTCTAATATTGAAATTACAAAATGGAAAGAGGTAGCTGATAATCTGTATTTTCCTTACTCTAAAGAACTTGAAATTTATTTGCAACAAGACGGATTTTTAGATAAAGAATTAACTACTGTTGCCAATTTAGATAAATCGGAAAGACCTATTAATCAAAAATGGTCTTGGGATCGAATTTTGCGTTCGCCTTACATCAAACAAGCCGATGTTTTGCAAGGAATGTACTTTTTTGAAGATCATTTTTCAAACCAACAAATAAAAAAGCATTTTGATTTTTACGAACCTTTCACCGTTCACGAAAGCTCTCTATCTCCTTGTGTACACAGTATTTTAGCTTCAAAATTAAATAAAAAAGAACAAGCATATAATTTTTATTTAAGAACTTCAAGATTGGATTTAGACGATTACAATCACGAAGTAGAAGAAGGACTACACATTACCAGCATGGCAGGAACTTGGCTTAGTATTGTAGAAGGTTTTGGAGGTATGCGTATTCAAAACAACCAATTATCCTTTGCCACCAAAATTCCGGAACAATGGTCTAGTTACTCCTTTAAAATAAATTTTAGAAACCGAGTGATACAAGTTTTGGTAAATAAAGAACATACTTCTTTTAAACTTCTAAAAGGAGCATCATTATCTATTACCAACAACAATAAACTTATTGAATTAACACCAAACAATCTAATCTCTGTATAAATGAAAGCTGTAATTTTATTCGTTTTTTTACTTTTAACTTCTGTTTCATTTTCACAAATTGAAAAGATTGAGCCTCCTTTTTGGTGGAGTGATATGCAAAATACCGAACTGCAATTACTCTGTTATGGTAAAAATATTTCCGATTATCATGTCCGGATTTCCGATTCGATTCCGGTTATAAATATTCGTAAAACGGAAAATCCGAATTATCTTTTTATCACATTAGATTTACAAGATGTATCGCCAAAAATTTTTCAAATACATTTTAATAAAGGAAATAAAAGCATTACAAAAAATTATGAATTAAAAGAACGAAATAAAAATTCTGCTCTTAGAAGAGGATTTAATTCATCTGATGTTATTTATCTTTTAATGCCTGACCGTTTTGCAAACGGAAATCCTCAAAACGACAATACCAAAAATACTGCCGAAAAAAGCAACCGTAATTTTAATGGCGGAAGACACGGTGGCGACATACAAGGAATTATTTCTCATTTAGATTACATCCAAGAACTTGGTGCAACTTCCATTTGGAGCACTCCGTTATTAGAAGATAACGAGCCAAAATACTCATATCATACCTATGCTCAATCTGATTTATATAAAATTGACCCTAGATATGGTACCAACAAAGATTATAAAAAACTTTCTGATGAACTGCACCAACGTAAAATGAAATTAATAATGGATTATGTTACCAATCATTGGGGAAGCAAACATTGGATGATACAAGATTTACCAACAAAAGACTGGATTCATTATTGGAAAAACAATAAAAACGGCTTTAAAAGAAGCAATTATCGTATGACCACACAATACGATCCATACACTTCAATGATAAATAAAAAAGAATGTGTACAAGGTTGGTTTGATACCAGTATGCCGGACATAAACCAAAGCAATCCGCTAGTTTTAAAATACATTACTCAAAATGCCATTTGGTGGATTGAATATGCAAATTTAGATGGTTTACGTGTAGATACCTATTCATACAACGACAAAGAAGCCATTGCAAAATGGACAAAATCCATAATGGATGAATATCCTAATTTTAATATTGTTGGCGAAGTTTGGCTACACGATCAAGCCCAAATTGCATATTGGCAAAAAGACAGTAAAATCGGTGCTTTAGAAAGCTACAACAGTAATTTACCAAGCGTAATGGATTTTACATTACATGACGCCGTTACCTCCGTTTTTAACGAAGATCAAGAAACTTGGTTTGACGGAATGATTAAAGTTTATGAAAATTTTGTAAACGATTTTCTATATCCAAATACAAATAATATTATGGTTTTTGTTGGCAATCACGATACCAATAGAATTAATGAAATTTATCAAGGAGATATACAAAAATACAAATTAGTAATGACTTTAATCGCAACGGTACGTGGCATTCCTCAAATATATTATGGCGATGAAATTGGTATGCGTGGCGATAAAAATAAAAATGGTGATGGCGATATTCGTAAGGATTTTCCCGGAGGTTGGATAGGTGATTTGCATAATGCTTTTTCGTCAAGCGGAAGAAATGCACAACAAAATGAATATTTTAATTTCACTAAAAAACTACTCAATTGGCGAAAAAATAAAGATGTTATTCACAACGGAAAAACCATTCATTTTTTACCAAAAAACAACGTGTATGTCTATTTTAGATATAATGACAAAGAAAAAGTAATGGTTGTTCTTAATAATAATCCGAAAGGACAAATAATAGATTTAAAACGTTTTTCCGAAATATTAAAAAATCACAAAACAGGAAAAGAAATCTTTAGCGATAAAAAAATAGATTTGCAACAATCCTTAAAAGTTAAAGGAAAAACCTCCCTAATTATTGAAATTAAATAAATGAAAGCCCTTAAAATAATCTTATTATTTATCTCTATTTCTGTATTTGGACAAAATCCAAACCGTAAATTTTTACACTTTGATAAAAAGAACAATCATTTTATTATTAAAGTAGACGACGGGACATACATCATTAAACCATATAACAATAATATCTTTGAGACCTCTTTTATTCCTAAAAACGAAAAATACAATCCGCAATCACATGCCGTAGTTTTAAAGCCAAAATCGATTCCTGTAAAAGTAAAAGAAACAGAAAATAATATTGAAATAAAAAGCAAAGGGATACGTGTTTCTATTCACAAAAAGCCATTTCAAATTCGTTATTTTTATAAAAACAAACTTCTTTTTTCTGAGAATAAAGGTTATGTAAAAACCAACAAATCTGAAATATTAAATTTTAGTATTTCAAAAAATGAAATTCTCTTTGGTGGCGGAGCAAGAGCTTTAGGAATGAATAGACGTGGCTACCGATTAAAGTTATACAACAAGGCACATTATGGTTATGAAAATCATTCCGAATTGATGAATTATACCATGCCGTTGTTTTTATCTTCCAAAATTTATGCTGTACATTTTGATAATGCACCAATAGGTTATTTAGATTTGGATAGTCATCAAAATAATTCAGTTAATTACGAAACAATTAACGGCAGAAAAACATACCAAATTATCGCTTCTGATTCTTGGCTAGATTTAATAAATCAATACACCAATATAACCGGAAAACAGCCTATGTTGCCACGTTGGGCATTAGGGAATTTTTCCAGTAGATTTGGCTATCACAGTCAAAAAGAAGTATTGCAAACAGTACAAAAATTTAAAAAAGACAGCATTCCGTTAGATGCCGTAATTATTGATATTTATTGGTTCGGAAAAGACATTAAAGGCCATATGGGAAATCTTGAATTTTACAAAGATTCATTTCCCACACCAAAAAAAATGATCACACAATTAAAAAAACAACATATTAAAACCATTTTGGTAACCGAACCATTTGTTTTAACCACATCAAAAAGATGGAAGGAAGTTTCGCAAAACGGATATTTAGCAACAGACAGCATCGGTAAACCCTTTACTTATGATTTCTATTTTGGCAATACCGGTTTAATTGATATTTATAATCCAAAAGCAAAGAAATGGTTTTGGAATATCTATAAAAAATATACCAAAATGGGTATTGACGGATGGTGGGGAGATTTAGGAGAACCGGAAGTACACCCTTCAAAACTAATACATAAAACAGGAACAGCAGATCAAGTACACAATATTTACGGACACGATTGGGCGAAATTGATATTTGAGGGCTATCATAAAGATTTCCCCAATCAACGTCCGTTTATACTAATGCGAGCAGGATATTCCGGCTCACAACATTATGGAATGATTCCTTGGAGTGGCGATGTAAACCGTTCTTGGAAAGGTTTTCAATCGCAACCTGAAATTGCTCTACAAATGGGTATGCAAGGACTTGCTTATATGCATTCGGACTTAGGCGGATTTGCAGGTGCCAATCCGGATAATGAATTATATTACCGCTGGTTGCAATACGGTGTTTTTCAACCTATTTTTAGACCACACGCACAAGAAGAAGTACCTCCTGAGCCGGTTTTTAAAGAAAAAAGCACTAAACAACTCGCAAAAAAAGCAATAATTCTACGCTACAATTTATTGCCATATAATTATAATTTGGTCTTTGAAAACAATCAAAACGGAAAACCATTAATGCGTCCGTTATTTTTTGAAGAACCCAAAAACACCAAATTACTAAACACTACTAACTATTATCTTTGGGGAAAAGACTTCTTGATTGCTCCTATTGTAAAACCCAATATTAGCGAAAAAGAAGTCTATTTTCCTAAAAAAAATAATTGGTTTGATTTTTATACGGATAAAAAACATCAAGGAGGAAGTTCCGTAAAAGTTAAAACGCATAAAGAATATATTCCCACTTTTGTACGTGCCGGAGCTTTTATACCAATGGTAAAAAACATTAATAATACCGAACTTTATAATTTAGACAAACTAGAATTGCATTACTATCACGATAATTCTATTAAAAAAGCGACTACAAAATTATACAATGACGATGGTAAAACAGTTGATGCCTTTAAAAAAGGGAAATATGAAATCTTAATTTTTACGTCTAAAAATAAAAAAAAGCGACTTTTATTTCAGTTTAAATCAGAATTTGGAAAAAATTACCAAGCAAAATCAAAAAAGATTAAATTAATTATTCATCATATCACAAAAAAACCAAAATTTATAAAAGTAAATACAAAAAAAGTACCATTTAATTGGAATGAAGATAAAAAAACACTTCGTATTCTTTTAGATTATAAAGGTAAAGTGAAAATAAACATAAAAAAATGAAAAAAATAAGCATTCTGTTCCTCCTAATAACTATAATTTCTTGCACCAAACAAACAATAGAAGTTAAAAAACAACATCAAACGGAAAAATCTATTTCTGATAAAGATATAGAAACTGCTGTTATTTACGAGGCAAACATCCGCCAATATTCAAAAGAAGGAACTTTTAATGCCTTTACAAAAGACATCCCGAAATTAAAAAAAATGGGTGTAAAAATTATTTGGTTAATGCCGGTTTTTCCTATTTCCGAAACCAAAAGAAAAGCAAAAGGAGACGTTTTTATAAGTGATATTAAAGATAAAAAAGAAAGAAAAAAATATTTAGGCAGCTACTATGCTGTATCCGATTACAAAAAAATAAATCCAAATTATGGAACGATTAAAGGTTTTAGAAAATTAGTTAAAACAGCACATCAAAACAACCTATTTGTCATTTTAGACTGGGTGCCAAATCATACCGGTTGGGACCATTCTTGGATTAAAAATCATCCGGAATTTTACACAAAAAATGAAAAAGGAGAAATTACCGATCCGCTGGATGCAAATGGTAAATCAATGGGTTGGACAGATGTTGCCGACTTAAACTACAATAATAAAGACTTGCATAAAAGTATGATTAATGAAATGAAATATTGGATTACCAACGAAAATATTGATGGTTTTCGTTGTGATGTTGCCGGACAAGTACCATTATCTTTCTGGAAAGAAGCTATTCCGCTATTGCGAAAAGAGAAAAAAATATTTATGCTTGCCGAAGCTTGGGAACCTGAATTAGTAAAAAATAATCTTTTTGATATGGCTTATGCTTGGGAAGGACATCATATTATGAATGAAATTGCTCAAGGAAAAAAAACAGTTACAGATTGGGATAACTACATAAAAAAAATAGATACAACATATAATAAAGAAGCCATTTTAATGAATTTTATTACTAATCACGATGAAAATTCTTGGAACGGAACCGTTAAAGAACGATTAGGTAATGCTTCTGATGCCATGTTAGCATTAACTTATTTAACGCCAGGAATGCCTTTAATATATTCCGGACAAGAATATGATTTAAACCATAAATTAAAGTTTTTTGAAAAAGATTCGATTCCTAAAAAAGCAGGAAATACATTTGTTTTATTAGAAAAACTTGGTGCTTTAAAAAATAATTATCCTGCGTTAAATGGAGGAAAAAACAAGGCAAAATACAATAGACTAAAAACGAATAACTCGAATATTTTATTTTTTGAAAGAACCAAAAATAAAGATACTATAATCTATTTGGCAAACCTAAAAGATACGCTTGAACACTTTAAAATCCCCGAAAATCTAAAACTAAAAAAGGACTATCTAACAAACTACAATCAGGATTTTAGTAAAGAGGAGATTGTTTTGAAACCATGGGAATATCATATTTTAATAAAATAAGAAATTACTTTTTCTTTAACTCAATGGCTTCGTTTTTAATTTTTGCTTTCTTTTTAGAAAGAATTTCTTTGTTTAAATCTTTTAAAAAAATTGCATCTTTATCTTTTGGACGTTCATCTTCACGCCATAAAAATCCTTTTAACTTACGTGCATTTTCAGGCAGTTTAGATGGTGGATACGTAAAGGTTTCTTCATCATTATAAAAAATTCCGGAAACGATTTTTTTATCCTTAAAAATAAATCGCAATTTGGCACATGTGGTTTTGGTAATACCAAACAGTTCTTTTTTAGGTGTGTCTTCTCTTAAATATGCCAATACTTCGCCATTACCAACAAAATCTACTGTTTTAATCTGATTGTCTTTAAATTTGGCAAACATATCTCTTCCTTTTATCTGATTAAAACCTTTTATGGTATCTTTTTTAATCATAAAGGCATTTCCTAAAACTTTAAGAGAGTCTATTTTTTGCCCCAAAGTATCGTTTTTAACAACAATTAAATCACCGGTTATTTGTCCGTTTTCTGTCCATAAAACCGGATTTTTAAACATTTTTAAAATTCCCTTTTTTGTATTGGAATGAATGGAATCGCATTTACCTTGTAAGTCTTCCTTAAAAAATTTTACGTTATGATAGGCTCTAACGATTCGGTTTTTAGGCTTTCCGGTAAGTAAGATTGTATCGCCGTGCATATACAAAGAATCTTTTTCAGTTTTGGTAATAGCAACCGCTTTTTTCACCATAAAAGCTGAATCTAATCTCCGGTAATATTCTGCATAATTTCCTTTTAAAATCATTTTATTAATAGTATCTGTCATAACAATATGATTGGTTGCCGATGCAAAAGCACGCTTTTTATCATAATACAAACTATCGGCATCGATACGTCGGTCATTATATAAAATATAGGCATTTTTAGTGAAATACGATTGTCCTGCGTTGGTATCTGAAAACCCTTTTTCGCCATAAATAAAACTATCTTTTCCTTTAATGGTAGATTTTCCGAAAAGATATGCTAATCCGGTTTTAGTAAAATAATCCAAATGTTTGGAGTTTAACAGATAATCAGGATGCGTAATTTTAACATCCGTTTGAGCCGTAAATTTATGGATTGGCAAATAGTAATAACCACTAACACTGGTTAATTTATTGACTTTATCTACAATAACACCTTTGTTTTTATAAAATAGCAATTGTTGTGCTCTGTCAAAATGTAAGGTATCGGTAGTTAAAGTCATCGACTTGTTTTTTAAAACCACATTTCCCCAAGATAAGGCTTGCTTTGTTTTTCCGTCGTAATTAATATATTTGCTGGTTTGAGTAATGGTATCACCTTGTTTTAAAATCACATTACCAACGGCTTCCAAAAACTCATCTTCACCGTAAACCAGTGCCTTTTTACACTGCAAAGTTGCTCCATCGACCTCAACAAAAACATTTCCTAAAAGAATTACGGCTCCCGGAAAATTAGCTTCATCTTTGGTTGTTATATCGGCTGATTTTATATGAATGGTCTTTTGTGAAAACAAAAAAACAGGTAGTAAAAGAAAGAAAAAAACAACGTTTCTCTGCATAAAATTATTAATTTAATGAGCAAATCTAAACAATTATTTTAAGGTATTCTTTTCAATGCCTAAGATTAATATTTTTTTAACTTAAATTTGCATTCTTAAAAAATCAAAAAAATGACTTTAATTAAATCTATTTCCGGAATTCGTGGTACTATCGGAGGAAAAGTAAACGATAATTTAACGCCAATCGATATGGTTAAATTTGCTTCTGCTTATGGTTATTGGTTGTTGCAAGAGAACGCTAATTCCGATAAGGAAAAATTAAAAGTTGTTATTGGTAGAGATGCCAGAATTTCGGGTAAAATGGCAAGTAGTTTGGTTGCTAATACGCTCGTTGGTCTAGGGATTGATGTCATTGATTTAGGTTTGTCTACCACACCAACCGTTGAGATTGCGGTTCCGTTAGAAAAAGCTGACGGCGGAATTATTTTAACTGCATCACATAATCCAAAACAATGGAATGCTCTAAAATTATTAAATGAAAAAGGCGAATTTATTAATGATAAACAAGGAAAAATTATTTTAGAAATTGCCGAAAATGATCGCTATATTTTTGCTGAAGTTGATGATTTAGGGAAATACATCAAAAAGCCAAACTACATAAAAAAACACATTAACGAGGTGTTAAATTTGCCTTTGGTTAATGTAGATGCCATTAAAAACGCCAATTTTAAAGTAGTGGTTGATGCCGTAAATTCTACCGGCGGAATTGCTATTCCTCAATTATTAGAAGCTTTAAATGTTACATGTGTAAAATTATACTGCGAGCCAAATGGCGAGTTTCCGCACAATCCGGAACCATTACCGGAAAATTTAACCGAGATATCCAAAACAGTCGTTATAGAAAATGCCGATTTTGGTATTGTCGTAGATCCTGATGTCGATCGTTTGGCTTTGGTTTGTGAAGATGGTTCAATGTTTGGTGAAGAATATACATTAGTTGCTTGTGCCGATTATATTTTAGGCAAAAACAAAGGAAATACGGTTTCCAATCTGTCTTCATCTAGAGCTTTGGCAGATATTACCAAAAAACACGGTGGA
>Ga0256840_1002747_pt1 | contig 15124 bp, 20 predicted proteins | sample 355202metaG_FD_185969 | JGI IMG/M metagenome (GOLD analysis project Ga0256840, IMG submission 185969) | Hydrothermal vent microbial communities from Mid Atlantic Ridge, Atlantic Ocean - 355-202 | ecosystem: Environmental > Aquatic > Marine > Hydrothermal vents | place: Atlantic Ocean: Mid...
ATCAAATGTCAAAGTCTCGACCTCGTCAAACCTATTCAAAGCCCAACCCAGACAAGTTGTACTATCTTGCCCTCCACTAAAAACTATCAACGCACTTTTCACTACTCAACTCCTAGGTATTTATGTAACTGCACACTCAATCTTAAATAAGGATGCTTTTTAACTAACTCTATGCAAAAATCTGTATTTTCTTCATCTACGCTATTTTGATGATTTTGTGGTTGGATATATATTGGTTTTTTCGTATCTACATGTAAGATTTTTTCTATATCCGAACTTTTATCTACCACAAACTTATATTCACTAAAACCCTCTACATGTAAAGCATTCCAATCCTTGGGGCTATAGGTTATCCAATCAGCATTTTTGATATGTTCAAACTTGTATCCATTGGTTTCGACTGCTATCGTGTAACCCTCAACATGAAGAATATCTATAAAATTATTGATGTCATTTAGGCTTGGTTCTCCGCCTGTGATGACTATGTGTTTTGAGGGATACTCTTTTATATTTTGTAAAATCTCCTTACATGTAAAACTCTCAAAACTTCCTTTATGCAATGGCTCATCACAAAAATGACAATCCAAATTGCAACCGTGCAATCTTATGAAGATACAAGGATAACCACTAAATTTGCCCTCTCCTTGTATGGAGTAAAAAATTTCTACTATATTTAACATATTATTTTATACTCAGGATTAAGTGTTTTTGTTATGATTTCATGAATTTTAAACAATAACTCTTCATCAATAGTCCCAATTTTTTCTATAAACCTACTTTGAGAAAAGTTCCTAACTTGAAAACAATCTATTGCAGAAGTTTTAGAGAGTCCATTTAACTTTGACTTATCAATCTTTATCATCCATGGATAATTTGAATAATTGCTAGACCAATCTGTAATAGGGACTATGGTCTTCAGAGGGAGTTTACCAATGCGATTGTGGCTTACAACTATTGCTGGTCTTTTTTTACCTATCTCGCTACCTCTGTTCGGGAAAAATTCTACTTCCCAAATATCGGCTTGATTAATACTCATAAATATCGCCATCATCTTGATTTAGTTCATTCGTAAAAGAGATATAATTTTCATCCTTAGAAGCTATTTTTGCTCCTCGTTCCCACTTCTCTATCTCTTTTTGTTTCATATAATTTTCCAATGCTTCTTTGTATATAAAAGATATGGATGTATGCAATTCATCTTTCAGACTTATTAGCTGCTCTTTTAGCTCATATGGGATTGTAACCGTTATCTTTTCTGCTTTTTGCTTACTAATTACCATATTTTATACCTTATTTTTTTGCTTATTATATAGAAAGTTGATAAATATGTCAATCTTTTTAGAGATGTTTTAATAGTTTTTCTGTTATTATTACCCTTTAGGAGTAGATATGAAATGGGAAATAGCTAAACAGTTTGATTTTTGTTATGGTCATAGGGTTTGGTCACAAACTCTTGATGTAGAGTTTTCTATGGATAGTTGTTTGGCTTGTCGTCACTTACATGGTCATCAAGGTCGTCTTATAGTCTATCTTTCTAGCGATAAACTAGAAAATGGCATGGTTACTGACTTTCATCATCTCAACTGGTTCAAGCACTTTTTAGACTCTACGCTTGATCACAAGTTTATCATAGATATCAATGACCCTCTTTTTGAAACTCTGCTTCCTGATTATGCAGACAAGAAAAATCTCCTTACATGTAAAGATGGATTTCAAAGACCTGATTTAAAAATACTAAAAGGAAAACCTGAACATCTTTTTGAGATGTATGAAGGGTATATTATCGTAGATTTTGTACCTACGAGTGAAAATATTTCTGCTTGGCTTATGGAAATTGTAGCTAAAAAAATGGCTAAAATAGGGGTTGAAGTCTCAAAAATAGAGTTTTTTGAGACTCCTAAAAGTCGTAGCATAGTTTATGCCTAACTTAAATCCGCTTTGCTTCTTATCAGTTTCATATTTCTCATTACCCTACCGTAGTATGGACGATTGTGATTTCCACCATTGTATCTACTCACTGTTCTAAAGTAGTTGTAGTTTGTATACTCATTTAGCCAAACTATAAACTTTACAGCAACTGTTGCATTAAACTTATCGTCGCTTAAGAGCTTATTGACAAGTCTTACATCACTCATCTTTATAACCTCTGTCCAGTTTAACTTGTTTGCTAAAAATCTTACAGTCTCTAGTCTTACTTGCATAATTCCTAAAGAAGCTTTAAATATATTTGGGTCTTTCCCGATGTCGCCTATCTTGAAAACACCAGCACTTGTCTCTGTAAGACAAATAGCCATAGCAGTACTTTCAAAAGTTTCACCTGTGGAGTTTGGATACTGAAGTGCTACTTCGCGTACCATTTTTAAAATTTCAATCTGTTTGTCAGAAAAAGTTGCAGCATGTATGCTACTAATAAAAAGTCCAAATAGTATAATACTTCTTAGAAAATATGACAAAATTTCTTTTCTCATAATATGTCCTAAAATTAAAGTTGTGCATTATACAACAATAATATTAAATAAACAATAAATTATAAAATTAATTATGAATTATCTAGTACAGTGCTACTTATAGAGACTTTTTTTGATTTAGAAAGTATAAAATGGATTAGATAAAGTACAAAAAATACTTGTAGTAGCAGTCCAAACAAAGGAATTAAGGATAAAAAGAAGAACAAAGCCATGACAAAGAAAATATAAACTCTATTTTCATAAAGAATTTCTTCTGCATCTTCACTAACACCCACAGAAATCAAATCATAAATCATAAGTTTATAAAAAAGATAAAAAAATGGTAATTGAAAAATCATAAAATTTATAAAAGGTAAAAGTAAAAAAGGCAAAAGACAGATAAATAGAAATAAAAACTTCATAAAAATCTTAAATACTGTCCATAAAGAAAATAAAAGTCCATCTCCAACGACAGAAGCTATATGAGCATAATGCCTCTTTCTAACAATCTCAACTATAAAAGGCGTTAAAAGACCAACAGTAATAACGGCTATAATCAAAGACAAAAGAACAGCACCCAAAGTACCAAACAGTACAAAAAGACTCATAATAAGCCAATGAACTACTGTAAAACCAAGTATATAAGCAAGAGTAGGGTAAGTGGTTTCATCTATGTAAGAAAAATCGCCATTACTAGCTCCATTTTGCAAAAGTGTTATAAGCTCGCTACTTCCATATATGACAAATCCACCAAGGATTAGTATAGGAACAATAAATGGAGCAAGCGACATAAAAAGAAACTTTCCAGAGAAAAAATCTTTTATTGCCTTACCTAAAACACTTTCAATCATTAGCTATTGTATGCCTCATCTAGTTCTATATAAAGTGCATCTGCATTAAAATCGCCTTGTGCTAAAATCTCTAGCATGACTTCATTATCTTCTTTACCGCCCCAAACTTTTTTATATGTTCCCTCTTTGTAGCCATTGTCTTGACGAAATTGGTTTAACACATTTTTTGCTAGATAGAATTTATATAAGATTTTTAGATTGACTCCACACTTCAAAGACATAGCCAAATAGACTTTTAATAAGCCATCAAATAGATCAACATCTGGACTTGTTGTCATATGCATGATAGATTCTATATCATTGATGACTTCCATCGTGTTAGCATTTTCTCTGTTTTCTGGTTCTTTTGTAAATCTCTCAAATCCTTGTACATCTACAACATCTTTTACAAGTTTTTCTAAACTTCCTCTCTTGTTTGTCTTATACTCTTCTAGTAAAAGACTCATGATAAAATGCCATATATCAACAATCTCTATCGTTGCATTTTCCCAATCAGTAGCCTTATTTATATCTTTCCAGTGTTTCCAGTTGAAACTATCGATTAGCTCTGCGCTCTCCATATAGATACATCTTTTCCAGTTAATCATACGCTCATTTTTAGTATATCCATCTTCCCAACCAACACCATTTGTTTCATCATTTAGTTTTTGCTGAAGGGAAAACATCTCTTTTATATATTCAACGTTTGTCATATTTATCCTTCTTCTGTTTATTTTGTTTTATAAAAGCTCTTATTATATCATTATTTAGTATAATATTTTATTATTACAAATTGGATACAATTTGGCTTATAGGATGGGTATATGTGCTGTAATGGATTTCGTATAATTTTAATGTTTTCATTGGTCGTTATTGCTTTCATACTCAATGGTTTTATGCCTTTTATTTCTGTTATTATATGGTATTTGGGTTCTATCAATATATTTACTTTTTTACTGTTCAGCATAGATAAATACCACTCTATAAAAGATAGAAAAAGAGTCCCTGAAGTCAATCTGCACTTTTTTAGTTTTGCTGGTGGCGTATTTGGAGCATTTATCTCTATGCTAGTCTTCAGACACAAGATAAGAAAAAAATTGTTCTTAGCAATACAATTTACCATACTTACACTATGGATAATCTCTATATACTATATCTCAACTCATCCCCAAATCATACAAAATGCTCTACAAAAGCTAAGTAGTTGAACAGGGTCACTGAGTTTATCAAAGAGCATCATCTTCTTAGCCTTAGTACATGTAAAGAAAATCAACCGCACAGTGCGAACTGTTTTTATGCCTTTGATGCAGATAAGCTTGTCTTTGTTATAGCCTCTGACAAGTCCACTAGACACATAAAAGAACTAAATCAAAACCCAAACTACTCAGCAACTATAGCTCTTGAGACTTTAAAAGTAGGCGACATTAGAGGAATCCAATTTAGCGGTACTATCAAAAAAGCTAACATAAGAGAAAAAGCACTATATTTAAAAACATTCCCTTTTGCATTGGCACTCAATCCTACACTTTGGTCTTTACATGTAAAGCACCTGAAGTTTACAGACAATCGCCTTGGCTTTGGTAAAAAATTGGAGTTTGATTTTACAAAAAGGATTAATATAATACCCTCAGAAAAACAAACAATTTTCTCTAAAGTTTAATCCAAATATGATAAGATTAAACAATAAAAAAACAGAGGCTAAAAAGATGAGTAGAAAAAGAACAACATACAGTGCAGAGTTTCTTGCGCTTGCACTCTCTGTGAGAAAACCAAACTTACACTAGAAGTCATAAAAGGTGAAAAGACACTAAATGAGATAGCAAGTGCAAACAATATTATTCCTAAAAATCTATCTAACTGGAAGGAGATATTTATCTTGACATGAAGATTTAGAAGTAAATAGTTTGTTAAGGGTACCACTTATTATTGGAAGTATTTTCAGCCTATGTTTTATATAGTAAATCAATAAGTTCAATACCTATTGATTTACACTATATTTAGTTTATTTGCTAGTACTTTTTAGTGAGCACCTAGCACTATACCACCATTGTTACCAACTACTACATTATCATTGCCCATTTCGGATTCAGCCGATATAACTGAATTGTCTATTTCTACTTGTCCTCCAACTGCAACGATACCACCATTGTTACCAATTATTACATTATCGTTTCCCATTTTAGATTTCGCAATCAGTACAGAATTTGAAACTTTTACGCTAGCTTTATTGCTTATTGCTACCTCTTTGTCTGCTTCAATTTTTGCCTTTAAAACATCTGCAGTAGCTCCTATTAAATCTTCTGCGCTTATAGATGTTAGTGTTCCAACAACCAAAAGTGCTGTTAATATTTTTTCCATTAAATCTCCTTGTTTTGATATATTTTATATCTTTTCATTTATTAACGATTTCTACTTCTCACTACTTGCTTGATTAAGCTATACATACTCTCTTGCAGTAGTTTACGAACAGATAAACCCGCACCATCTTTTATGGTTTTATAACCACTCATACCAATGCCACCATTGTTTATTGATATTCCAAAATTATACCCTCTCGTTGTTGTTCTTATATCTATTTTACCTGAAGATTTATATGAAATAATACCATTTTGTCTTAAGTAAAAATCTACTCCGAGTATTGTAAGTTTGTCTTTATCTTTTGTATCAGTATTTGAGTTTCCTTTTGTAGTACCTCCTCCAAAATCTATACCTAAATTAAAACCAGATGATTGAACCATTATATCTTTATCATACATTGTGATTGCTCCATCTAGTATATACACATCTGAAGCAAATTTAGGGTCAGATAGCATTCTTGCAGCAATAGTTCTATTATCAATTACCTTTATTTTTTCACCAAAATCTACAAGTATACTTGTAAGTAGCCTCCTCATTTTTGCAGGAAGTTCTCCTGCACCTGTACCAGACATGTTTCTTGAACCATCTCTATCTATATATATAAAAATTGGCTTTATATTAAGATCTTGTAAGGTTCTACCAAACTCTTTAATCTTGTCTAGTTCCTTTGTTTGGATGGTTGTGATTTTTTGCTCTTTATGTTCTGATTCTACATCAGGAACAGGAGCAGGAGAACAGCCTGCTATGAAAATTACTAAACAACCTAAAATACCAATTTTTTTAATCACATTCGTTCCTTTTATTGAATTAATCAAGAGGATTATCCTGATCTTTTTTTAAAAAATCTTTAGCTACATTCAGCCCAACTTCTGACATAAAACTCTGCTGACCAACTTCACTTCCTTCAATACTTGAGTGAACATTGTAGTTTACTCCGTCAACGCTATTAGAACTATTCACAATGCCTGTATTGGCCTTTTGCTCTAAAAATCCACTATTCAGTTTGCTATTTTTTACAATGGTATAGATTTGGATATCTATATTAGAATTTTCTTCTACAATAGCACCAAGATTAATCTTATAGTCTTTATCTGAGCTATTTGATGCACTTGTACTGTAGTAATTTGCATGAACATTTTTAATGACTTTGTATATTACATATTTTTTGCAGTTTTGTTGATTGTTTCTGATGGTTGTATTGAGCTTATGTTTGTATTTTCTCCACTTAGTATTTCCATTGATATTTACATATATGTAACAGACTTTTTTATTTTTTGAATTTGATTGATTTAGAACCTTGGATTTAATTCTTGATTCTTTGTAGCTATAATTAACTAAATCTTCTCCAAGTATTGTAGTGGCTAAAAATAAAAAAGCAAGCAAAAGGGTACTTTTCAACTTTATCATCTTTGAATTACCTTACTTATCTCAATTCTATTTTTTATAAAATTACAATACTCTTTATCTTTTGTGCATTGTTCTTTTATAAATTTATTTTTTATTATTAGTATATTTCTAGGAATGTTTTGTTTTAAAATTTCTCTTCTAACAATTCTTGCATTTTGTTGTGCTTGCGAAAGGTTCATATTGTTGCCAATAATAGTTTTTAAAATTATATTTATATTTTCACCTTTAGATATTGATTTTCTATACAAATCTTTTAAACATTTCAATTTATTTTGTTCACTCTCATAACTCATGCCAAATGCGCTAAATTTTATATCTTTTATAGATTTTACATAAAATACTATTCTATTTATATCGCTACAAAAATCATAGTTACTTAAATGAGTAGGTTTATCTGCCATTTTTTTCATCTGTATTTCTGGCATAACTTGAAAAGATTGTATTGATATTGCTTTTGATACAAGATCTATTAAGCTTCCCTCTATGATTTTACGAACAGATAGTCCTAATCCATCTTTTATATTTTTATAACTACTAACACCAAGATTAAACCCATACAGACTTAAACCAAAACTATATCCTTTACTTGTCTCTCTAATCATAATACTACTTGTTGTTTTATATCTAATAATTCCATTTTGTTTTAGATATAAATCAGCAATCATCTGCGATGTTTTTTTCTTATTTTTAAATTTATTTTTACTACTTTTTTTATCTCCAATTGAGCCAATTTTTATGTTTAAACTTGCAGAAGAACTTTGTGAAAAAATACCTTGATCAAATGCAGTAATAGCACCATCTAGTAAAAAAACTCTTTTTGATAGAGTTGGGTTTGAAATTAGTTTATCTTTTTGTGAAAGAGATGTTATAACCTTAACGCTATCTCCAAAATCAGATAGTAAACTATATGTCATTCGTTTTATATTTGGTATGTCGGCAGAGTCTATTTCTGACTTTAATGAAGAGTCAATGTAGATGTAAATTGGCTTAATATTCTCTTTATGCATCATTCTTCTAAACTCTTCTATTTTGTAATGATTTGTCGTTATATTTTTAGATACAAACTGTTTTTTTTGTTGAATTTTAGGTTTTGGCACAGCTTCACTGCAGCCTAAAATAAAAAAGCCTAATATGGTAAAAATAAGTATTTTAATTGTCATCTTACATCTCATCTATTGGGTTTTTATTAAAATTTTTAATAAATTCATCTAAATTGTCTATTTTTTGTGATGAACTATTTTTTTCATTCTTATAAATCATAACTAAGCTTTCTGATGAATTTTGTTTATAGGCATACCATTTTGCTAAGTATCCAAAATTATCTCTAGAGTCTTTTAGCCCATTTTTCATTAATATATCAATAATATCATAAAAATTATTTTTTGCAGCTACATGTAGCAGTGTTTGCCCTTTATTGTTTATATCGTAAAGGTTAAAGCCTTTAGATAATAGCAGAGGAACTATATATTTTTTATTTAGTCTAACGGCATCAAAGATTAAAGTTTCTTCATTTTTGTTTTTTTCATATAAATTACAAGATAAATCTAGCTTTTTTTCGAGCTCTTTAATGTTGCCTAATTTAATAGTTTTTATTATTGTATCTGTTTTAAAACACTTAGTTTGCGTATGATTATATAGATCTTCGGCAAACAATAAAGAGTTTAGTAATACAAAAATAATAGCTATATTACTCATCTGCCCCTCTAGCATAAAATTTAAAAGAGTCAATTTTTGATGTTACGGCTAAATCTTTTAGTATTATTGAGTCTTTAGCGTCAATATACGCATTTCTCCATCTTGATTTATCTTTAGCAATTTCGAAGCCATTTTCATCAAACCAGACAAATTTATATTTTAAGTAATGCTTTATGTTGTCTTTGTTCTTTATAGTAACTCTAGCATCAAGTAAATTATATGCAAATCTTGAATCTGAACCAACAATCTCTATGTTGTATGAAAGAGGAATATTGTTTATTATTATTGTGTCATTACTGCTATTAAAAGTGTTGCTTGCTGTATTGTCATCTGCATAAAGCATATTTAATCCAAATATAACAAAAATAGTAAACAGTATATTTTTCATTTATCTATTCCTCTTTTTCTATGCAGTTGCTACCACATCTTATTTTTAGTAAAACATCTTTTGCTTTGTAGTTTGGAGCATCTATTACTACTCTTTTTGCATCTTTAGGATATAGTTTAATTTTTTTGGCATTAGGGTATGATGAAATCTGTACACCTCTGTCATCTGACCACTTAGTATCAACAATTAAATTATATATGTCATCTGAATTATTATTTATAATACATTGAAATTGTCTTTTATTTTTACCGTAAGTTATTCTAGCATCAGTAATTTCAATATTTGCTCTTACTTTTGTATTGTTTATAAAAACGCTAATGCCTTCTGGATAGCTCGTCTCATAAACTTTAGACACTCTACTGGTTTGTGTTGGAGAATTTGTTGCACATCCGCTAAATATAACTCCAATAACTATTGCCACAATTAAACTTAAACTTTTTTTCATTTTATTTTCCTTTTTTATTGAAATCTTACAACTATAATGTTATTACCATTGTCTTTAACTTGAATTTTAAATCCGACTGCATCTGCCATATCATATATAGCAAAAACTAAATCTTCTGTATCTATCTCATCATTTGTACCAAAGTTATAAACTTGCTCAAAATCACTACTTTCTTGTGAGTTTCTTTTTGCTTTTGCACCTAGTTTTTTTATAACATCTTTAATTATTTTGATTTTATTTCTATTTTTAGAATCGTAAGTTACGCCACTTAGGATTACTGTGTAAAAATAGTTATATTTTTTAATTTTAGATATCTTTTTGGATTTACTTTTTGCTCTTATATTTTTTAAAATGTTATTTGTTATTTCTCTAGTTGCAGAGTTTGCAGCACTTTTGTATAGTTTAAATTTTAAACTCTCTTTATTTGGTGCAAAACTATCTATATTGGCAGTACGCACAGCATTGTCTTCTCTGCCTGTTTGGGTATCTATCATACTTATTCTATATGTTAAGCTTCCATTGATGTTGCCATAACTATCTACGCCTTGAGTTTGAAATTTTAATTTTGTTAATTTAAATAGATATTTTACATCTTGATTGCTTCTGCACTCTTCTAGTTTTTTTTCTATTGCAATAAGGGCACTTTTATAAGAAGCTCCCTTCTTTTTATATTTAGTGTATTGTCTTTTTATATCACTACATTTATTGCCTTTTGCACCTAGTTGAGTTCCTTTTTTTTCTATTCTTAATGAGTTGCCATTATCATTTATGCTTGCTTGAAGATTTGAGATAAAATCTCTACTAAGCTCACTGTCTACTTCATCAATAAGAACAATTTCTAGTCCTCGTACACTATTTGCACCCATAGTAGTTGTACTTGTTGATTTTTCAGCTACTATGGCTTTTATCTGCTCTAGGTTAAGATTTGCAAGAACGAGACATTGAATACCATCATCCCCTAGATCATTACATTTTGTTTTTAAATTTCTATAGTATATTTTTTGAAACTCTATAAAATTTTTTTCCATATCTGTTTTAAATGAAGCCTTAATATTACCAACGTAGCTACTTGCTCCTATGATTTTATCTAGTGCCTGTTCAAATATAGTCCAATGAGCGTTTTCAATTGCTAATTGCTTTGTTGGTGCCTGCTCAACTGCCCTCATTCTTACTATTTCAGCTGTAAGGTATACAGATAAAAGTAAAAATATCAATATGGCTTTTTTCATTTTTTATTCCTTGCAAAATTCTTGATAAGAGAAAGCTATATTTTTTTCTCTTTGTTCAACGATATCTAAAATAAGCTTTTTTAGTTTAGGGGCCATTTTTTCAATCGATTTTCTAACTGTTTTTGTAATTTTATTTTTTTGTATTGATGTTAGTTTATTTACAATATCATAACCAAAACTTTCTTGACCTACTGCCATTTTTTTCTTTCTGAGCCTATTAGATGGTGTGCTAAGTCCATCTATCTTTTTCTTGTCTCTTAGACTAAGTACCACTCTTGATGCTATGCTTGATTTTATATATCTTACACTATTAACATCTTTTTTTTCTACAAGTTTATCGTAGAGCTCATTAATTATGGTTTCTATAGAGTATCCATCAACATAAACGACTGAGCCTTTATGATTGGGTTTTTCACAAACTTTTTTTAATTTTCTAAAAATTATATCTGATGAGCTATTTTTATTAGTATCTAGAAATACACTATTTATTCTTTTTAGATAATCTTTCCAATTTTTAAAAATTATGCTGTTTAAAATATCAGGGTAAAGAAGAACTACATTATCTAGCTTGGGATCTTTTCTAATCTCTTTAATTAGAGCTTCTTGCAAAATCATTAAAATTTGTACTTTTGCAACTTCTTCATTTTTAAAGACTTTTAATGCTAAGTCTTTTGATTTTTTACCTATAACCATTCTAGTTATGGAGAAAAATATATCGTCACTACCTGCAAAACTAGTTACTTTTTTTGATGATGTATCATGAATAATATTGTCTATTAAGTCTACCAATGTTTTCTTGTAGAATTTTTTATAACCCTCTTTTAGTTTTTTTTCTCTATTTTCACCTGGCTGTACCCCTAAAACACCGGTAGTTGTTATGCCGTTTGTATATCTTACTTCAAAGTTGCTTTGTATATTCGCCCTGTTTGCTTCTTCGCCTAATTCTGCAAATATTAAGTTAATAGTTATATAAATAAGTTCTTGGCCACTTTCAAGTGTAACAGAGTTTTCAAATGTATTTATATTAAAAAAACCTATTTTTTTATCTGCACTATCATCTGATTGAGTAACTATTTTTTTATAGTTTTTATCAAAATCACTTTTTAATATAATATTAAATTTTTTAGTTCCAATTTTTTCCTTAAAGTCATTTTGAAGTAGATTTTCTGTATATTTAGTTAATCCCCATCTATCATTTTTTGAAGATTTAAGATTAGGAATAACTAAATTTTCAATAAGATTTTTATTTTCTTCATTATATGTGCCTATGAAAAGTGTAGGTAATTCATAGGCAAATATATTTGTATAAAGAAAAAGAAAAACCGATAAAAATATTCTTTTAAGCATAATTTAAGTACTTGTTAAGAGTCTAACTCATCTAACTCTGCTTCAGCTTCAGAAGCTATTTTTTTATCTGCTTTTATAGATCTTTTTGCAGCTTCTTTTGCTATTTTTTTATCAACTTTTCCATTATAAAGTGGAGATGAAGCTAATGAAGTTAGAGTTGGTAAAACCATTATGGTTGTCTTTAGTTGATTTGCCATAGTTTTTAGCGCACCTATATTTTGTATTCCCCATATCATATTGTCTTTTGCAAATTCTAAAATTTCTTTATCCCATGCTACTGCCACATAGCCAGTTATAGGAGTTGCGATTGCTAGTTTTCCCATAGCTGCACTATATTTTGCTTTATCTTTTACTTTTGCATCTTTTATGAGTTCTAATAGTTTAGAGTTGTCTTCAACTACACTCTCTTTGTATTCCGCTTCATCAAGAGATTTTTTCTTATGTAAAATTTCTTCTTCTAGAGTTTGTATCTCTTTTGTTTTTTCGACTGAAGCCAATATGTCTTCATTGGCATTTGCTATATTGTTTTGAAAACTTTTAGTTATTGTTTGTAGATATTTTAGTCTTTTATCTGCTTCACATGTGTCTTTTATGGGAGTTGGTATCTTTATATTTTCAGCACCTTCTACACTCTTTAGAGCAGATTCAATTGCAAGAGATAATACCTCTTTAGTTACCATCTGTGTAAAGCTAGGGCTTCCACCTGCCATTCTTGGTATACAATTTGTTGCTTTTTTAGCAACATGAGTGGCTTGACTTGGTGCTTGCTTGCTACCTCCTGTAACCGCACTAGCAATATCTCCAAGACCAAAAGCACTCAGCATTGATACAGCTGAAACACATAGAACCATTTTTTTTAACATTTTTATTCCTTAACAGATGAATTTAATTTTTAAAATGATACAATATTTAAACTTAAAAAATCACAATAAAGGCTACTAAAATGAAGAGAAATTTTGTCGTTGCAGCACTGCTAATTTGCACTTTGAGCAGTTTAAGTATTGCTTCAGAAATAAAAATTGAAAAAAAAGATATAAATGAGCTTAATAACTATGTAGAAAAAGTTGCGCCTATGGATATAGATGATCAGATTGAAGAGAGTATTCAAAATTATGCAGATGAACATAATTTTCAATTTGGTATAGACGAGAAGAGAGGAAAGCATTTTATTTATGATATAGAAACAGTTTCTTTAAAGCCTACTGATCCAAATTTTGTAAAAAGTCTTGCTGTTGCATATGAAAAAGCTTTTTTTGCTGCTCAAGAACAATTTGTTATGGATACATTTGGAGGAGTAGTGAATCAAAAAGAGAGAGAACTTTTTGCAGATAGTTCAACAAATGCAAAAGAGTTTGATTCAGATAAGGCAACTAATAAAGGTGTTATGTCAAAGATTGGTAGAGTATTTGATAAAACTTTATCGTTGGCTGAGAAGTCATTAGATAATGCACTTATAAAACTTGGTGTTGATCCAGGTGAGGTTGAAAAACTGAATAAAACAGAAAAAAAGACACTATTTAAAAACAAGTTTATAGCAAAAAGTATGAAAGATGCTTATGGAAGAGTTTCTGGATTTGTTCCTATTAAGACTTTTGTTGGTAAAGATGAAAATGGACAGTATGCTGTAGGAGTTATTGCCATGAGAAGTGATAAGACATCTCAAGTTGCAAAAGATATTGCAATGCGAAGAGAGAGTATGATTGAAGGTAGAGGAAAAGCAATTGTAGATATAGTGCCAACAGATAAAAAAGAGTTACTTAGTGAATTTGGACTTAGATTGGTTTTTGATGCTTCAGGAAAACCAGCACTCATAGCCTATGGACAGTGGGGCTTTAATAGCAAGGGGCTTGATTCTTATATGAAGTCTCAAGCAAAGAAAAATGCAAAAAACATGGCTCAAGATATGGCCGATTCAATGATAGCAGATTTTGTTAATGGAAATCTTCAAACCTCATCACAGACAGAGCATGGTGAAATTATAGAGAGAGTTTTAGAAAGAAGTGGTGGAGCAGATGGTATGGTAGTAGATAAGACTATAAAAAATATTATTGATAAAACAAGTAAAAGTGCAAAGTTAAAATCATCTATGAGATTAGCTGGGGTTAGTACAGTAAGAAGATGGTCTACTATAAATGAACACGGACAATATGTAGCAGGTGTGGTTAGAAAATGGACTTTTGGAGGACTAAATGCTGCTAAATCAGTTCAAGCAAATAGAAAAATTGGTTCAGCACATAAGAAGAGAAGCAAGAAAAATTACTCAAGAAGTGTCAATGAAAGTTCAGAGTATAATACAGTAAATGATTTTTAGATGAAGATTGTAAGTATATTTTTAAGACTATTCTTTGTTATGCTCTCTTTTTCAGTTTTATTAATTGCAAATGAGGGAAGTAGAGTTGAAAGAGTAACAGAAGTTAGTGGTTATGGCATGAGTAAAAGTGCAGCTATTCAAAATGCACTTATAGAGGCAGTTAAGCAGAAAAATGGTGCATATATTGAGTCGGTAAAGGGAGCATTTAGCTCTTATGCTCAAAGTTCTACATCTATAAATGGCGATAACTCCTATGCTACTAAGATAGACGATGCTATGATTCAAAGAGTAAGAGTTGCTACAAAAGGTTATATAGATAACTATAGCGTAGTAGATGTTATAAAACATGAAGATGACTATGAAGCGGTTATTCAGGTTACAACGGTTGAATATAGAACACCAGGCAACAGTGCCCATAAAAGAAGAAAGATGGTTATAGTGCCATCATATACAGAAAATATTGTTTTTAAAGTGTTAGGAAAATTAAAAAGTATCAAAGATGTTAGTTATAATCTTACTCAAGAGTTAACAAATTCACTTACTCAAACAAGAAAATTTTCAATTTTAGATAGAGCAAATAAGAAAGCTTATGAAGATGAAACTAAACTGATATTGTCTCCAAGTGCACAAAAAGATGAAATTTTAAAACTAGGACAGGTCTTAGGAG
>Ga0256840_1002748_pt1 | contig 15123 bp, 13 predicted proteins | sample 355202metaG_FD_185969 | JGI IMG/M metagenome (GOLD analysis project Ga0256840, IMG submission 185969) | Hydrothermal vent microbial communities from Mid Atlantic Ridge, Atlantic Ocean - 355-202 | ecosystem: Environmental > Aquatic > Marine > Hydrothermal vents | place: Atlantic Ocean: Mid...
TTTATATATCCTGTATCAGTAGTTTATATGATAAATGTGTAGTCTTTCCTCGGTCTGTCATCCCAATTTGAGTACTTTTTACTAAATCTCTGGAATAGATGAATCTCTATTTCGTGATTTGGGTTATATGATAGTTTCTCCACGTAATATATCTAAAACATTTGTTGCATAACACCCTTTAGGTAGAACAAAAGAGAGTTCATAGTGTGCTTTCTCTTCGACATACTGTTTGCTTATTTCAGTGACTTGTATCCATGCGTAGCGTCGTGTGCCGTTTAGTGGCATGTCTTCGTTAAAAGGTGCTTCAAGTATGCCTGCTGTAGACTCGGAGAGTTTAGCTTTCTTACCTGGAAGTAACCCTGCAGGAGCAATGTCTTTACTTTTAAAACGTTTGGCTTCTTCAGCTATATCTTCCACGTTAAACACGCGTCCATAAGGGTAGTGCATCATCGCATCACCCTCAACAAGCTTAAAAAAGTTTGGCTGTGCTTTCGTGCCTTTTAGTGAACCCTCAGGTAAACCCATTACTTGTTCCGTTTCAGACTCAGAAAATTTTTCGAGCAATAAATTTAACTCCATACGCTTAGAAAGCCAGTTGTTAAAAAGGTAAGACTGATACGAACCCATAATAAACTCTCTTTTTTTACGGTCACGCATTTTAAGTGTGCCATCTAAGAGCTTTTTTCCCTCTACCCAGTTGTCACCATGATGACCAAAACGTTGGTTTCCAAAGTAGTTGGGTACGCCGTTTCTTTTTATCCACTTAAGTACGGAGTCTAGTTTGTCTTTTTGCACACCTAGTACTTTTTTGAGACGTATTTTGAAACGGTTACCTTTTAAGTGTCCTACACGTATTTTATTGTTATGTCTCATGGTAGAGAGTATTTTTATCTTTTCATGCTTGAAAGCTTTTAGTTTTTCTTCATGTATCGCCATCACTGAGATGTACTGTATGGTCATAGCATGTTTGTCTTTAAGCCCTGCATACCCCATGTCTCGCCTACGTATGCCTACATGGTTAGAGATGGCATCGAGCATCTCCCATGTCGTCATGTCTTTTTTACGTACTTGAAGTACTAAGTGTTCACCCTCTCCTGTAAACTCATAGAGGGGTATTTCTTCTACAGTAAAGTCACGTGCTGAGGAGTTAAAAACAAATTCATTTTTGACATTAAGCGGGTAGATTGGCTTCATAGGGTTCTTTCTTGGAAAATAATTATAGTATTTTATCTAAAATATGTATAATCGCAGTAATTAGTATAAGGGTTATGCTTGCAATTTAAAAACAAAAAACTTCTCATCTTTGATCTTGATGGTACACTTATCAACTCTGCGTTAGATTTGGCTTTGGCTGTCAACTATATGTTGGAGCAACTTCAAAGAGAGACATTTGATGAACATATCATACACGGATGGGTAGGAAATGGTGCCTTACCCCTAGTAAAACGTGCCTTATTAGGCAAAAGGGAGTTAGATAACTCTTTAGATGAATCATATGTTCAAAAAGCACTGAAAATCTTTTTAGATTACTATGAAAACAATCTATGTAACGCTACACTCCCTTACCCTAATGTCATAGAGACACTACATACACTTAAAAATAAAGGCTACATCTTAGCGATAGTGACAAACAAACCTTTTAAATTTGTTGCTCCTATATTAAGAAGACTAGAAATGGATGGACTCTTTAGTGAGATACTCGGAGGTGACAGCCTGAGCCAGAAAAAGCCACACCCTATGCCATTACTAAGTACCTGTGAGACTTTACATTACAGCATTGAAGCCTCTGTGATGATAGGTGACTCCAAAAATGACATTTTGGCTGCAAATGCCTGTGGTATGGACTCAGTGGGTGTGACATATGGCTATAACTATGGAGAAGAGATTGGGGTGCATAAACCTACGGTAATTATAGATAGTTTCAAAGATTTATTTAACCATCTGTAGGGTGTAGTCCCCGACTACACCACATAATAAATGTCTATAAAATAAAAATTTCGCCGTAAGGGCTAATAAAATAAATGAATATACGATAAACGGTGTAGTCAGTGACTACACCCTACGCGAGGACAACATGAAAGAAAAACAAACAAAAATAGCCATAGTAGGTGGAGGTGTAGCAGGAGCTACTGCTGCACTTTATTTTGCTAAACTTGGGCTTGACATTACTCTGTTTGAGAAAGAGAGTTCTTTAGTCTCTGGTCCTCCTTTTTGTCACCTACATGCAGGGGGAAACCTCTACCGTGAGATAAGCGATACACAGTGTATCACTCTACTCAAACAGTCCATAGACTTTTTACGTTTTTACCCTTATATAGTGGACTACCGTCCTACTGTCATTGTTTTACCCACAACAGACAAGAGTACACCAGAAGCACTTCTACCTAGACTTGAGTTACTAACAAAAGAGTATGAAACACTCATAAAAAATGATGCTAAAAACGAAGTCTTAGGTAAAAGTGAAAACTATTATAAAGTTTTTAGCAAAGAAGAGATAGGAAATCTCAAACAAAAGGATATCGTACAAAACCCCAGTTCTTGTGAAGAGTGGATGATACCAGTAGCACAAAATATAGACCTAGGAAAAGTACAGTTTCCACTCATCATGGTACAAGAATATGGGCTTAACCTGTTTAGACTAGCTGCTGGCACGGCTCTTAGCCTAGAAGAGATGAAAAATGTGCAACTCCACACAAAAAGCATCGTACATAATATACAAAAAGATTGTGATGCACAAGGGTGGGTACTCTCTTATGTAAAAGAGGACAAGAGCCATCAAGAACATTTTGACTACCTCATAAATGCTGCAGGCTTTCGTACAGGTAAGATAGACGACTTCATAGGGGCTCCATGTGAAGCGATGGTTGAGTTTAAAGCAGCCTATGTGAGCCAGTGGGACAAGCACAACGACATAAAGTTTCCTGAAATTATCTTTCATGGTGAACGTGGTACTCCACAAGGTATGGGACAGTTTACACCCTACCCTAACGGATACTTTCAACTGCATGGCATGACCAAAGAAATCACCCTCTATGAAGATGGACTTGTGACAAACTCTGATGTAAGTTGCCAGCCAAAGCTAGGGCAAGATTTCATAGGGAAAATTGAAAATGACTGGAAAGAAGAAGAAACCATTAAACGAACACACTCTGCCATAGAACATCTTTCTCAATACATCCCTTCTTTTTCCTCTGCACATGTCGGTTCACGACCTCTCTTTGGAGCACAACAAATCCCTGGCGATGACCCAACCTTACGCGTGGCAGAAGTCTCTTTCCCTAAAGAACGTTATGCACGCTGCGAGATAGTCAAAGTCTCTTCCGTGTTAGATATGTGTGATGCCATAGCCAAGAAGTTTGTTTCACTAGGTATACTAAATAAAAAGCTTATGGGTACAAGAGATTTTGCACGTACTTTACATAGCGAAGAGTCTATACTCTCACAAAGAGCAGAGTCTATTGCCAAAGAACGTAACTATCCCTTGGACTTGGCTCATAGAACGATGCCAAAGGAGTCTTGATGAGATACTTTATTTTTGTATCTATTTTTTTACTAAGCTCACTACATGCGAATGAGCTTCATACAAGTATTGGACATCTAAACATTGGGAAACAAGACTTCATGTTTACTACAGAAAGTTATGATATATATGACTCCAAAGGTGAGGTACTACGGGTCTATAAGGAACATCATAATCATGACCTCACTTTTATGTTTTCTCTTATACTCAAAGACCGTACAGGTGCTTGTTCGAACAAGAGTTTAGAAGATGGTTACTACGAAATAAATGGCACAACCATAACACTCTACACCCATTGGGGCAGAAAAGGAAAAGCATATGATGCTCCCTATGGTGTACGTATACAAGTCTATACCTTAGATAAGCAGTATAACTTTGTAAAAACATCAAGTAAGCTCTACATCGAAACACAAAGAGAAAACTACAATGAGAACTCAGGGATGAAGTATCTGTTTGAGACCCCTAAAAATGATGAGCAAAAAGCACAGTTGAAAGCCTATGTCAACAGAGTTGAACGTAAATATGATGGTACTTTTGTTTTTGCTAATCAGGCGAAAATACTCATAAAAGAAGTACAAGATGCTATGACCAGAAAAATGAAAAGCCTTTGGCATTGATGTATAGGTTCACTTATGCTAAAATGTACAACATCAATATAATTAAATGGAGACCAGCCAATAGATGAAACTCCTCGTATCAGCCCTTGAACCCTCTTCCAACCTCCATTTAAAAGAGGTACTAAAACATACACAAGATCTAGAACTCATAGGTATCTTTGATAAAAGTATACCATATGGTACACCCCTACATGATATCTCTGAAATGGCCATCATGGGTGTGGTAGATGCCCTCAAAAAATTACGTTGGTTTTTTAAAGTGGCAGATGAAATGGTTGAACTGGCTCGTGATGCAGATAAAGTGTTACTCATGGACTCATCTGGATTTAACTTACCACTTGCTAAAAAACTAAAAACTGCTTACCCAAAAAAAGAAATCATCTACTACATACTCCCTCAGATATGGGCAAGTCGCCCTAACCGTTCGTTAAAACTAGAAAAATACTGTGATAAACTCCTAGGTATACTCCCTTTTGAAACGAAGTACTATCCACTTGGTAAAGCACAGTATGTAGGACATCCTTTACTTGACGAGATAGATGTTCATAGAAATGAAGAAGAGACCAAAAACATCATCACATTTATGCCAGGTTCACGCAAATCTGAAATCACTCGTCTGATGCCCATTTTTTTAGAACTAAGACGTAAACTTGGTAATGAGATACGTCCCTTACTGGTCATCCCACCCTCATTTTCCAGAAACAAGATAGCCAAACTCTATAGAGGGAACAGAGAGTTTGAGATAGTGAGAAACTCACACGAAGCACTTAGACGTTCAGAGTTTGCTTTTATCTGTTCTGGTACTGCTACACTTGAAGCTGCACTTATCGGGGTACCTTTTACACTGGCTTACATTGCAAAAAAAGTAGACTTTTACATCGCATCTAAAATACTAAACATTACCCATGTTGGTTTGGCAAATATTATTTTAAAAAATCACAACAACACCCTTTTACATGAAGAACTACTCCAAGAGGATGTCACTGTTGACAATCTACTTAAAGCCTACTACAATACCGACCGAAATATCTTCTCTCATAAAGCAGAAGAATTAAAAACATATTTGGGACATGGAAGTTCCAAAATAGTAGCAAAAATTATAATGGAGTCCTCATGTTAGTTCATATTTGTTGTGCAGTGGACAGTCACTACTTTTTACAAAAACTCCGTGAAGACTACCCTGAAGAAAAGCTCATAGGCTTCTTTTATGACCCAAACATACACCCTTACTCTGAGTACTACTTACGTTTGCTAGATGTGAAACGTAGCTGTAAAATACTCGACATAGAGCTCATAGAAGGTGAGTATGATGTAGAAAAATGGCTCTCTTTAGTCAAAGGCTGGGAAGATGAACCTGAAAAGGGTGAACGCTGTGGTATTTGTTTTGACAGACGGTTTGAAGTCTCTGCACAAAAGGCCAAAGAGCTAGGTGAAACTACATATACATCTACCCTACTCACTAGCCCAAAAAAGTCACTAACACAACTCAAAGTTGCAGGTGATGCTTTGGCCAAAACCTTTGGCGTACAGTTTGTAGCTCCAGACTACAGAAAAGCCTCAGGTACACAAGAGCAAAATATATTGGCAAAAGAGGATGCACTCTACCGTCAAGACTACTGTGGTTGCCTCTATGCACTCAACATCCAACGAGACCAGCAGAAAAAACTAGCAGATGAACTTTTTATGCCACTTTCACAACAAGTCCAGCCTGAATCCATAGAAGAGCGTATAGCCATGTATGAAAAACGTTGGGAACTAGAAGAACAAAACAGGCCCTATAAAATCATCAAACAGCGTTTTTTAAACTGGCGTTTGACTATGGGTTGGCTTAAAGTGCAAAAACAAGTAGTGCCTGCTCACTTTCTACCCTACTCAAGCATCAAAAAAGAGTATAGCCGTGGTAAGATAGAGTATAGCATAGGTGATGTGCATTATATGAACCGTGATGAGGTACGTTTTATTGCTTTAGAACAGTACAATGCTCTTGCAAGCACACAGTATGTTTCAGTGACTGAACTACTTTTTAACCCTCTCCCATTTTCTGATGAAGTGGCACTACGTAACCAACTAGGTGTGACACCCTATGACCTTTCGGTCATCATGGTAGTCGATGAGATACCTACAAAGAAAGTAGAACTACGTTGTCAAAGCCGTACCTTTTCAGACATGAAAGAAGTGTTGATAGAACTTTAAAGTTCATAATCCATTATTTACTAACTTTTAGATAAAATAAAACAATTTTTATAAAAAGGTTCTCATGTGCTTTATAACGTCGTAGATATTCAAAACATACTCCCTCATAGATATCCATTTCTTTTAGTAGATAGGATTACAGAACTTACTGCTGGTAAATACATAGAAGGCTTTAAAAATGTTTCTATTTCTGAACCTGTGTTTCAAGGGCATTTTCCTGATCATCCTATCTACCCTGGGGTGATGATACTTGAAGGTATGGCACAAGCGGGTGGTGTACTTGCATTTAAAAGTATGGATGGTGCTTCGCAAGAAGAGATACAAAACAAGGTTGTTTATTTCATGAGTATAGACAAAGCTAAGTTTCGTGTACCAGTGACACCTGGTGACCAACTTGTTTACAAAATCAATGTCATGAAGCAAAAAGGGCCAGTATGGCAACTTGAAGCTAAAGCCTATGTAGATGATAAAGTGGTTGCTCAAGCTGAACTTAAAGCTATGATTGTTGATAAATAGGTCATTATGTCTTTAATACATCCCTCAGCAGTCATAGAAGACGGTGCCTTACTTGGAGAAAATATTTCAGTAGGTCCCTTTGCTTATATAGGTAAAAAAGTACGTATAGGTGACAATACAAGTATCGCTTCGCATGCCGTCATAGAAGGTGACACAACCATTGGAAAAAATAATCGTATTTTTTCTCATGCAGCCATTGGTACGATACCACAAGATTTAAAATTTGATGGTGAAGATGTACAGCTTGTCATTGGTGATAATAATACTATACGAGAGTTTACCTTACTCAACCCAGGTACAAAAGGGGGTGGTTCAGTTACCAAAATAGGTGATGGAAACCTTTTAATGGCCTATGTTCATTTAGGGCATGATGTCATCATCGGAGATAACTGTATTTTAGCCAATGCAGCAACACTAGCTGGTCATGTTGAGCTAGGTAACTACGTGGTTATCGGTGGACTGACACCCGTGCATCAGTTTGTACATATTGGTGATTTTGCCATGCTTGGTGGGGCTTCTGCCCTTACACAAGACATACCTCCATACTGCCTAGCAGAAGGTAACCGAGCCAGCTTAAGAGGACTTAACCTTACAGGCTTAAGAAGAAGTATGAAAAGAGAAGAGATAAACTTACTTAAAGTAGCATATAGAGAACTCTTTGAACAAGGGAAACCTTTACAAGAAATGGCACAACAAATTTGTGAAAATACACAATCAGACAAAGTAAAAAAACTTTGTGAGTTTATAAAGACCTCAAAACGAGGTATACCCTTTAACCGAATACTAGACGAGGACAAAAAATGAATCTAAACAAAGCATGTAGTTTTTGTGAAGCTGTGGAGAGTGAAGAAAACCCACTTATCGCAGGTGAAAATGCCTATATATGTTCTAACTGTGTAGTCTCTGCCTATAAGATACTCTTTGGCGAGGAACAAGAAGAAACAGAAGAAACAACGATTACACATACGCTCTATACACCAAAAGAAATCAACAGCATGTTATCTGAGTATGTCATAGGACAAGAACAAGCTAAAAAAACGCTTTCAGTAGCTGTATACAATCACTATAAGCGTATATTTAAAGATAATTTAGAAGATGATACGCAAATATCAAAATCAAATGTTTTACTCATTGGACCTACAGGTTCAGGCAAAACACTTTTAGCACAAACCATCGCAAGATTTTTAAATGTACCTATAGCCATAGCAGATGCAACTAACCTTACTGAAGCAGGTTATGTGGGTGAAGACGTAGAGAACATACTTACCAAGCTACTTATGGCTGCAGATGGTGACCCTGTACGAGCAGAGCAAGGCATCGTGTTTATAGATGAAGTAGATAAAATTGCTCGTATGGGTGAGAACCGTTCTATTACACGTGATGTGTCAGGGGAAGGTGTACAACAAGCCTTACTCAAACTTATAGAGGGTTCTGTGGTAAACATTCCGCCTAAAGGTGGACGTAAACATCCTAACCAAGATTTTATACAGATAGATACATCAAACATTCTTTTCATTTGTGGTGGTGCTTTTGATGGACTCAATGACATATTAAAAAGAAGACTTGGTGCAAATACACTTGGATTTGGTCAAGAAAAACGTTCTAAAAAAGATGAAGAAAACCTTATGCATTTAGTCGAAGCTGATGACTTAGTCTCTTATGGACTCATACCTGAACTCATAGGACGTCTACACGTTTTAGCTACATTAGGTGAGATAAGCAAAGAAGATATGGTACGTATTTTAGTTGAACCTAAAAATTCACTGCTTAAACAATATCAAAAACTTTTTGAGATTGATGATGTGACACTCACTTTTGATGAAGAAGCATTGATGCTCATTGCACAAAAAGCCCTTGACAGAAAAACGGGTGCAAGAGGTTTACGTTCTATCATGGAGGAAATACTTCTTGACATTATGTACGAATTACCTGAACTTGCAGGCTATGAAGTGGTCATCACAGAAGAAGTAGTCATAAGTGGTACAAAACCACTCTATATTAAAGATAAAAAAACTGCATAAAATGCACCATAAAAAAGGATAGAAAATATGTTTAAAAGACTATTAGGAATGTTTTCCAATGATTTAGCCATAGATTTAGGTACTGCCAATACGCTTGTACTTGTAAAAGGTCAAGGTATTTGCATCAATGAACCTTCAGTGGTTGCCATACAATATGATAAACATGGGCAAGAGCGTATTTTAGCAGTAGGTCAAGAAGCCAAAGACATGGTAGGCAAAACACCTGGAAACATAAAAGCCATTCGCCCTATGAAAGATGGTGTTATTGCAGATTTTGAAGTCACAGAAATGATGATTCGTTATTTTATTGAAAAAGCCCATAGAAGAAAAGGATTTTTCTCACCTCGTATCATTATTTGTGTTCCTTATGGTCTAACGCAAGTTGAGCGTCGAGCAGTAAAAGACTCAGCAGAAAATGCTGGAGCTCGATATGTCTATCTTATTGAAGAACCTATGGCTGCAGCAATTGGTGCAGGTATACCAGTAAAAGACCCTAATGGTAACTTAGTTGTAGATATCGGTGGAGGAACCACAGAAATAGGTGTAACTTCGCTAGGTGGTCTTGTTATTTCAAAATCAATTCGTGTCGCAGGTGATAACATTGACCAAGCCATTATTGACTATGTTAAAAAGAATTTTAACTTACTGATAGGTGATAGAGTAGCAGAAGAACTTAAAATCAAAATAGGGACAGCTGTTCCCTTGGAAGAAGATCTCGTAACAACTGTAAGAGGAAGAGACCAGGTTGAAGGAAGTTTGGCATCTATGGAAGTAACTTCAGAACACATTAGAGCAGCCATGAAAGACTCCGTTGAAGAGATTGCTGAAGCACTAAAAGATGTACTAGAACAAACACCACCAGAGCTTGCAGGTGATATTGTAGAAAATGGTATTGTACTTACAGGTGGTGGGGCCCTTATCCGTGGTTTAGATAAATATCTCTCTGATATTGTTAAGCTTCCCGTATATATTGCAGAAGACCCTCTTTTAGCTGTGGCAAAAGGTACAGGTATTGCACTAGATGAAATAGACTTACTCCAACAATTGGCATATGAAGACTAGACTCATTGTCATTGCTATACTGTTACTCATGTTAACAGTACTGTTATCAAGAAATGATGAACGTATCACAGACACTTTTCTTGGTGCCATAAATCCTATTAAACAAAGTTATAAACATTTAACTCAAAACCTTGAAAATAAAACCCATTCTTATATATTTCAAAAAGAATCTATAGAAAAGCTTTCCCGTGAAAATCGCATATTACATAAACGTTTACTGGAACAAATGCATTATCTAAAACAGGTGAAAAATATCTATGAGGTTCTACCTGACTTAAGTCGCTTACCTATCTCTTCTATTTCTATAGTCGAAACAATTTCTTATGTGAAGCTTAACAGTTTTTCTCAAATTATACTCACGAAACCAAAAGAATTAGTAAAAGATAAACTCTATGGTATCATCCAAGGAAGTGTGGTTGCAGGTACAGCAAGGGTAAAAAACAATCAACTATATGGATACCTTACCTCAGATAACAAATGTCGTTTTTCTGTTTTCATAGGTGATACAAAAGCACCAGGTATTGCAATAGGGCACAATAAAAATGAAATGATTGTAAAATTTATACCAAAATGGCATAATGTTCAAATAGGTGAAAAAGTCTTTACTACAGGACTTGATGATATATTTTTTGCAGATATTCCAGTTGGTGTTGTAACAAAAGTTGAGATACAAAGTTCTTACACTATAGCCTACATTAAAACCCATAGTGACATCTATCATCCTAAAACATTTTTTCTTATCAACAATCCAAAAGCCACACTCGTTGAAAACTTCAACAGCCACAATACCATATTTTCAAGTATGACTAAAAACCATAAAAATGACATCAATACTACCTTGCAAGATAACAACAATACATCCATATTACTTCAAGTTATGGATTTAAATAATACACTACCTATACTATCAAGTATCCCCTCTCGGATAGATCAAACTCAAGATAATGTGGTAGAAGTTGAAACGATAGAAGAACACCCTATCGTAGTGAAACCAATTGTTAAAAAACGTAAAAGAAAACCTAAACATAATGCAACAACATTAGACCTCTTTTAAATTTTATTTTCTATGTATTTCCCCCTAGATTTTAAGGGGATGTACTATCTTTATTCTGTATAATATCAAACTAAAAACCAAGGGTATCTCTCTATGCCAAAACGTACAGACATCAACACTATTTTACTTATCGGTTCAGGTCCCATAGTCATTGGACAAGCCTGTGAATTTGACTATTCGGGAACGCAATCTGCTAAAACACTTAAAGAACTCGGCTACAAAGTGGTCCTCATAAACTCTAACCCTGCCACTATCATGACAGATCCTGAGTTTGCTGACAGAACATATATCGAACCTATCACACCTGAAATTATCTCTAAAATTATCAAACTAGAAAATGTTGATGCGATACTCCCAACTATGGGTGGACAAACAGCACTCAATGTTGCTATGGATATGCATGATGCTGGTATGCTTAATGGTGTAGAGTTTTTGGGGGCAAATCCTGCTGCTATTAAAAAAGGTGAAGACCGTCAAGAGTTTAAGGAAGCGATGCTAAAAATCGGTATGGATTTACCTATTTCTCAGTATGCTTACAACATGGATGAAGCATTGGATGCAGCTAAAAATATAGGTTTTCCACTTATTATACGTGCTTCATTTACTATGGCTGGTGGTGGTTCAGGTGTGGCGTACAACATGGATGAATACAAAGAAATTGTACGTGGTGGGTTAGAAGCCTCTCCTATTTCTGAGATACTTGTTGAAGAGTCTCTTCTTGGGTGGAAAGAGTATGAAATGGAAGTCATCCGTGACAAGGCAGATAACTGTATCATCGTTTGTTCCATAGAAAACTTTGACCCTATGGGCGTACACACGGGTGATAGTATCACCATTGCTCCTGCTTTGACACTTACAGATAAAGAATACCAAAATATGCGAGATGCCTCATTTAAAATCTTACGTGAGGTTGGTGTCGATACAGGTGGTTCAAACGTACAGTTTTCTATCAATCCAGATACAGGACGTATGATTATCATCGAAATGAACCCAAGAGTAAGCCGTTCTTCTGCCCTTGCGTCAAAAGCAACAGGCTATCCTATCGCTAAGGTTGCTACATTGTTGGCAGTAGGTTATACCCTAGATGAAATAACCAATGATATCACAGGTACCCCTGCTTCTTTTGAACCAGTTATCGACTACATCGTAACAAAACTACCTAGATTTACTTTTGAAAAATTTCCTATGGCGAACTCTACACTTACAACGGCTATGAAATCTGTAGGAGAAGTAATGGCTATTGGTAGAACATTTAAAGAGTCTTTTCAAAAAGCTCTGTGTTCACTAGAGACGGGACTTATAGGGTTTAATCCTATTAAATGTGATGGTGAAGAACTCGTCCGTGAAATACGTCGTTCAAACGAAAACCGTATGCTCTATGTCTTTGAAGCACTGAGACGTGGCATGAGTGTAGATGCCATCTTTGATCTTTGTAAAATAGACAGATGGTTTTTGTATCAACTAGAAGAGTTGGCTCTTCGTGAAAAAGAAATGGACATTGCCCTACTCTCAGATGCTACGAGACTTCGTGAAGTAAAATCTGAAGGTTTTTCAGATCTTATGATTGCAGAAGTGATCAATAAAAAAGAGGGTCTATCTCTTTCTGAAAATGACATTTACACTGCCAGAGAAAAAATGGGTGTATCTCTCGAATACAACGAAGTAGATACTTGTGCAGCAGAGTTTAAGGCTTTGACTCCTTACCTCTATTCGACAACAAACATTACCAAGCTTTCTGCTTCGACAAGCTCAGCAACCGAAAGTAAAGATAAAAAAGTACTTGTAATCGGTGGTGGGCCTAACCGTATTGGACAAGGGATTGAGTTTGATTACTGTTGTGTGCATGCTGCTTTTGCTCTCAAAGACATGGGGATTAAGTCTATCATGTATAATTGTAACCCAGAGACTGTGTCTACTGACTACGATACCTCTGACATTCTTTACTTTGAACCTATAGACTTTGAACATATACGTAATGTGATAGAACTTGAAAAACCAGATGGTGTCATCGTGCATTTTGGTGGACAAACACCGCTAAAATTAGCTAAAAACCTTACTGCTATAGGTGCAAAAATTTCTGGTACTACGGCCAAAGTCATTGACCTTGCAGAAGACAGAGAACTCTTTTCAGCCTTTATCAATGACCTTGGACTCAAACAACCAGAAAATGGTACAGTGTTTGAAAAAGAAAAAGCTCTCGTAGTTGCAAACCGCATAGGTTACCCTGTACTTGTACGACCTTCTTTTGTTTTAGGTGGGCGTGGCATGAAAACGGTTTACTCAGATGCTGAACTCAATCAATACATGGATGAAGCAGTTTCAGTTTCTAATGATGCTCCTGTACTCATAGATAAGTTCTTAGACAATGCCATAGAACTCGATGTAGATGCTATCTGTGATGGTAAAGATGTCTACATAGGTTCAGTGATGCAACACATCGAAGAAGCAGGTATTCATTCTGGTGACTCTGCATGTTCTTTACCTCCTGTGAGTATCTCACAAAAGCTTCAAGATGAAGTTAAAGAGCAAACAGCAGCCATAGCTCTTGGGCTTGGTGTGGTTGGGCTTATGAACATTCAATATGCCATCCATAAAGGTGAGATTTACCTCATAGAAGTAAACCCACGAGCTTCACGTACTGTGCCATTTGTTTCAAAAGCGACAGGTGTCCCTCTGGCTAAAGTAGCTACAAGAGTGATGATACAAGGTGATTTAAAAGAAGCATTGAAATTTTACGATACTTTTAACGTTGTAAACTTTGACAAAAAAATTATGGAACCAATACTAAAAAATCATGTTGCAGTAAAAGAAGCCGTTTTCCCTTTCAATAAACTACCAGGCTCTGACCTTATCTTAGGACCTGAGATGAAGTCTACAGGTGAAGTGATGGGGATATCTGAAAACTTTGGTATGTCTTTTGCCAAGGCACAATTTGCTTCAAAAAATGACATTCCTTTAGAGGGAAAAGTATTTTTATCACTTACACAAAGTGACAAAGTACACGCAGCAGAAGTAGCTAAAATGTTTACAGACCTTGGCTTTGATATAGTTGCTACCTCAGGAACCTACACAGCACTTGAACAAGCAGGTGTACCCTCAACAAAAGTACTCAAAATTAGCGAGGGTCGTCCAAACATAGATGACATGATTAAAAATGAAGAGATAGCTATTGCCATAAACACTTCTGACAATGCAGGAAGTAAAACAGATGCAAGAAGCATTAGACAGTCAGTTTTAGCCAACCATGTAGCCTACTTTACCACCATTGCCGCTGCACGTTCCACAGCGATGGCTATAAAAGAACTTAAAGCCACAGGTGGAGAACTTGCTCCTAAAGCACTGCAGGATTATTTGGCATAAGTACATGCCTCTTTAGGATAAAAAATGTTCCAAGACAAAGTTTTCCTTACCAAAACCGATACTGCTATTGGTTTTGTTTCTCAAAAGGCAGAAAAGATTACTGCTATTAAAAAGCGTCCTCCTCATAAACATTATATAAAAGCGGTCAATTCACTTTTTACACTTAAAACATTTTCTCGTGTTCCATCTATACATAAAAACAGGGTACGCAGGGCTAAAAAAACAACCTTTATCTTACCCCATGGACATTCATACCGAGTTGTTCATGATCCTCATCATCTTTTACTGCTTAACCGTCTCAAATGGGGATATACAAGCTCTGCAAATCTTAGTGGAGAGGCGTATGATGAAACGTTTGCAAAAGTATCTGCTGATGTAACAATAGAACCCCTCAGTACCAATGCTACTCCATCAAAGATTTACAAGTTAGGCAATAAAAATATAAGAAAGATACGTTAATGTCAATACTTTATCAAAACGATACTATAAGAATTGAAACAGAAACTTCTGAAATACCTTGGCTAAAAATATTTACCCAAACTGCCTATAAAGAGATGAATGAAGTACCAAAAATTGTTAAATTTGAAATTTATGAACTACTGGATGTTATTGAGAAAGAGATGCTCATCTATTATAAACCAACAAAGATAAACATCGCTTCTTTTGGAAACTATGTGCCACATGTGCATTGGCACATTATGGCTAGGTTTAAAGAAGACAGTTACTACCCTGAACCTATGTGGGGAACAAGGCAAAGAGAGGCAACTCTTAACTTACCCT
>Ga0256840_1002749_pt1 | contig 15121 bp, 8 predicted proteins | sample 355202metaG_FD_185969 | JGI IMG/M metagenome (GOLD analysis project Ga0256840, IMG submission 185969) | Hydrothermal vent microbial communities from Mid Atlantic Ridge, Atlantic Ocean - 355-202 | ecosystem: Environmental > Aquatic > Marine > Hydrothermal vents | place: Atlantic Ocean: Mid...
TTTTTGAACATTCGTTTGTTCAAAACATACCCGAATTATTTTCAGCTCCTTTTGCCGGTGTAAATTCAGGTAGTTTTACAAGCGATGCTGATATTAATATTTGGAACGAAAACGGAAACTCTTGGGAGCTTTTAAGCGCTGCAAAAGATTTTACAGCATTGGAAGGATTTAAGATTGAATATCCCGGCACCAATTATTTTAGTTCTATAAGCGGAATGTTTAATTCGGGAGATATTAGTAAAAGTTTAGAGTTTAGTTCAAAAACCATTGCCGGTGAAACCGGATGGAATTTAAGTGGAAATCCTTACCCGAGTGCCATACTATGGGATTCGGTAAATACAGATAATATTTCGGCAGCGGTTTATACCTATAACGAACAAACAAAACAGTATGCGGTATATATGAAAGGTGGTTTATCTTTGAACGGAGGAATACCCTATCTACCTATAGGTAAAGCATTTTTAGTTCGGGCTAATGATGCAAATGTTACTTTTAGCTTAAACAATAGTGCACGAACACATTATGACTTTAGTACTCCTTTAAAAGCTGTCCCAAATGATTATTTAAAATTAGCAGTTGAAGGAAATTCCTATTCGGATGAAGCAATTATTCGCTTTCTTCCGGAAGCTACTGATGATTATGATGCTCAACTCGATGCATTTAAGTTATTGGCAGAGGATGATGCCGTTCCTCAAATTTATTCGGTCTTGCAGTCTGATGAATCGAAAATGGCAATTAATACACTTACACCTCCGGGAAATCAAGAAATAATTGTTCCTGTTTACTTGAAGACAAGTGTTGACGGTGCTTATAAAATTAGCGTTAAAGAGCTTAATTTTGATGCATCGGTTAGCGTAGAACTTAAAGATTTAAAAAACAATACAACACAGGATTTAAGGACAAATCCTGATTATAACTTCAATTATGTTTCAGGAGATCCGGAAAAGCGATTTGAAATTAAGTTTGGTGCGGGTATTACAAGTATTGAGAATACGCCTAAAGAACAATTACGACTTGATATATTCTCTAATGCAAGTAATATCAATATCAGAATATTTGATAATTCCGATTATCGATATGAAATATACGATATTAAGGGTAAAATGATTAAAAAGGATAAGCTTTATTTCAAAGGTTTAAATACAATTCCTCTTAATGTAAAAGAAGGGATTTATATAGTAAATGTAATTTCCGGAAATAAAAGCTATTCAAAACAAGTTGCTGTCGTAAAATAATTATAACGGTGCAGATAATGAAAAAGCCGCTTTTTGCGGCTTTTTTAATTTAATTATCAATTAATCTAAAAGATTTATTTACAATTTTAAATTTATAGTATTATATTTGATGTGTTTAAAATATAGAAATGATATTTGTTTCTGTTTGAGTTTTTAATTCATTCAGGAATAAGTTTTTAAGTCTGTATATAGAAATTGTTTATAAAGAAAAAACACTGTAGTGAAAACAAGATTTAAAATATTCTTCATTTTATTGCTTGGCTTAAATATAAGTCATCTTAAAGCACAAAATACCGATAGTATTATTACGGCTACCCTACAAATGCCTGATGATACTAATAAAGTAAATGCAATAAATGATTTGGTGTGGAAATTAAAAGCTAAAGATGCTCATACTGCGGACAGTTTGGCTAATCTGAGTATTGATTTAGCAAAACAATTAGATTATTCAAAGGGTTTAGGTTATGCCTTTAAAAATCAGGCAACTATATATTACTATCAAGGAGAATATGACACTGCTCGTGTGATTTATGAAAAAAGCCTTAAAGAGTTTAAGCGTATTGGTTTTAAAAAAGGGATTGCCATTGATTTACGAAATTTAGGTAATATTTATGACCAGCAAGGCAACACAAAAGCAGCACTTGATTATTTCTTCAAAAGTTTAAAAATACGCGATGAAATCGGTGATAAAAAAGGTGTAGCAGCCGTTAATGCAGCTATTGGATTAGTTTATGATAAAAATGGAGAAAAAGAGCAAGCTGCAAAATATTTTGAAGATGCTTTAAAAACTTATACCGAACTAAATGACCAATTAGGTATTGCTAAAATTAATTATTATTTAGCAAAAGTTTTGTATGATAAATTCTTGGATAAAAGAGATGCTTTATACTCAAAATCAGTTACAGTTCTCATAAATACTGATACTGCGAGTTTGAATAAATCGCAAGTCTCATTGCTAAAAGCTTTACCGGTCTTTGAAGATATAGGAGATATTCGATATATAGCAAATATGTACGAAATGCTGGGGCTTATCTATATGAGGAAAAAAGATTTTAAAAAATCAATAAATTATTTGAGCAAAAGCCTTGAATTAAGAAAACAAATGGGAAATAAATTTGGAATTGCGAATACATATAAAAATATCGGTGATTATTATAAAGAAAGAAGTGATGAGTTAAAAGCTCTGAAGTATTATAAAGATGCCTTGAAAATATCGAAAGAAATTCGAGCAAGAAATATTACGGTAGAATTATATCAAAATATAGCAGAAATGCTAAAGCGTAGAAAAAAATATAATAAAGCCTATTCTTATTTAGCAGCTTACGTAAATTTAAAAGATAGCCTGCAAAACGAAGACAACACCAAAAAAATGACACAGCTTGCCATGCAATATGAGTTTGATAAAAAACAGCGTTTGCAGGAAGAAGAGCAAAAGCGAAAAGATGCCATTCAGCAAGAGCGTTTGAAACAACAACAAATGCTTACTTACTTTTTTGTCGCGGGCTTTGTGTTTATGCTGATTTTGGCCTTCGTGATTTATAAAAATTTCAGAAACAAGCAAAAAACAAACCGTATTCTTGAAGAGAAAAATCATATATTACAGGAACAAAAAGATAAAATTGAAGCACAAAATCGTGATATTACCGATAGTATTAAATATGCACAACGTATTCAACAAGCACTTTTACCCCCCGATGAGTTTTTGCAAAAACAACTGCCGGAGTATTTCGTCTTTTTCCGTCCGCGCGATATTGTTAGCGGCGATTTTTATTGGGCTACCGAAAACTATGATAATTTTGTTTTCACAGCTGCCGATTGTACCGGTCATGGTGTACCCGGTGCTTTTATGAGCATGTTGGGAATTTCATTTTTAAACGAGATTGTAAATAAATACGACCCCGAATCGGGCGAAGTAATGCGTGCACACATTATATTAAATCATTTACGAAATGCAGTTAAAACATCTTTACGCCAAACGGGTTCTGATGATGAAGCCAAAGACGGTATGGATATGGCTCTTATTGTAATGGATAAAGCACGGAAAACATTGCAGTACGCAGGTGCACATAATCCGCTATTTATAATCCGTGAGGGAGAGTTATTGCAATATAAAGCCGATAAAATGCCGGTTGGGATATTTATTAGAGAAAAAGAGTCGTTTACCAATCATGAAATTCAATTGCAAAAAGGAGATGCAATTTATATGTTTTCTGATGGCTATGTTGACCAATTCGGGGGCGAAAACGGTAAAAAGTTTATGATTTCAAGGTTAAGAAATTTGTTGCTTAAAATTCATCATTTGCCAATGGAAGAACAAAGACAAATTCTGGAAAAAGAATTTGATGAATGGGTTAGCTATACAGATGGTAACGGAGAAAATTACCGCCAAATTGATGATGTTTTAGTTGTTGGTTTTAGAGTATAACGCATTATCTCCTATAAATTCAATTAATAAATTAATGAAAGTTTTTTATATAAACCTGATATTAATTTTTCAGGTAATTACTGTATCGTGTCAAAACACAGCTAATATTTCCAATTCTGATTCTGTTAAAAATGGTTCCCGTAAAGAAATAACATTGCTTTTTTTGGGCGATATTATGCAGCATGATTTGCAAATACAATCGGCTTATAATGCAAAAACCGGAAAATATGATTTTTCCTCCCAATTTGAACCAATACAGGATATTATAAAGAATGCTGATGCGGTTATTGCAAACTTGGAAGTTACATTAAGCGGAAAACCTTATGCCGGATATCCTAAATTCAGTTCGCCGGATGCTTTAGCTTTTGATATTAAAAAAGCGGGAATAGATTATTTGGTTACGGCTAATAATCATGTATATGATTATGAAGTTACCGGTTTTTTACGCACCTTAGATGTTTTAGACAGTGTTGGTTTTAAGCACACCGGCATTTTTCGTAATCAAGAGGAAAGAAAGAAAAAACAAGCGATGATTATTGAAAAAAAGGGTATGCGCATTGCATTATTGAATTACACCTATGGTGTTAATGACAGTATATTTACTGCCAATACTGTAGTAAATAAAATAGATACAGCAATAATAAAAAAAGACCTGGCAGATATACGGAAAAATAATTATGATGCAATTATAGTATTTTTTCATTGGGGTAAAGAGTATGAACGCTATCCTAATCAAGAACAAAAAGAATTAGCAAAATTCTGCTTTGAAAATGGGGTTAATGTAATCATTGGCTCACACCCGCATGTTATTCAGGAAATGAAAAAATATCGCCTTAAAAGCAAATCAGAGAAGGAAAAAGATGTTTTTATAGTCTATTCGCTTGGGAATTTTGTTTCAAATTACGGAACATGGCGATATTGCGATGGAGGAGCTTTAGCGCAAATGAAACTGGTGAAACACCCCAATGGTGATTTAAGTATTGAAGATGCCGGTTATTACCTGATTTGGGTATATCGTCCAAAACGGAAAGCTGACGGTAAACTACGAGATTACTATGTTTTACCTGTATCGCAATATGAGGACGATACAAGTCTTGGATTTAGTTATTTAAAACAAATGAAATTGTTTATGAATGATTCGCGTACTTTATTGAAAAAGAATAATATTAATGTGCCGGAATTTGTTTATAATCCGGCTTTGAAAAAATGGATATTGAATAAATAATAATTAGCGTTTGTCTATAAAGCACCTGATTTTTAATAATTTTATAGACAGGTACTAATTTGTCCGACAATAATAGCCGGACAAAATATACTTTTACTGTTCGCAAAGTGCTTCCATCATATCTTCAATATCACCCGGTGTTGATGAAATTTTCATAAATTGAGACATGGTTAATTCGGGCCAATGAAGTGCTAAACGGTACTTTCCGTGCAACATAAGGGCTTTATTTCCTAACAACAAAATTTCATAAGGAAGGGCAGCAATATGGCTGTCGCCGATTTTTGGTAAAAAATAAGCTTCACCTTCTTCTTTGTTGAGTAAACCAACACCGTAAACTGCAATTTTTGATTTGTTAAAGCGCAAGCTGTACACTTTTAAAGTATTTCCCTTTTTTGCAGCCAAATTATTTTCAATTATGCGTGCCCCTTCTTCAAAAGAACTAAACGTTTTTAATTCAACAGGATCATCAAAATAGGGCATAGCCATCATGTAATGATACTTCCGCAGTTCTTTTTTGCTTAATGAACCTCCAAAGGGTGTAAAATCATCACCTACCGGTTTTAATGCCTCTTTAATATCGCTTGTAATTTTTTGTAATTTAGCTTCGTAAGGAGTAATTTTATCTCTTAAATAGGCGTTAAAAATATACTCAGGATTAAGCAAACTTACTTCAATACCTGTTGCGGTTTTGCGTAGCGCTACTTTTTGCATGCTTGCTAATACACGTTGATCTTTACCTATAAGCGTTATTCCGTAAATATCGTTCCGGGTAAAACAAATAACTTTGTATGAAGGGTTTCCGGCAGGGCTGTATGAACCAAATATTTTAAAGTTTTTTGCTTTTAGTGCATTACTCACTTTTGTTTTAGCATCTTGCATGCTTCCTTTTAAAACTCCTACTTTGTAATAGGAAGGTATTTCTTGAGCCGACACATTGCTGATTAATAGAAATAAGACGATTGTCAGAAAAAAATGTTTCAATGTTTTCATAGGGTTTAAATTTTAGATTTTAAAACAGCAATTTATTATGGCTTTTTTACACGAACAATGATATTTGTCATATAGTTGGATTTATATATGTTTGTATATTTTAATTTGTTAATTTATAGATAGATAAATATATTTGTATGTCGGAAAACATATGATAATAAACATTTTGCGAACATTTTTAATTAATATTTTAAGGATAATATTTTTTTTAGTAAATTGCATTTATAAACTAAGTTTATAATTTCTGACTTGAAAAAGAAAAATCAAAATAATATAAAAAATGAAAATACTCCTTTTAGGGAAGAGTTGGACTTATTAAAAAATGAGAACATTGAACTTAAAAAATTAATCAAAATTCATCGGAAAAGAGTAAAAGAATTGGAAATTCTTCTTGAAGAAGGAGGGGCTGCTATGATTATTGGTGATGAAAAAGGGCAAATTATTAGTTGCAATAAAAAAGTGCTAAGCATAAGCGGATATTCAAAAGAAGAATTAAGGCAAAAAAAAATAAATCAAATACTCGATAATCAGCAAATACCTACCAGTTTTAATCGAAAAGTTCCGGAAGAACCTGCCAATGAGTTTAGTTCTGAGCAACGGTTGTTAAAAAAGAGCGGAAAAAAAATATATGTTTCAACTACCACTACCTTACTACCTAATAATCAATATCAGATAATTATAAAAGATATCCATGCAAGAAAAAAAGCAGAACTTGCCTTAATTGAAAGCGAAAGACGTTTTAGAATGCTCACCGAAAATATGTATGATGTTGTATGGACTACGGACCATAAACTTAAAACCGTGTTTATTAGTTCATCTATACAAAACTTAACAGGATTTCAACCGGAGTTTTACTATAAAAAAAACATAAAAGAACTGGTAACTTCAATATCTTACCGGTTGATACTGGATACACTGCGCAAGGAAAAAGAACAGTTAAAAAATAGTTTACAAAAAAAAGATAAGTACTATATATCTATTGATATAAAACTATTGCACAAAACCAAAAGTAGCATTTGGGTTAATATGAAAGCAGTTATTCTGCAAAACCAATTTAGGGAAATAATTGGTTATCAAGGGGTTTTTCGAGATATAGAAGATAAAAAACAAATCTTGCAAAATTTAAATAAACACAAGCAAAAGTATGATTTTGCTTTGGAAAGTACACAAGCCGGTATTTGGGAATTGGATAAAAACTTAATTAAAATAGAATGCGATAAACATTTATTCAACTTATTGGGTTATGAAGAGAAACAAAATATTCTTTTTAGTGATTGGATAAATACGGTTTATCCTGATGACCGAATATATGTTATAGACATACTTGAAAGTATCCTTGAAAATAAAATTACCCACAAAACTTTTGAGTGTCGTAGAATACATAAAGACAAACATATTGTTTGGTTTAAAGAGCACGCAAAATCAATTATTAATGAAGAAGGACAGATTACCGGAATAATGGGTAGTTCTAAAAATATTAGTGTTGAGAAAAGAATTGAAGATAAAAAATTTAAATATTATGCAGGACTACAATTACTTATTGATAGCTCCATCCAATTTTTGCAGCTTAAAACTTTTGAAGAAATTAACGACTATATCGGAGACACGCTTATAAAGATGATACCTGACAGTGTTGTCATTATCGGTACTGTTAATGAACAAGAAAAAACAAGCAGGGCAAAAAATATATATGGCGCTGATTTTTTAAAACTGATGAAAGAGTTTGAAGAAGTAGCATGGAACCCTTTTGTTGATGATATTACCGTTTCTGATGAGTTTATAGAACAGCTTAAGCAAATAAATTTGCATAAGTATGAAGGTGATTTTTTTCGTTTTTTTGAAGACATGTCAAATATAAAGGTGAATGATTATATTAAAGATAAATTCAGCTTTAAAGATGTTTATTTAATTGGAATTGTTGCTGAGAAGAAGATTTTCGGGAATATAATTATTCTATTAAAAGAAAATGCTCAAATTGCCAGTCCTGATTTTGTGGAAGCTTTTATTTATATTGCTTCAATAAATATTTTGAAAAAACATATTGAAACAGAGCTTAAAAATAAGCAACTGGCTTTATTGAAATCAGAAAAGAAATATAAAAAACTAATAGCTACAAAAGATAAATTCTTTTCTGTAATATCGCATGATTTAAAAAATCCGTTTAATACGATTATAGGCTTTTCAGGTTTGTTAATGAACAAATACGATAAATTAGAGCCTGAAAAGATAAAGGAGTTTAGCAAATTGATACACGAAGCTGCCGGTAGTAGCTATGAAATGATGTTAAATTTATTTCAATGGGCTAAATCGCAAAGGGGTAAATTAAAGCCGGTACCGACTAATCTGAATATAAATGAACTTGTGGATACCAATCTGAAACTTTTTGCCAGTGAAGCCATTAAAAAGGACTTGAAATTAAGCTATGAGCCTATTTCTGAACAGGACTTGTATGCTGACTATAATATTATTGATACTGTATTGCGTAATTTAATATCTAATGCAATAAAGTTCTCTAAACGTAAAGGAACAATTATTATTTCTGTTGAAAAAACAAAGACCGAAGTGCAAATTAGTGTTAAGGATAAGGGAATAGGTATTTCTGAAGATAAAAAATCAAAAATATTTAAAGTTGAACAAGGAAAAACAACTTATGGAACAGAGCAAGAAAGGGGTTCAGGTTTAGGCTTAATATTGTGTAAAGAGTTTATTGACCTTGTAGGTGGAAAAATATGGTTTGAGAGTGAAAAAGACAAAGGTTCAACATTTTATTTTACAGTACCTTTAAATAAAAAATAAACTAATGAAGTTATTAATGATTTATTGTACAAAATTTGCCTATAAGCCGGCAGTGAAAAATTTAGATTTTGTAAAAAATATTTCGGAAGAAAAGGATTTTGAAAATGTTTTGGTGGCTTTTATTCAAGCCGAAGAAAAAGATGAAGATAATCTTACATCTGTTGAGAAAAAACTAGTAAAAAACTTAAAATGGGCAGCTAAAAAGAACGAAACCAATAAAGTAATTCTGCATTCCTTTGCGCATTTATCCGAAAGTAAAGCCAAGCCTGAATTTACCAAAGAGCTTTTTGATAAAGCAGAAGCCCGAATGCAAAATGCCAATTATGAAACGGCACAAACACCTTTTGGCTATTTTTTAGATTTGGAAGTAAAAGCTCCGGGATATTCTTTAGCGCGTATTTTTAAAGATTTATGATTTTTTAAAAGTATATTATAATAGCACAAAGATTTTCTCTTTACCATAATGAATTTCATAAAAAAATAGTATGGATAAATATTTATTTGAAGCCGCAAAATTATTGAAAAATGCAAAATTTGCCATAGCCTTTACCGGTGCTGGAATATCTGTTGAAAGCGGCATTCCTCCTTTTAGAGGAAGTACGGGTTTGTGGAGTAAATACGACCCTGTTGTGCTCGATATAAACTATTTTCATACTAATACTAATGATGCATGGAAAGTTATCAGGGAGTTATTTTATGATTTTTTTGGTAAGGCAAAACCAAACCCGGCACATAAAGCATTAGCTGAAATGGAAAAAAGAGGGATTTTAAAAGCACTCATTACACAAAATATTGATAATTTGCACCAAGAAGCGGGCAGTAAAGAAGTTTATGAATATCATGGTACTGCCCAAACTATGGTCTGTACAGAATGTGCTTCCAAATACCATTCTTCGGATATAGATTTGAGTGTTTTACCACCTTTATGTAAAAAGTGCAATGGTGTTTTAAAACCGGATTTCATATTTTTTGGAGAGGGAATTCCGCCGGAAGCTGCACAAAAATCAGCTGAAGCTGCAGAAAACGCGGATGTTTTTTTGGTAATCGGTACTACCGGTGAAGTGATGCCGGCATCGATGCTACCGCAAATTGCAAAGCAAAACGGAGCTAAAATAATTGAAGTGAATGTTGAAAACTCAAACTATACAAATCATATAACCGATGTATTTTTGCAAGGGAAAGCAGGTAATATACTTCCTAAACTTTTAGAGGCTATAAATCGAGTTTAAAACCCATTACCAGAACATCATCAAACTGGCGATTGTTGCCTTTCCATTCTTTAAATTTATCAGACAACTCTTTATATTGTTCCTGCATGGAAAGAGATTCGTTTTTGATAAACAATTTTTTTAAATTTGAGATATAGAACTTTTTATTTTTTGGCCCGCCGAATTGATCGGGAAAACCATCTGAAAACATATATAAAGTAGCATCTTTATTCATTGGAAAAGTATGGTCTGTAAATTCAGGTTTATCGTCGCCAATTAATTCATCGGCTATACCAAATTCATCGCCTTCTATTTCGGTAATTTCTCCTTTGTTTAGAATAAAAGCTGTATGATTAGCCAGTGCAAGCTTTATTTCTTTATTTTTTTTATCAAAGCGACACAATGAAATATCCATACCATCGGCATGATCTTCACTTTCTTCCGAACGACTTTGACTCAATGCCTGACGAACACCCAAGTGTAATTCTTTTAATATTTCGGAAGGCGTATAAATGCCTTTTTCGTTTACAATGTGGTTTAAAAGTGTATTTCCGATTAATGACATAAATGCACCCGGAACACCATGTCCCGTACAATCAACAGCGGCAACAAATAATTTATTATCTTGAACAGAAAACCAATAAAAATCACCACTAACAACATCTCTGGGTAAGAAAAAAACAAAAGAATCAGGAAAAAAGTGGGTTAATAATTGATTTGATGGTAAAATTGCCGACTGAATCCGCTCACCCGACTTGATACTTTCCATTATCTGGTGATTTTGCGCCGAAATTTTATTATTCTGTTCTTCAAGTTTCTTATTTTGAGCTTCTAATATTTGGTTCATCTTTTTCTTTTCCCGGTAATGCCGGTAAATAACTATTAAAAGGATAAATAATAGCAGTAGCCCTATAAGTGTTCCATAAATAATAATGTTTTTCTGCCTTAATTGAAGGTCTTTTAAAGCAAGTTCTTTACGTGCTGCATCAATTTCTTTAGCTGCCATTTGCATATTTTGTTCAATTAAAAACAGTTCTGCTTCTCTTTGCTGAATTTTTAAACTATCTTCATGTGTTTTTGCCATCAGACGGTCATTCTCTAATTTTGCACGTGCAAGTTCAATGAATTCTTTACGCAAACTGAGTTTATGTTCCTGAATATCCAGACTGTCTTCAGCCGTTTTATTTTGCCTTTGGGTTAGTTCTTGAATTTGCTTTTGATAAGTAATAACGGCTTGTTTTTCTTTAAATTCCTTTTCATCAACATTTAAAGTTTCAAAGTCTTCGTCTGTAATATTTTTTGTAGCTTTTTCTAAAGATGACGCTCTGTCGGCAGAATCTTTTTTTGATGCTTCAAGTATTAAAGATGCTTTATGCCGGGCATTGGCAATAATCTTATCTGCTTTAATTTGGGCTTCTCTAATCAATAACGAGTCTTGTTGGTTCTGATTGGGGTTTCCTGAAAGTAGTTCCTTTTGCTTTTCAAGTTCATTTTTATAATGGTTAATTTCTTTCTTTAGCTTTTCTATATGCTTAAATAAAAGCTTTTCATTATTTTTGTTTCCACTGATGTTTTCAGAAACAAAATCATCTTCTTTTAAATTAAAGTAATATTTTAGAACGGGTAAACCTGCTTCTGAACGTAAATCTCCCTTACCTACTGAATCCAGTATCACAATATTTATTTTTTTATAAAATTTTCCGGTGTATCCTTTGGGAATTTGCGTATCAATAATAATCTTTTTTGATACAAAACCTTTTTTAGAAAATTCAAGTAGATAGATACTATTCAAATCAAATTTTATATTGAATGAGCCTTGTACTGATGTTAGTGCACTATCAACAGGTGTATTGTTTTTGTATAGTTTATACAATACATCATGCAGTTTTTCTTTTTTGGTATTAATAACTTTACCTGTTAAAGTAAATTTTCCGGTTTGCGATTTTATTCCTAAGGAAACACTCAGGATAAGTAAAAGGATGAATATCTTTTTTATAAAAATCTGCATTCAGATAAGTTAATAGTTAAAAAATTTCAGGGAAAAAATAATGCCAAATATAATAATTTCCCGCTTTACTATCAAATTATCAGCATAAAACAAATTATTTTTAAATATGAAGGCTTAAAAAATCAGAGTTTTCCTATTTGTGTTATTTTAAGTATCTTAAATCCTTTATTTTTTAGATTAAACGCAGATTCTTCTGCCTCATCTTTTGTTAAAAATTTACCATAAGTATATAATAATGCACCATAAGTATTTTTTCTAACATTAAAATCTTCTAATAATTCAATATTTTTATTTACGGCATCTGTGCTGTTTTCTATGTCCACAAGAACTGTATAATATTGATTCATATAAGCTTCATCTTGCTCTTCCTTTTCTGATTCATTATTTTGTGCAATATTCATTATGGCTATTATTGAATCAATTTCATCTGCTTCTGTGTTTTTTTCAATATTTTCAATATCATATATGCCTATGCTAACTTCTTCTGTTTTAGTATTTTGTTCATTGCTTTTTATTTGAATATTTTTTATAAGACTGTCCAGTTCGTTTTCATCTACACCTGACGAGTCTTTGTTAAAGGAATAAATACCGGTGCTTAATTCAACTATTATTTGCTCTTCTTTTTCATTTTTATCTGATATTATTACTTGCTGAGCCGATAAACTGTCTTTGTTAATGTGTTGTGTATCAGATATATATAATCTTGATGTATCAACGGTAATGGTGTTGTTTACAGCAAGTAAACTATCTTTTGTTAAAGGCTTATTTATTAGTGTATCTTTTGAAACAATTAGCGCAGGATTGAATAAACTATCCTGAATTGTTTTTTTAGTCTTTTCTTTATTATTTATTCCATAAGTTATTGATATTTCTTGTAGTGCATTATAAATACTTGCTATTTTACTGATGCTTAAATCAGCAGCATAATTTATTCTAAAATCTGAAAAATTTATTCCGGTTGATAAAATCAGCGCTTTCCTGTTTCTATATCCTAAACCAAGCTGAAATTTATTTTTGTAATCGGCAATAAGCATTATGTCATAAGTTAAGGATAAGTCTTTACCATATAAAGCATAAACAAAAGGAGTTAATCTTATTTGATTTTTTAATAATTCAAACCGGTAATTAATTGCAGTTGAAAAAACAGGTTTAAAATTATTTTCTGAAATAAAAAGCCGTGGAGAAGCCATTGATAATTCAAAATTGTGATAGCGATAAACAATTCCTGTTGCAGTAATAAACCGGATACCCGTAAAGTTTTCTGATGCAATTTCAATTATTGCCATGGGGTCGCTGGCTACTATCTTTGAATTATCAATTGAACTAGCCGAATAACCGATTGAAACACCAAAACGTAAAGATTGTTCTTTATCAATATGTACATGATATGAATAGTCAATTAGTCCTGAAAAGAAATTAAATAAACCTTCGGAATAATTTTCAATTCTTAAACCCAATCCCATGTTTTTATAAATTGGTGAATGAATACCAAACATCATTTGTTTTGGCATTCCTTCAATGGAAGAGCCTGCGCTTCGGTAGTTTAAAAGCAAAGATGTATTATTTTCATAACCGGTATAAGCCGGATTTAAGTTGTAATAATTATATGGATATAATACTCCTTCATAAAATTTCTGTGCTTGTGCATTATTCGCAGTAAACAAAAAAAATACTAAAAAAACGTATATATATTTCAGATAAAATCTGTATATCATATTAATAAGGTAATATATTATCCCTAAAAAACGGGTTTATTTTCTTATCAGATTAATAAACCCTGTATATTTTTGATTTGTAAACGGGTTTCTCAATATATAATAATAGGTACCGGTAGGTAAAATACCATTATTGTATCTTCCATCCCAGTCGTTATTGTAATTTTTTGTTTGATAAACGGTTTGTCCGCTTGCAGTTCTAATGATTAACTCGTAATCTTTATAATTTTCGATATTTTTGATAATCCAATATTTGTTTCTTGCGTCATCCGGTGTTATAATATTGTTTGCTTCAAACTTTTCGGCAACATCTACTACTGAAATAATTACTTTACTATTCACTGATTTTGGCTCAATGGCATCATCGGTAACATTTATAATCAGATTATATTCAGGAGTTATTTCATAATTTAATATGTTTCCTGATGTTAAAGAAATTTCGCCTGAATTTTCATCGATAACAAAAGCATCATCTGTGTTTCCTGAAACAATAGCGAAACTTAAATTATCTCCATCGGGATCGCTTGCTTGCACTGTACCCACTAATGCGCCCTCAGGGCTGTTTTCAGGAATGCTGAAATTTTGATTTTCTACTAAAGGACTATGATTAATATAAACATATTCGATGGTAAAAACATTGGATGCTGCATTTGAATTATTTGCTTTATCTGTTATAATATTTTCAGGTATGGATACTGATATAATGCCAAGTGAATTGGGATTTATTATACCTGACCATTTTATTTCGCTTATCTCTTCGTTTAAAGAATTAATTTTACCGTTATTTATATTTATATTGTTTAAAGAAAAACCGGCAACAGGTTCCGAAAATTCAACGGTAAAAGGAATATTGCTTAAACCTGTTTGTCCGCTTTCAGTTGATGAAATTGTTACAGTTGGTGGTGTTGTGTCAAAAATAACTTGATTATCCGTATTTACAGATGCGGTATTCATATTTCCTGCTGCATCTGAAAGTTCATTTTCAGGAATAGTTACATTTACCGAACCGTCAGAAGTCATTCCGGAAACTTCAATAGTATAAACATCAGGACCACCTCTCAAGTTAAGATTTGTTGCGCCGGCAGTACCACTTAGTTTTACATTTGCAGGAACAAAATTGTTTATTTGTTCGGAAAATAATGCCTTAAAATAGATTATCGAGCTATTACTTGGATTTGTTTGACCGGTTTCTCTAACAATTTCAATTCCCGGTCTGCTAATATCATAATTCACTTGATTTTTAATAATTGTGCTTGTTATATTCAAGTTACCGACAGAATCAGTACATGAATTTTCGGGAACATTAATAATTATGGTTCCATCTCCGGTCATACCGCTTATTTCTGCATTAAATATTTGAGGTCCACCCGTTAAATTAACTGTTTGTGCACCTGCAGTACCGCTTAATTGAATATCTGAACTAGTGAAATTTTTAACACCTTCGGAAAATGTAATGGTGAAATTTACCGGGCTGGTGTTTGTGGGATCTGCCTGTGCATTTGCAATATCTATTTGTGCA
>Ga0256840_1002750_pt1 | contig 15121 bp, 11 predicted proteins | sample 355202metaG_FD_185969 | JGI IMG/M metagenome (GOLD analysis project Ga0256840, IMG submission 185969) | Hydrothermal vent microbial communities from Mid Atlantic Ridge, Atlantic Ocean - 355-202 | ecosystem: Environmental > Aquatic > Marine > Hydrothermal vents | place: Atlantic Ocean: Mid...
TAATTTTCCTAAGGGCAGTATTATTGTTTATGATAGGGGTTATAATGATTATAAATGGTTTAACTTATTGACAAATAATGAAATTATCTTTGTCACACGCTTAAAGAAAAACGCCAAATATGAGGTTATAAAGTCACATAAAGTTAATTCTAAGCAATCAATTGTTAGCGATGAAACAATCAAGTTTACTGGACCTCAAATTTCAAAGAAGTGCCCAATCAAATTACGGTTGATTACCTATATTGATAAAGAAACGAATAAAAGATATAAATTTCTAACCAATAATTTTAAGTTATCAGCAAAGACTATTGCCAACATTTACAAATCAAGATGGCAAGTGGAGTTATTCTTCAAATGGATAAAGCAGAACCTAAAAATCAAGAAATTTATTGGCATATCTAAAAATGCCGTTATGACTCAAATTTGGATAGCAATGTGTGTCTATTTGATGATTTCTTATATTAAGTTTACCTCAAAATTATCCAAAAGTATGCAACAAATACTGCGACTTCTACAGCTGAATTTATTTGAGAAAAGGGACTTGATACATCTGTTAGAAGGGATTCCGATTAACATAAAAGTATCGAATCCAAATCAAATGACGATATTTTGAAAGTTAACGGGACAGTAGTGGTTTAAAATAACAACTTTTTACGTTATCACTTTATGCAACAAGGGGTTTCGCCTTATAATACCGATATTGAAACAACAAATTCGGTTAGGAGTAAAAACAATCATGAAAAAAGCTATTGTTATAATGTCTTTATTTTTTGCATTAAATGTTAATGCTGGTGATGCAGAAGCGGGCAAAACAAAGTCGGCAATGTGTGCCTCTTGTCATGGAGCAGATGGTAATAGTACCAATCCAGTTTGGCCCAAACTAGCAGGTCAGCATGAACAGTATATTGCCAGAGAGTTGTCTTTATTTAAAAGTGGTCAACGAAAAGCCACGGTGATGGGTGGTATGGTAGCTGGTTTAAATGATGCGGATATGCAAGATTTAGCCGCTTATTTCTCTTCTCAAAAATCAAATATTGGTTCTGCTAACGCTGATTTAATGGAAGCGGGTAAAGCAATTTACCAAGGCGGAGTTAAGAAATTAAAAATACCTGCCTGTATGGCGTGTCATGGCATAACAGGTAAAGGCAACCCTTTATCAGGTTATCCCGTGTTAGCGGGTCAACACTCAGCCTATACCGAACAACGTTTAATGGCTTTTAAGGCGGGTGAAATTACCGCAGATGATGACAATGGCAAAATTATGGCAGATGTTGCAAAATACTTAAGCGACGCTGAAATTAAGGCGTTAGCTAGTTACATTCAAGGTCTTTATTAATATTGAATACACCGGATTAATTATGAAAAAAACAACTACATTCGTTTTATTACTGTTATCTTTTACAGTGTTTTCTCAGGTCAACACTCAAGCACAAGTTCCTTACCAAGAAGGGTTGCACTATACGCGATTAGATCCTGTTTTTGATACAGAAACTAAAGACCAAGTCATTATTTATGAGTTTTTTGGATATAAATGCCCTCATTGTGCGCATTTTGAAGTCTTAGAAGCACCGTGGCATAAAAACCTGCCCAAAAATGTGAAACTTGTCAGGGTTCCTGTGGTTTTTCAGCGAGGTTGGGATGTTTTAGCAAAAGCGTATTACACAGCCGAGACCATGGGAATTGCAGAACAAACGCACAGAGCCATGTTTGATGCTATTCATAAAGAACACATCAAATTTCGAACCATAGAAGAGGTAGCTCAATGGTATGCTGAAAAATTTAATGTTGATAAAGAAGCATTTCTCTCTACCGCCAACTCCTTTATGATTGACTCCAAGATTCGTCAGTCAGATAACATGATGAGAAAGATGAAAATTACTTCGACGCCATCTATTGTTATTAATGGCAAATATGCGCCCAATAAAAAGGTGCTTAAAAGCTTTGCCGCGGTATTGGATTTAACCAGTTTTGTTGCAAAAAAAGAAGCTAAAGAAATGGGGTTAACGCAATAATGAGAATACTTTTATTGACTTTTTTTCTTTCAGTGGTTTTAACTTCTTGCAATAAAGATGAGCCTAAAACGACTCAAGAACCGGTTAAGACTGTTCAAACAAAACCGTTAAATTCTGAAAAAAAGGTTGATAAAGAATCGACAATAACTCAAGAAGATTTTAAGCCTGGAGTTGATTATTTCGAACTTGGTACGCCCTATGAAACGGATGATAAATCCCATGTGGTTGTGTACGAATTTTTTGGTTACACATGCCCTCATTGTTATCACTTTGAACCTTTTTTAAATAAATGGATAGAAGGCAAACCCGATTATGCTGTTTTAAAACGAGTTCCTCTTAATTTTCAACCGGCATGGGCAATTTTTCAACAAAGTTTCCTTACCGCAGAAACAATGGGACTTGTGGATAAGACCCACAGTCAGCTATTTAAGGCTTTGCATGAAGAACATAAAAGGTTTAGGACTATTGATGAACTCGCAAGTTGGTACGCGAATGAAGCAGGTGTCAATAAAGAAGCTTTTCTGAGTACGGCCGAGTCTTTTATATTGGATGCTGCCCAACGTAAAGCCGATAACATGGGGTTTAAAATGAAAATAACAGGAACCCCTAGTTTGGTTGTCAATGGCAAGTATAAGGTTTCAAACAAAATTAAGGACAGGAATAGAACCTTAAAAGTATTGGATTATTTGGTTAAAAAAGAGGCACAGGCAATGGGGCTTGTTGCTCAGTAAAAAATACAAAGAGTTTAGTAAGCTTATTGAAGCAAGCTAAACTCTTTTTTGCGTCTTAAAAGTAAAGCTTACTTTTCTAATAAGTGAAGTTTATCAATAACCTCAGCCCAATCATCGGCATCTTCAGGTGCGTCTTTCATGTTAGTAATAACAGGCCAATCTAAAGAAAGTTCTTCATTAATTTTTATAAATTGTTCTTGTCCTTCTGGCAAATCATCTTCAGGGTAAATTGCTTCAATGGGACACTCGGGCTCACATAAAGTACAATCAATGCATTCTTCAGGGTCAATAACTAAAAAATTTGGTCCCTCGTGAAAGCAATCAACAGGGCAGACTTCCACACAATCTGTATATTTGCATTTAATACATGCTTCAGTAACCACAAAAGTCATTTAATTCTCCAATTTTTCTTAATAAATGTTAAACTTGCGTTAATTCAATACGAGGTGTAATAACGCAATCTGCTCATTATCCTCTTATATTAGTAAATGGTAAAGTAATAAAATAGTGAGTTGTTGAAAAAATTGTCTAAAATCAAACTTCAAACCTACAATCAGTCCCAACACGGCATTGATACTGGTAAAATTTCACCTTCTGCTCAAGTCATAATCACTAAACTTATCGAAAACAACTACCAAGCTTATATTGTTGGTGGAGCTGTTCGCGATTTACTGTTGAACAAACAGCCTAAAGATTTTGACATTGCTACCAATGCCACTCCCGATGAAATAAAATCCGTATTTAAGCGAGAATGCCGCATCATTGGACGTCGTTTTCGTTTAGCTCATGTTTACTGCAATCATGAAATGTACGAAGTAGCAACATTTCGAGGATCGCAAAAACACGGACAAAGAGAGTTAAAAAAAGGGCAAATAGTTAGAGATAATGTATTTGGCACAATTGATCAAGACGCATTAAGGCGTGATTTTACCTGTAATGCGTTGTATTTTGATATTCAAAATGCCAATATTTTGGATTATTGCAATGGTTACACAGACATATCAGAAAACCAACTAAAATTTATTGGGGATGATCGCACACGAATAATTGAAGACCCTGTGAGAATGATTCGAGCGATAAGGTTTCAAGCAAAACTAGGCTTGAAAATGTCAGACAAAATTACTCAAGCCACCCAATCTGAACACCAAACAATAGCCAATGTATCTCCAGCACGACTTTTTGACGAGTTAGTTAAGTTATTTCATTGCAGTAATGGCATAGAAGCCTATAGATTAATGAAAAAATTTAACTTGTTTCAATTTATTTTTCCAAAAATTCATTCTGCTATAGATAAAAGTCCCCAAAACAAGTCTTTTATAGAGCGTGCATTTAATAGCACCGATTCGCGTATTGCACAAGGTAAGAGTATCACCCCAATATTCCTATTTGCCTGTTTTATGTGGCCTTTTGCAAGAGAAATAATCGACCGATTGGAGAACAAAAAAGTGCCACTTTATGAAGCGGTCAATACCGCTGCGAATGAAACATTTATTATAGCTCGAACACGTTTGGCGATTCCCAAAGTTATTCAAATAGGCATTAGGCATATTTGGTTGTTGCAATATCGTTTTAACTTTACTAAAGGCAAAAGGGTGTTTGCGACATTAGAGAATCCTCGCTTTAGAGCCGCTTATGATTTTTTATTGTTGCGTCAATCCGAAACTCCAGAACTTGAAACATTAGCGCAGTGGTGGACGGATATTCAAAAGCTATCAGCCCAAAAGCAAAAAGAACTTATTTTTCCACCCCGAGTTAAAAAAATAAAACTAAGCCCTAAATCACACACTTGTTATTTGGGTTTAGGCAGTAACGTTGGCGACTCTCAAGCCAATATTAAAAAAACCCTGGAACTGATTGATGAATCAGCCCACATAACAACACTTGAAACGGCAAGTCTGTATTTAACCAAGCCGTGGGGTAAAACAGATCAACAAGACTTTATTAACACGGCAATCAAAATCAGAACAAAACTCAAACCTGTGGATTTACTTGAAGCGTTAAAAATGATTGAAATTAAGATGGGAAGAACCAAAACTGAAAAATGGGGTCCGCGAGTCATCGACATTGATATTTTATTGTATGGCAATAATGTGGTAAAACAGCAACATTTAGAGATTCCCCACCCCCATATAACCGAAAGAAGCTTCGTTATTGTTCCATTACTCGAATTAAATAATGAGATAATCATCCCAAAAAAAGGAAAATTAGGAAAATTAGGAAAATATTACGATAAAAAGAGTGAAGCAAACGACATTATTAAAAAAATATAGTGGTATTTATGCAACAAAATGATAAGAAGTTGCTGATTAGAGACAAATTTACAACTATTTTGAGCAAAAACAACAAATAGTTGCATAAATACCAAAGCATTGCTAATATAGACGCATGTTTTGAAGCAGGTTACTTTTCATTTCCATCTACAAAACGATACAGGGCAAAATAAATAATATAGCATTAATAAAACCCATCCAGGATCGGATGGGTTTTTTTTTGGGTATATTGTTTTAAAATAAGTATGCAATAGGTAAAATACCGACAATATGAATCAAGATTTTTTAGCCCAGTGGCAACAATTAAAAAAATTAGCGTGTGATGAATCGGTTAAAGATTTGCAAGCGCTATTTAGTCAATCACATAACAGAGCCACATCGTTATCATTTGAAGTGGAAGATGTTTTTGTCGATTTCTCAAAAAACTGGATAACTCCAGAAATTCTTAGCTCTTTAATAAAATTAGCAAACGCCAGTCAACTCGCAAAAAAAATCACTCACCTATTTACAGGGCATAACATTAATGTCACTGAGAACAAACCTGCAACGCACACTTTACAAAGGCAAACAAACCCACCTGTTCAGATGATAAACGACAGAAATAAAATGTTTAAAGTGGCGCAAAACTACTCTTCAGGTAAGTGGTTAACTGCATTTGGCAAGCGCGTTGAAACTGTGGTTAATATTGGCATAGGAGGCTCTTACCTCGGGCCCAAAATTGCCATTCAAGCTTTGACGGATTTGCAAATGAAAAGCAAAGTTAAGATACTCTATTTTGCCAGTATTGACGATGTTAGATTAAAATCAATAGTCAATACAACCGATATAGAGCGAACACTCTTTTGTGTTAGTTCAAAAAGCTTAGGCACGATAGAAACACTAAAAAATGCAAATGCAATAAAGGCGCTGTTGGTCAAAAAGAAAAATTATCAGCCAACCCAAAACAACCAATCTTTTGTTGTTGCAACAGCAAATGAACCTAAAGCTGAGCAATTTGGTGTTCCCAAGAGTCATGTATTGCCATTTGATAATGCAACCGGCGGACGGTTTTCGGTTTGGTCCTCCATTGGCTTTCCCTTATTGATGGCAATTGGCGAAAAAGCATTTTTATCCTTTTTGGCTGGCGCTGAGAAAATGGATAAACATTTCAAAGAAACTAATTTTGCTCAAAATATACCTGTTTTGATGGCAATGATATCAATATGGTACCGTAATTTCATGCAGCTCACAGCCTATGCCGTGATTCCCTATGATGCTAATTTAAAGCATCTGCCAGCATGGTTACAACAACTGATGATGGAAAGCAACGGCAAAATGCATGACGTCAATGGCGAAGAAGTCAGTGTATCTACATCGCCATGGTTATTTGGTGATCATGGGCAATTATCTCAACACGCTTTTTTTCAAGCTTTTCACCAAAGTAAAGACGTATTACCCATCGACTTTATTGGGGTTCTGGGGCCGCAAACGGAAGCAAAAAAATACTTGTTGATAAACATGTTAGCCCAATCAGCAGCGTTAATGAATGGCAGCGATGACGATGAAAAACAGTTCAACTGCCCCGGCAACCGTCCAAGCACCACAATCTTGCTCAAAGAGTTAACGCCCAGTTCACTTGGTCAATTGTTATCTATGTACGAACACATGATATATGTTCAATCCGTTATATGGAACATCAACTGCTTTGATCAACCAGGAGTTGAACTCGGTAAATCCATTGCTCGAAATATAGTTGAGCACATCCAAGACGATACTCTTGAAGAAGTTCATCTTGATAAATCAACCCAACAGCTATTAGCCAAGGTGCTAGAACATGAATAAAGAAATCAAACAATGCGTGGCAAACGCGCAAAATCCTGTCACCGATTTAACTTTTGGAAAATCAATCGAAGTTAAGGAAAAAGACGCCGTACATTTCTCGGTAAAATTTCCTTTTCAAGGATTTGAATCCGAAATCAGTCAGGCTCTAAATGCGTGTTACAATCAAGAGCCTCAATTAAAAACTGAAATTCGCACCCACAAAACAAAAAAAGACATTGAATCAATAAAGGGTGTGAAAAATATAATTGCTATCGCATCAGGAAAAGGCGGTGTTGGAAAATCTACAGTAACAGTCATGCTTGCCAAGTCTTTACAAAAACTGGGTGCACGCGTTGCCATTTTGGATGCTGATATTTACGGTCCGAGTATGCCTCGGATGCTAGGAGATTACGGTAAACCCACCTCTCCTGACAACAAAAGCTTTATTGCGGTTAATGCTGCTGGCATTCAAAGCATGTCCTTGGGTTACATGATAGATGAAGAATCTCCGGCTATTTGGCGTGGTTCAATGATAACCAAGGCTTTGATGCAAATGGTGGAAGAAACGCGTTGGGATGAGGTGGATTATTTGTTGATAGATTTACCACCAGGAACCGGCGATATTCAATTAACAATGGTACAAAAAATACCAGTTACCGCAACCGTTGTGGTCACCACGCCGCAAGATATTTCCATGATAGATGCACAAAAAGCCTTTGCTATGTTTGAAAAAGTCGAAATTCCAGTGCTTGGAGTTATCGAAAACATGAGTGTCTTTACCTGCCCAAATTGTAACCATGAATCGCATATTTTTGGAGAAGGTGCTGCTGATAAAATGTTGAAAAAGTTTGATACACACCTGCTTGGGCAACTGCCTTTAAATATCAATATCCGCCAAAACATGGACGAAGGCACACCCGAAAATGTTTGGGGAATAGATTCTGAAATTTCTCAAAAAGGCTTGGTTGTGGCAATGAAAGTGGGGCAGTTACTCGCTCAATTACCCGTAGATATTAATAAAGACATCCCTGAACTTAAACTTCATAACTTATAGGCATAAAGATGACAATAAAATCAGACAGATGGATAAAAAAAATGGCATTGGAACATGGCATGATTTCTCCTTTTGAGGACGGACAAGTCACTTCTTCAGATAAGGATAATAAAAAAATTTCCTACGGCACTTCAAGCTATGGTTACGATGTCAGGTGTGCGGATGAATTTAAAATCTTTACTAATATTAATTCGTCCATTGTCGATCCAAAATACTTTGACCCTGCAAGTTTTGTCGATGTCAAGTCAGATGTTTGCATTATTCCGCCAAACTCATTTGCACTGGCTCGAACAGTCGAGTATTTAAAAATTCCTCGCAATGTTTTGACTATTTGTTTAGGTAAGTCTACCTACGCCCGTTGTGGAATCATCGTCAATGTGACACCGCTAGAACCCGAATGGGAAGGACATGTCACACTCGAATTTTCAAACACCACACCCTTACCAGCCAAAATTTATGCTCATGAAGGCGTGGCACAATTTCTTTTCTTTGAATCCGATGAAGAATGTGAAACCTCCTACAAAGACAAAAAAGGCAAATACCAAGGTCAAAAAGGTGTAACACTGCCAAGGATGAAGTAATTTTTAGATTCAAGTATTTAGAATATTAAAACAACATTTCCCCTTAAATCCAAACGAAAAAACTGTCACTTTATTCTATAAAGCCATTATTATTTGACATCAAAAATTTTGTTTTAAGCTTATCACATAAAAAATGCTCTAAAAGAATACATGTTTTTTTAACTTCTTTTATAGTATAATCAAAAGAAGTTAAAAACGAATTATATATTTAATACAACGCTCTCTCGCCATTCCCACAAAAGCGGAAACCCAGTGATTTATAGGCGTATATTTATTTCTTTTTAAGACTGCTTATATTGTTTTTCCTTTTAGTTTTATTATTACGACAATAATAGATTCACACCTATGTAAGAATGATACTAATTGGTGAGCAATTACTCTCCAGGAATAATTTTAGTTGAGTATTAAAATGAGGTATATGCACAACTAAAATCGGTGGGAATGTAGCCCTCATTGGCTATCTTTTCCTATAAAAATCAACCTGTAGAACAACTATTGGTTCGATTTTTATAGAAAAACCTAGCTCAATGTGAATCTCCATCCCATCCGACCCTAGTTATGCATATACCTCAAATATTTAAAAAAAATGAATTTTATGACATTAAATGACCAAAGGAAAAAGCTTCTTGAATTAACAAAAAAACAACTTATTGGAATTGATTTAAAAGATGATTTACTTATTGGACAAAAACCATTAGATCGATTTTTTACAGGGTTTTTATTTCCAATAACTGAGAGTGAAGATGAGTTTGATGGTGGTATAGAAGCAGAAGATACAGAATCATGCTTGGATGACAATATAAAAGAAGCGAGCCCAGTTAAAAAAGAAAAAAGATATATGCCTCCTTCCTCTGCTGGATTTTCGTTTTTTATTAAAGGTGACAATATTAAATTGAGGGTGGTTTATAATGCTGTTCAATATAGTAAAGAGAATGAACATGACGAGCTAGGAAGGTTTGTTGGACAAGTCTGGGAAAAACATCATTTAGCAGATGATGGCAAAGAAGTTGAATTTTCTCCACATAGTGCAAAGCAACACAAAATATTTAAGGGCAAAGCAAAAATAGATGCTTTGTGGAGACCCTATAATGATGGCTATATTGTAACCATTACCATGTCGAATGATTCGAAAATAGATACTTCAAAAAGTAGGAAAGCATATAATCTGGATCAAAATGAAAACACACTTTTTGAAGTTGAATTTTTGTGTATAGTTGAATCTGGGAATGTCGATGTTTATCCTTCAAAAAATAAGGCACTGCTCAGTGACGAAGAAAAAGAGATAGAGTTACGATATAAAGGTCTACATATCTACGCAGTTGGTCATGGAACAGCAGTTGATTGGAAAAGGAATGAACAACAAAAGATGGAGATTTGGACAGATTTTTTGCCTACAGTTGAAGTGCCTCAAGTAACAGCAGATACGGGAGGTAAGTCTGATAGAGTTTTAGTGTTTGATTTTTTGAAAAACTGTACTGGAGATAATGGTGTAATACCAGAGCTTGAAAATTTTGTAAATACTTATGAAGATTGGATATCTGCTCAAGACATAAAGGCAAACCAAGAAGAGGAAGAGGATAAAAACACAGCAAGAAAAATAATTAAAAACTTAACTATTACAAAACAAAGAATGTTAGAAGGAGTTGAGTTACTTAAAAATGATGACTATGCAAGATTATCCTTCGCTACTGCAAATGAAGCAATGCTTAAACAATGGATTTCAGGTGATGCAAACAATGGCATTATAAAAGATGTTTCATCATATAGGTGGAGGCCATTTCAATTGGCATTTATACTGATGGCACTTGAATCTACTACAAATGAAGATAGTGAATTTAGAGAGACCCTTGATCTGATTTGGTTTCCTACTGGTGGCGGTAAAACTGAAGCATATTTAGGCTTAATGGCATTTTTATTTATTTATCGTAGATTGAAGTATCCGTCTAGTTCTGGTGGAACCATTACTATAATGCGTTACACACTAAGGCTATTAACATCACAGCAGTTCCTAAGAGCCAGTAAAGTTATTTGTGCATTGGAACTGATTAGACAAAAACAATCTAACAAGTTTGGGAGTAAACCTTTCTCAATTGGTCTTTGGGTTGGAGGTGCCAGCTCACCCAATAATTATAATCAAGTAAAAAAAATATTAGAAGATAAAAAGTTTAGCAAACTGGTTTTAAGTAATTGTCCTTGGTGCAATAGTAATTTTACAGAAGCGAACTATAAATCAAGTGCAGATAGATTTCATTTTACATGTAATAATGAAAATTGTGATTTTGGGAATGTCAAAAATAATATTATTCCCTGCAATGTTGTTGATGAAGCTTTGTATCAACAGCCACCAAGCCTATTAATTGCAACGGTTGATAAATTTGCAAGACTAGCATGGGAAGAAAGAGCGGGTAGTTTTTTTTGCAACAATGGAAATCGCCCTCCTGAGTTGATAATTCAAGACGAATTGCATCTAATTTCAAGTGCTTTGGGGTCGATTGTTGGCTTATATGAAGTGGCTATAGATACAGTATTGGTATCAAGAGGAATGAGAGCAAAATACATTGCATCTACTGCCACTATTAAAAATGCAGCAAAACAGGTGAAAACACTGTTTGCAAGAGAAATGGCGATATTCCCGCCACCAGGACTTAGGTATGATGATTCCTACTTTGCAAAAACAGTACCATTGGAACAAAAGGCTGGTAGATTATATGTTGGTTACTTAGCACCACTCTTAAATAGACAGCATTGTCTTGAACCTTTAGCAGGTGTTTTACTTTCAAACCCTACAAAGCTATTTAAAGACGATGTGCAGTTTATGGACAAATGGTGGACACAAATTGTTTATCATGGAAGTTTGAAAGGTGTGGGGAATAGTCGAACTTTATATCAAAGTGGGGTTAATTCATATCTTAATAAATTCACACTTGAACATATGAGAAAAGACATTGATAATCATTCGCCTAATTTTTTAAATGATAGTAACTTTAAAAGCATAAGTGATTTTAAAAAGATTAAAGACAAAGAATTGAAGGCTATTGTTGATCAATATTTACCTGTAAGAGATATCGGAGTTAAAACACTTACTAGCAACCAAACAGCAGAAGAGAATGCACAGATTTTTGCTGCACTTGCAAAAGATAAAGATGATATTGAATCCGTAGACGTAGCACTCGCAACCAATATGATCTCGGTTGGGCTAGATGTTTCAAGATTAGCACTTATGATCATTAATGGACAACCATTGACAACTGCAGAATACATTCAAGCAAGTAGTCGTGTAGGTCGTGGAGAAACACCAGGCATCGTATTTGTGAATTATTATAAAACTCAAGCCAGAAGTTTGTCTCATTATGAAAATTTCAGATCTTATCATGACTCTTTTTATAGATTTGTGGAACCATCAAGTTTGACACCATTTACTTTTCAAGCTAGATCAAGAGCACTCCATGCTGCATTAGTTATTGCTATTAGACATAGTGGGATTGGTATGCTGCAGAATGATACAGCAGGGAACTTTGATAAAGACAATGACTTAATTAAAAAAGTAATTAAAGAGATGAAAACTCGTTGCAAATTAGCCATTGGGAATAAGAAAGAGATGATTGAAAAAACAGATGGACATATTAACTCTCTAATCTCAGAGTGGGATAATGAAGTACAGTATTGTAATAAAAATAAAATAAAACTGGTATACAACTCCAATGACAGAAACTTTAATAATATTATTTGTAATTTTGAAACAGAGAATGGTTTATGGCAAACTTTGCAGTCTATGAGAAATGTTGAAAATTCCGCATTATTAAAGCTATTAAAAGGAGTGAAACGTAACGATGAAAAATAAACAACAGTATACTCCCATAAGGTTCTCTCACTTAATGTCATATGCTGGTGTCGGAGCCATCGTTCGTGGAGCAGAAGATAAACTGATGGCGGTTACAGACATTCGTTACTGGACAGACAAATCAGGTCAAATAGCTTCAGATATTATCCCTTATGTCACAAGAGTATCTATGGCGTTGAATATAGATAAAGAACTAAGAATGCCCCCTAAAGCACAAGAAAACGAAAGAGGTGAAGTAGATGGTAGTTATTTGCCCGCTGTTCTATTTCCTGTATATGCTAAGTGTCAAAAGTGTGGCTTATTACATAACAATCCCTGGAGGAAACAAGATAAAAAATTTACAGAAAATGTCTTATGTGAGATGTGTAAAAGTAACCTAGAACAACTTACTTGGTGTTCTGTTAGTAATAAAGGGCATTTAGGTGAGGTACCATGGCATTATATTTGTCATCAAGACTCAGAAACAGTATGTAAAGCAGACTTTGAATCTAGCTATATAAAATTAGATACGAACTCAAATGGGAGACGAATTGTAAAATGTTCTAGATGTGGTAGTCAAAATTATTATGAGAATGCTAAAACAAATATCATCAATAGTATTCAGCCATGGATTTATGGAAAAGCACCAACATTAGATCAAGATGATATTGTCGAAATTTTAGAAGTTAATAATCCCGGAGTGTATTTACCGGAGCGAGTAAATGCCTTAGTCATCCCTCCTGAATCAAGAATTAGTAAAACCAGTATCATCGACAGACTTTACAATAATTCAAAATTACGTCGTGAAATAGACGGTATAAAAATCCCATTGAGAAGAAAAGGCAAGTTAAAAGAAGCTGCTACTGAATATAGATGTGAAGTAGCAGATATAAAGTCTGCGTTAGATGAAATCAAGAACGGGTATCCGTATTTTGATGAAAATATTACTGTAGGGGAATTAATAGAAGATGAGTATAAAGCATTTTTAGCGCCTTTGGAGAATGTAGCTGATGATGAAGACTTTGTGACTATACATAAAAGTGATGAATTTCATGCCCTACATGATGAAATACAAAATCCAGAACTAAAATCAATCATTAGTATGATTGACAATCACATTGTAGCTACACGCCTTAGAGAAATACAGGTTTTCAAAGGATTTTATAGAGGCTTTGAGGGCGACAAGATAAAAAGAGAATTGGTTCTACCTGATATTATTGGTGAGAGTAATTGGTTTCCAGCAATAGAACTATTTGGAGAAGGAATATTTTTCACACTAGATGAAAAAATATTATCACAATGGGAAGGTATTCCATCTGTCAGAAAAAGAGCTGATGAAATTTTAAAAAGGTATGAAAAATCAGAAGTTAATTTAAATACTGATGTTGAAATAACTCCAAGATTTTTATTGCTTCACACTTTGTCACACCTGGTGATAAGGGAACTTGAATCAACGGCTGGTTATCCGGCAGCATCCTTAAAAGAGAGAATATACTGTTCGAGAGATAGAAAAATGGCAGGAGTTTTAATTTATACAACTGTTGCTGATATTGTTGGTTCTTTAGGAGGAATTGTTGAGACCGCAGAACAGAAAGAGTTTTTAACTCTATTAGATGGTGCTTTTAAGCATGCTCGATGGTGTTCTTTAGATCCAGTATGTACTGAGCACGAGGGACAAGGCCCAGGGTGGCTTAACCGTGCAGCCTGTCATGCTTGTTCACTTGTTCCTGAGCCTAGTTGTGATTATGGAAATGTATTTTTGGATAGAGTTTTTATAAAAGGCAGTGAGAGCTTAGGTATACCAAACTTTTTAGATTTTGTAGCGCAACTAAGGGAGACGTAATGGAAGAATCAAATCAAGACTATTTATCAACAACCTCATTGGCAAGACTCTTTAAAATGGAAGGGAAAGTTTTGTTTAGAGCTCTTAGAGAAAATAATTGGATTCTTAAGGAAAACAATAAATGGGAGTTGTTGGATAAAGCTAAAATAGCAGGGGCAAAATATCGAAGTAATGACAAAGGTGAAAAATGGATAGTTTGGCCAGCATCTATAGTAAGCAACCTAACTTTCCAATCTGAAATATTAGGTGATGTTCAATTAGTCAAACGCAGATTCAGATTGCCTGGAATTGATGATTTAAATAAAGACCAAGATAAAGTTTTAAGATTGCCAGAGGATGGACAGTTTCTAATTGTTGGCGGACCAGGAACAGGAAAATCGGTTGTCGCACTTCTAAGAACTTTTAAATATAATGAAAATAATGATTATGCGTTTTTAACTTTTAATCAAGTATTATTGACATCAACTAAACAATTAGTTAATTTTAGTTTGAAAAGTTTTACTCTAGATAGTTGGTTAGGTAAAGCATATTGGAATATATTTAAAGAGTATATTCCGGATATTGAGGGGAGCGAAAGAAAACCAGATTATGATCAAATCATCAAAAATTTAGAGGGCAAAAGCTTAGAAGAAAAATCATATCATATTATTATTGATGAGGGGCAAGATAAACCAAGGAAATATTATGAAACACTGATGTATTTTGGTATAGAGAACTTTTTTATTGTAGCTGATCAAAATCAGCAAATTACGGAAGATAATTCTTCTAGGCAAGAACTAGAAAATGTAATGGGAATTGATACTGAAATGAAGCATCATGATAAATGTAATGAAAATGAAGATAAATATAAGAAATGTGTAAAAGAATGTATAAGATATTGTACTATTAACCTAGCTAGATAATATCGCTCTATTATGTTATAATAGTAGCATGAAAAATATAGACTTAAGAACACTAACACCAGAGGCTAGAAAAGAATTAAAGCGAGTCACTATTAGACTATTTAAATC
>Ga0256840_1002751_pt1 | contig 15116 bp, 13 predicted proteins | sample 355202metaG_FD_185969 | JGI IMG/M metagenome (GOLD analysis project Ga0256840, IMG submission 185969) | Hydrothermal vent microbial communities from Mid Atlantic Ridge, Atlantic Ocean - 355-202 | ecosystem: Environmental > Aquatic > Marine > Hydrothermal vents | place: Atlantic Ocean: Mid...
GCTACTGCGTAAGCTGGACGGTAATCTGTGTTGTTTGCGTTTAAATGCGTGTGAGCCGCGTAACGGAATTGCTCAGTCCGACATGCACATAGCCCCGACTACTCCAGTCGAAACCAAGTCACCCCCATATATGGAAAGTGAGCGAATCATAACGCTTTTGAGTTATTTTGTCAATAGCCTATAGACTTGTTACTAATTTTGCGGCACTTCCAGCTTTGGTATTATGCGGCTGATATAAATAGTTATGCACTTTTTCAGGGATGTGCTGTGGTATCTCTAACGCTTCAAACTCTTCTTTTGCAGACTGCTTGGCTTTAAACAACGCCATTTGTACACGGCTGTAAAAGTTTGCTGCACCTTCTCCTGATGTTTCGATGGCAAGGAAATTTGCAGCAGGGAAACGGTTGGTTACTAATGACTGTACGCCATCACTCACAGCAGAACTTGGCATACACCCAAAAGGTTTGACAGAGATGGTAAGGTGAGAAAGATTGTCTTTGACACTCTCAATAAGGTGGGCCACTTCTAAATGACCCTCTCCCCCTTCACAGTCAAGGGTATAATACTCTTCACTGAGTGCCGCTAGCTTCTCCATATTGGGAATTTCGTAGTCATGTAGACCTATGGCTTTAGCGTAGATGTTAAAGTGCGTTTTTACTGCTGCTTTGGCTAATTTAATCATGATACGACCTTTTACATTAGAAAAGTCTATCTTTTTGTTACTCTCAACTGCAAGTTCTTCTGTTTTATGTAGTTTCCGCTCCGCTTCCCAAATGCTAAGCATCAGGCGGTTCATAATGGGTTGAGGTATACATTCAGCACCTTCTGCCTCTAAAAATCTATGAAGATTATAGTTACCGTCACCCTCTGTCATGGCTGCCCAAAATTCACCCATCACTAACACTTTTGCTTTGGGTTGTAAACGGTTAAGTTTTACTTCTGCTAAGACTTTACGGCAAGACCAAAGGGCAAGTGTAAGGTTCTTTTTCTTTTCAAAAGCTTCGGAGACTATGAGACGACAGCTTTCTATAGCTGCATCAGTAGTACCCTTTTCGAGCTCATAAGGACGCATTTTATAACCAAGTAGGTTAATAATATCTCCGATAATAATGGCTTTTACGAGTGTCACAAAAAAAGTAGGACTAAGATTAAGTAAGCTATCTTCTTCAGACTCTTGAAAGATGCCTTTGTCATGCTCAAAAGAGGTAATACGAAAACCTTCAAACCCCGCATCACGTAACGCTTTTTTGTACTCTGTTATATACATACCAAAACGACAAGGCCCACAACCACCAGCAGTTAAAAAGACATATTTTGAAACAATCTCTTTTTCTGATAAGCCTTTTTCATCACGTAGGTTTTGTAAATATTTTACGAGATTTCCTACTGTAAAGTATGTAGGGTTGCACTGCCCTCTATTTCCAAATGCTTTTCCTGTTTGAAAGGACTCAAAGTCAGGGTTAGGTAAAGCCACAAAGTTTTCACCTATAGAATGAAGCGCAGTTTCTATAAGCTTATCTTGCAAGATAGTAAGCCCACCTACTAGCATAATGGTTTCTTTTTTGGGTACATAGGTTACGGGTTCTTTGGGTACATCTCGCCATTGTGTGGTTTCTTGATTGAGAAAGCTTAGGTCACCGTTCTTATCTGTCATTTTTACTGTACTACATGCTACACTCATACTAAAACTCCTTCTTTTTTGGGTTCATTTTGTGTTAATTGGTTTTTATTATTTAACGTTAGTTTATATTGGTCTAAGGTATAGGCAAAGGTTTTAACCCGTATTTTTATAGACCCACCTGGTTTGTTCGCATCGATGTCATGTAAGGTTAGGTGAGGTGTACGTGACGCACCTAGTATTTTGTCAATGATAGAATAGGTAGGGGCATCATGTCCACACTTAAAGCTACTTAAGTCAAGCACAGCGACATTGGGGTGTCGGGCTGCAAATTTTGCTGCCCAGACTTTTTGGGCTGAGTTAGTAGAGTAATTTTCTGCCCAGACATCACGGATATCATAGGCAGATGAGACACGCTCTTGCTTCACATCTTCACCAAAATAACGAGAAAGATAAGCCTCATCTTTAGGGATGGCACGCATAGAGAGTGTTTTAAACCCTAAAGATTGAAACTCGTCGAGTACTTCATGGTTCATACCTGGGTCAGAATGGTAAGGGCGACCTAGTAGCAAGATGACTACTTCATCATTTGCTACTGCTTCATCGAGGATGGAACGTCCCTCTGCCATGATGTCAGCATCATTTTTATCGAGTGCTTGCCATGCCTGTTCTACTGCCCAGTTGTTTTCGTCTTCGGTGATACGTAGATGTTCTTTCCATGTTTTGAAGAGTTGTTTTTTGAGTAGGTCTTTGTTGTCAAAGTTTAAAGCTTCTTCTACATAAGTGATGTTTTTTTCTTCAAAAAGGTTTTTCTCTTTTGTAAAAGCCGAATACACTACTTTAGGCGTACCAGAGATGATGGGACAAGAGGTTTGACCCATAGTGTGTTTAACATACCCTGGCAGTTCTGTGACAGCAGGGAACCACATAAACTCAAAAGCTTTACGTGCAAACTTTTTTTCATAAAGCAGTGCATAGACATGTGATTGTGCGACTTTAGCGGGATAACAAGAATCTACAGAACCATATTTTGCACCTTCTAAATACATATCTTCATTCGAAAAGTCAGAGAAAATGATGTTGCTTGGGCTTATCTCTAAGGCTTCAAGGTAGGTACGTAAAAAAGGTGCAAGTGAGTAGATATTTAGCACCTTTGGTATGGCAATTTTTAGTTTACGTCTGTAGGCTTTGTGCTCATTGGCACTGACTTGAAAATTTCGTGTCACCTGTTTACGTAGTGTAGGACCCCAACCACCTAGTGTTACTTTAACTTGTTGCTCTGTAACTTTTGATTCTTTTGTGGGTACTTTTTCGAGAGTGTAGCTAGACTTGAAGAGTTCAGAAGACTCTTTTTTAACTAAATTGGGTACATTCTTTTGTAAGTCTTTACGTGAATCTTTCAGAATTTTGAGTGCTTCATGTGATTCTACTGTCCCTTCTTCACAAGAGAACCCTGCAATGTAACGTACGACTTCAGAACTAGGTGTTTTTGTGTCAATGAAGGTACGTGAGCAGTTAATACTGCAGAAATTACAACGTGTACTCTCATCTGTTTTAGAAGTGTACGTCATTTTTAGTGCTTCTGACATGCCCGAGAATGTTGCATAACCACGCTTAGCTACTACATCTTTCGCCTCTATAGCTGCACCGTATGCTCCTGCTTCCCCTGGGTGAGGGTGCACATTTACTTTGGCATGAGGCACTTTGTCTTTGATGTAGTCTACTTGTGCTTTGAGGGCTGCTTGATTGTATTGTGTGCCACCTTGGAGTACGAAGTGGTCTCCAAAAGCCGCTAAATTAGGCGCTTGTACCACATACTGCCACACATTTTTAGGCAATACTTTTGAGATGCCTGCAAAGAGCTCTTCTTTGCTGTAGCCTTCTTTTTGAAAGTTAACTCTGTCCGTATCTAAAAAGACTGCACAGCCATAGTTAAATAGTGGGGCTTGCTTAGCGGCAAAGGCGATGTCTGCAAAACCTTCTACAGGTACGCCAAACTGTTTTGCCATACTTTGAAGTAAAGTGCCGTTTCCAGCAGAACATTGGTTGGAGAGACGGAAGTTTTTCATCATGCCATTTTCCATAAAAAGCACCTTGATGTCTTGCCCTCCGATGTCACAGATGACATTGATGCTTTCACCAAATTCATGTTGGGCTGACTTCATATGAGCGATGGTCTCTATGATGTTTGCGTCAGCATTAAGTGCACCTCCTAGAACCTCTGCGGCATAACCTGTTACGCCTAAACCTTTGACATCATAATACCCATTCGGGTCTTGGTCTTGTATCTCTTGGAGGAGTTCTAAGGTGTCCTCTATGGGGTTACCCTTGGAGAGTTGGTAAACTTTTAAAAGCATCTTCCCATTTTGATCACAGAGCACTGCTTTGGAAGAAGTAGAACCTCCGTCTATACCTAAAAAACAAGTGGTTTTTTCTGTAAGTATAGGTGGTACAAATGGCTTAATGGCATACGCATCTTTAAAAGCTTGTAACTCTTCAGGGCTTGAGACAAGTGGAGCATCGTTATGGTCATTGTTTGTTGTGCCTCCTGTGTCTACGAGTGTTTTAAGCTGAATGAGACCTGTAAATGGCTTGTCATTGTTGGCTTCACCTTCTCCAAAGATAACGGCTCCTAATGCTGCATAGTACTGAGCATTATCAGGTACGTTGATGAGTTCATTGATGTTTTGTTTGTCATATTCAACACCACGTTCATTCCAAATTTCTGCAATGCGCATACGCCAACACTCTTGTAAAAAAGGCAAGTAGGTGTTCGGTCCTCCAAGTAAAAGGACATTTGGCATGAGGGTGTTACCACGTGTAAGCACTGTAAGATTTTGCATCACTATGGCATCAGCAAGTGAGTTCATAATCTCATCACTTGGCACAGAAGTTTTAACAAGATTTACGATGTCAGTCTCGGCAAAAACCCCACATTTAGCTGCAACATGATGAAGCTTGTCTGTTTGAAATTTGAGCTTCTGGACATCATCTGCCTCCATACCTACTTTCATAGAACACTTTTCTATGGTAGCACCTGTACCAGAAGCACATTTGTCATTCATGGAGGTCAGTACTGAACGTTTACCATCGTCACTCATTTTAAAGTGTATGATTTTGGCATCTTGCCCACCAAGTTCTATGACAGCTCTTACATCAGGGTGGTTGTGCTCTACAGCAAGAACAACAGCGTTGACCTCTTGAACAAAACGAGCGTTGATAGTAGGAGCAATGCGTGATGCACCAGAGCCTGTGATGTATGTTTTGTTTATTTTGTTGTAGATGTCTGTATGGGTTCGAGAGAGAGCTTCCAAAAGTTCTAAAAGTTTGGGAGCTTGTTTTGTATCATGAGCGGTATAGGCTTTGGCAACGATGTTGAAGTCTTCATCGCAGACTACATACTTTACTGTAGTAGAACCGATATCTATACCCAGTGCATACTTTTTTTGCTTTGTATCCTGCATAGATTTCGTCATATTTAACCCTTTGTAGTGACTTTGTTTTTAGTTCTAAATGCCCAGATTATCCATACTATACCAAGTATAATAAAAGGTACGCTTAACATTTGACCTGTGCTAAATGGTAAGTTCGTTGTGTAGTCTGCTTGACGCGTTTTGGTGTATTCTAGTAAAAAACGAGCACTAAACATATAGGTAAAGAAAATACCAGGGAGTATTTTTGTTGCAAATGAAGTCGAGACTTTACGGTAAACACTTACAAGTATAATAAGCAGTAAAAGGTATGAAAATGCTTCATAGAGTTGCACAGGATGGCGTGGAATCATGTCTACACGCTCAAAGATGATAGCCCAAGGTTTGTCTGAGGGTAAACCTAATATCTCGGAGTTAAAAAGGTTTCCAAAACGTACAAAGGCTGCAGTAAGTGCACCAGGCATAGAGAGACGTGCTAAGAGCCACCAAAAGGACTGTCCATAACGCTTAGTAAAGAAGTATAGTGCTATGACCACGCCGATAAGTCCACCATGAGAGGCAAGTCCACCTTTCCAAACTTTGAGCACTTCTAAAGGATTGGCGAGATAATACTCTGGTTCATAAGCAAAACAGTGCATAAGACGTGCGCCAATCACTGTACCTATGAGAACATAGATAAGAAAATTGTCTAATTCCTCAGGATTTTTACCTTCACGTTTATAAATCCATTGAAGTAACATGAGACCAAGAAAGAAAGAACCTACAAATAATAGTCCATACCAACGCAGTTGAAGAGGACCTAGTTCTATAAGTGTAGGATTGATATTCCAAATAAAATGTTCCATTAACGATAACCTTATATCAAATTGAGAGTATTATACTCTCAAAAGGTTAAGGATAGCTCTAATAAAATAGGCTATTTAGGTGATTTTTTAGTGATATAGTAGTAGCTGCCACCAATGATAATCATAGCTACAAGCAAAAAGATGATACCTAATTCAATACCTTCATCCATGATATACCTCCTTTACGTATTTATTTTTTCTTTTATTTCTTTCGCGATGTGCGCTATTTTTGTAATTTTTTGTGTATGGCTTAGATGCTCATCTAATAAGACTTTGACAAAGGCTGATCCTACGATGACCCCATCAACACCTTCAGATTTAGCTTTTGCAGTGTTTTGGTCTACACCAAAGCCTACGTATACAGGTGTGTCAGAGTCCTTTTTGATACTCGTAATGATGGGTTGTAAATCTTCACTTTTCCCAGCCCCTGTGATACCCGCATAGGCAACAAGATAAATGAACTTTTGTGCATGCGTTACGATTTGTTTAATGCGCTCCTCAGAGTCAGTAGGTGCAATAAAATCAATAAGCGCAAGATCTGCTTTCTCAACGGCTGGTTTATAAAGCGCTGCTTCCTCTAAAGGTAAGTCGGGAATGATGAACCCATTGACGCCTACTTCATTGGCTTTAGCAATAAAAGTATCCATGCCTTTATGGTAAAAAGGATTGAAGTATCCCATCCATAAGGTGTCAATGTGGGGGGCTATCTTGGCTGAGGCTTCAAAAAGATTTTCTAGTTTAAAACCATTTTGTAGTGCTTTGAGATTCGCTTTTTCGATAACAGGACCATCTGCTACAGGATCAGAAAATGGCATACCAAGTTCAAGTGTATCTACACCAGCCTCAGCAAGTGCCAACGCAGCATCAACAGTAAACTCTAATGAGGGGTATCCAGTGGTAATATAAGCAACTAATTTCTTCAAGATTTCTTCTTCTCTAATGTATTTTCAACATTATATGATAAAATGAGTAAAATTATAGATTTTGTTATTAATTTATCTTACTAAAGTTTGAAGATGATAAGTCATCTGAGCATTCTGCTGAAGAAAACATAGCGTTAGCGTAAGTAATGTGAACTTTGCTCAGATTACGGTCTGATAAATAGCAAATGAGTAAAATTATAGATTAGATAGTAGGAAGCGATGAGTATTCATACCCCCAAAATAGAAAAAAAAGTAACTTTAACCACAATAGCCAAGATGAAAGGCAAAGAACCTATTACTATGATCACAGCCTATGATGCACTGTTTGCACAGCTCTTTGATGGTGAAGTTGAGATGATACTTGTGGGCGATAGCCTCAATATGAGTTTTCTTGGTAAAGAAGATACCTTGAGTGCCACGATGGATCAGATGATTTACCATACACAAGCCGTATGTAATGGTGCAAAATTACCACTTATTGTGCTTGATATGCCTTTTGGTGCATACTCTACTGTAGATGATGCTATACACAATGCAACAAGAGCTTACCAAGAAACCAATGCTCAAGCCATTAAAATAGAAGGTGGTAAAGAGCGAGCCCACATTGTTGAAGCATTGACTCAAAATTCTATTGCCGTACTTGGACACATAGGGCTTATGCCTCAGTTTTTAAGGAGTGATGGTGGTTATAAAATACGTGGGAAAGACAGAGACGACATTGCTTCTTTAGTCGAAGATGCCAAAGCGTTAGAAAAAGCAGGTGCTTTTGCTATTGTGATTGAAGGTGTGAAAGCAGAAGCGGCTAAAGCCATTACAGATGCTGTTTCTGTCCCAACCATAGGGATAGGTGCAGGTAATGTGACAGACGGGCAAGTATTGGTTTGGTCAGACATGTTTGGTTTCTTTGAAGCGTTTAAACCCAAGTTTGTCAAACAATATATGGATGGTGCAAAGCAGATACGTGAAGGGTTAGAAGCCTATAGAAATGATGTTAAGGCACGTGAATTTCCTTCTGAGGACTATACGTATTAATGGAACGTATGGTTGAGATTGAACGTTTTGATGAAGAGGCTTCGTATGAAGTAACATTACGCCCCTCTTCTTGGGATGAATACATTGGTCAAGAGAAGATAAAAAAGAATCTAAAAGTCTTTATAGAAGCGAGTAAAAAACGTCAAGAAGCTTTAGACCACATTTTGTTTTTTGGCCCTCCGGGGCTTGGTAAGACAACCATTGCAAATATTATTTCCACAGAGATGGGCGCAAACATTAAAACCACAGCAGCTCCTATGATAGAAAAAGCGGGAGATTTAGCTGCATTACTTACGAACATCGAAGAAGGTGACATACTTTTTATTGATGAAATTCATCGTATGAGTCCTGCGATAGAAGAGATACTTTACCCAGCTATGGAGGACTTTAGACTAGACATTATCATAGGCTCTGGTCCTGCGGCACAGACAGTTAAAATAGACCTGCCACGTTTTACACTAATAGGTGCGACAACAAGAGCAGGGATGCTTTCAAACCCTTTACGTGAGCGTTTTGGTATGCACTTTAGAATGCAGTTTTATTCAGCTGATGAGTTAAGTAAGATAGTCATGCAAGCCTCTCATAAACTAGAGAAAATAGCACAAATTGATGCAGCGCAAGAGATGGCAAAACGTAGCCGTGGGACACCCAGAATTGCTTTACGTTTACTCAAGCGTGTACGTGACTTTGCTGAGGTAGAAGATGAAACTAAAATTTCACTCTCTCGTGCCAAATATGCATTAGATGAATTAGGCGTTAATAACCTTGGATTTGATGAACAAGACCTTCAACTGCTTGAACTTCTCGTATCAGCAAAAAATAAGCCCATGGGATTAAGTACTATAGGGGCAGCGTTGAGTGAAGATGAAGGAACAATAGAAGATGTGTTAGAGCCTTATCTTATAGCCAACGGCTATATTGAAAGAACGGCAAGAGGACGTATAGCTACACAAAAGTCGTATGAACATTTTAAGCTAAGTGGCATGAAGGATGGACTCTTTGAGTAAAAGTTCTTTGATGATAACAGCACTTTTTGTGCTTGGTATTGTAGGTGCATACTCCGTTTATAAACCTTTTTTACTTTCTCTTGTGGTAGCAATGCTTTTAACTATGGCAACCTTTAATCTTACAAAACGTTTGGTGGGCTATACAAACTCTGCACATATCTCTGCAGCGATATCAACCACACTTTTAACCTTACTGTTATTTGCACCTATAGTCTATTTGGCAACAGTGGGTGTTGAGTATATCTCACGAATTGACAGTATAGGTATTCAAGATACTTTTCATTTTGTACAGATGCAAGTTGCAGATATTCCCTTCTTGAAAGAGATGAGCTTAAAATATCTTAATGATGAAAAAATAGCATTTTACATTGAAGAATCCACCAGTTATGTAACTTTGGCAGGTGGTGTTGGGTTAGGCTTTATGAAAAATATGTTTTTTGTGGTGGTTTTTTACTTTTTCATTAACTACTATGGAAACCGTTTTTTTGACATTATATTGGCACTTTTACCTGTCAGTCCTGCTAAAGGTGCACGTATGATGCAAGAGGTATCTGCAACCATGGAAGTGGTATTCTACTCTATTATTATCACAGCTATATTTGAAGGTTTTCTCTTTGGTATCATCATGTCTGCTTTTGGGTTTAACGGTTTACTTTTTGGTGTGATTTATGGTTTTGCTTCACTTATTCCTGTGATAGGTGGTATCATCGTATGGGCACCTGTTTCACTTTATGTATGGACAAAGATAGACTCACATACAGCTATCGTAATAGCAACCTACTCGGTAGTGATGATTTCTATCATTGCCGATACGTTTATTAAGCCAATGATTATCAGGGTGATTAAAGAAGATTTTTTAAAGAGTACGATTAAGATTAACTCGATTATTATTTTCTTTTCTATTTTAGCAGGTATGAGCACCTATGGATTTTGGGGTATGATTGTAGGACCTGCCATTACCTCATTTCTTATAGCGATAACAAAAGTCTATTTGGACTACAGTGAGATAGCATAATGTGACAAGGTTAACCTCTTGTTAAACAAAATAGACGATAATTTGGACACAAAGGATTTCCCATTATTAAAATACTCATTATAGAAGATGATCCAGAGTTGGCACTCATCTTAACCAATTATCTTACCAAGTTTGACATGGAAGTCATCGGTGCAGAAGATCCTTATATAGGACTTTCCTTGCTTACGCAACATGACTTTGATTTAATTATTTTAGATTTGACCTTACCAGGTATGGATGGGCTTGAAGTGATACCTAAGATACGGGATATTTCAAATATCCCTATTATTATTTCTTCTGCACGTGATGACATCACCGATAAAGTCATTGGTATGGAAAGAGGTGCAGACGATTATATGCCTAAGCCCTATGACCCTAGAGAGCTTGTTACGCGGATAAAAACGATTTTAAGACGTACCATGGCAGTAGAAGAAAAGGCAGAAGATGTGGTAGAAGTTTTTGTAGCAGACCCGAAAGCCAGGGAGATACGTTTTCAAGGTAAATCTTTAGAGTTAACTGCAGCTGAGTATGACATCCTTCTGATGTTGTTACAACATAAAAATGGTTCTGTGTCTCGTGAGCAGTTGCTTTATGAGAGCGAACATATTGACGATGATTCATCTATTAAAAATATCGATGTGATTATCTCTCGGGTAAGACAGAAGATTGCAAAAATAGACCCAGACAATATTTATATTAAGCCTATTCGTGGGGTTGGATACCTTTTATCTGACCGCACATGAAAAACCTTTCTGTAACCACATTTATACATATTCTTTTTTCTGTGGCAATTGCTATTTTGATTGCTACATTTTGGCTTTTTCTCTCATGGGACAAAGACAGACACAAGATAGAAGAGTACAAGCGTTACCAGCTTATCTCCATTACTTTCCTTTCTAATTTACAGCAAAATACAGATGAGGAAAAATTACAAAAACTCTATAAGGAATTACACGTAAAAGCTGTGGGGTTAGAGCAGGTGGCAAAACTGAAAGAACAAATACAACATGAGGGCGTTACTGTCTTTTCTGGAGGCTCTTCTTTAGGACGTGTAAGGGTTTTTAAAATAGAAGATAAGCATTATATTTATGTGCAACGTCTAGTACATAATATTATGTTAAAAGATAACCGTCCAGATAATTACTATTTTGAAATCGCGATTGCCTTAGGTACTTTTTTAATTGGGTTATTGTTACTACTTTATTTGGCAGTACTTAGAAAACTTTCACCTCTTAAAACACTTCATCGGCAAATACAAAAATTTGCAAGAGGAGACATGAAAACACGTATTACCTATTTGTATGATGATGAGATTGGTAAAATCGCTAAAAGTTTTGATGATGCTATTGTATATATCAATGAATTGGGAACGTCTAAAAACCTGTTTATGCGCAATTTGATGCATGAGCTTAAAACGCCTATTACTAAAGGACGTATCGTTGTTGAGATGATGGAAGATGAAGCCAATAAAAAAGTGCTTGTTCGTGCTTTTGAACGTATGAATGAACTTATTAATGAACTTGCAGAAATTGAACGTGTTACCACACAAAGTTTTGAGCCAGACTTTGAGTATGTAATGCTTTCTGATATTTGCAAAGAGAGTAAAGAACTTTTGATGACGCAAAGTTCATGTATTAAAACAGAGATAGAAGACATGGCACTCACTACTGACAAAAAGCTTATGACACTTGTCATTAAAAACCTTATAGACAATGGGATGAAGTATGGTAAAGATAAGTGTGTCATGCTTAGAACAAACAACAGAGTGATAGAGGTCATTTCAAAAGGAGATGCCTTACCTCATCCGCTAAACTACTACACAGAGCCATTCTCACAAGCAGAAAAAAGAAGTTCAGGTTTTGGGTTAGGGCTTTACATTGTTGAAAGTATTTTGGAAAAGCTAGGTTATAAGTTAGGGTATCATCATGAAGATGGAAAAAACATTTTCATGCTTCTTCCTAGAGATGTCTACTAAACTTTCATCTCATCACTTTTTAATGACTCTGCTATAAGCTCAAGAGGGTTTTTAAAGATGGTCTCTACGTCTGCATTGTTTAGAGCTTCACTTAGCTGCATACGACAAGCAGAACACTCAGCACTTACATAATGAGCTTTAGTATTTTTAATCATGGCAGCCTTGGGCTTACCTGCTAACTCTGCAAAGTGAAATTTCTCAGTTTGCATCGTCACGCCTCCAAAACCACAACATTGGTTTGAGTCAGACATTTCAATCATCGGGTAGTTTGGGGCTAAAAGGTTACGTGGTTGCTCATAAATACCTTGTACTTTTCTTGCATGACATGGGTCATGGTAGGTCACAGCTTCATCAAACTTCTTACCTTTGTCTTTGAGTATCTGCTGTAAAGGAGTATTGTCATCTAGCCACGCCGTTGCCATGTAGATTTTTTCTGCTACTTTTTTGGCACGTGCTTCCCAGTCTGGCATGTCATGATTTTTGAAAAAGACTTGCCAGTCATGTTTTATCATGGCTGAACATGTAGCTTCAGGAACGAGCATGGCATCACAGTCATCCATAAAACTTTCAAAGTATTCTATATTTTTCTTTGTCATGTATTCTACTGAATGAACATCACCTGTAAAATATGCAGGAGCTCCACAACAAAGTTGGTCTTTTGGTATGAATATGTCTATGTTGAGCTCTTTTAGTATGTCTACTAAAGAGTCTCCTATACCCGTATAGTTGTAGTTTGCAAGACAGCCTATAAAAAGTGCCACACGTTGATTTTTCAGCTCTTGTTTTGGTGCAGGTGTCTCTTCTGGATAAGAGTTTAAAAAAGAAACTTTAGCCATAGAAGGTAAGAGCCTTCCTTTTTTAATCATAGGCAGTGAAAACCTTGCTCTAAGCCCTCTGTCTTTGTCATCTTGTGCTAAGGCACAAGTTTTAAACATGAAGCCCATTTTCATGACAAAGTCCATGATTTTACGGTTACGTAATAAGAAAAAGAAACCACGCTTAAACCATGCAATACCAAACTTGTCAGCAATGTCCGCACGTACTTCTTCTATAACCATATCTGTAGCCAAAGAGTTGGGACAAACTTCTACACAGTTGGTACATAAAAAACAGGATTCAAAGATATCTTTTGCATTTTTATCTAGCTCCAAATGCCCTTGTTGATACGCACCAAGCAAGTCTATAAAGCCACGTGGAGAAGTAGTCTCATCTGGGTTTACTTGGTGGATAGTACAAACGGGTATACATTTCCCACACTTGATACAGTCATCACTCGTTTCAGTAAAGTTAAAAATATCTTTTGGTTGTTTGCTCATATTACCTCTTAAAGCCTCGTTCCCATGCTTTGCGTGGGAATGCATAGTTTATTCTTACTTATAGCTAGACTTTGGTTAAAAGTCAATGGCTAGGGATGACGCTTAGTGTCAAGCCACACCATAATGCCTTTTTGTGCATGGAGTCTGTTCTCTGCTTCTGTGAAGATGACCTCTTCGTGTTTTTCAAATGTCTCTTCACTGACTTCGTAACCACGGTAAGCAGGGAGACAGTGTAAGAAGATAGCATCAGGTTTTGCTAAGGCCATTAATGACTCATCAACTATATAGCCATCAAAAGCTTTCATACGTTCTTCTTTTTCATCTTCTTGTCCCATGCTTACCCACGTGTCAGTTGTAACCACATCACAGTCTTTTACGGCAACTTTAGGGTCATTAGAGAAAGTGATTTTTGCTCCAGATTCTGCAGCGATTGCCATGGCTTCAAGTATGATGTCAATGTCGCACTCATAGCCTTGTGGTGTAGCTACACGAAGCTCAAATCCAAGTTTTGCTGCGAGCATCAGCCATGAGTGTGTCATGTTGTTTCCATCACCCACGTATGCCACTACAGGGTTCTTGTCTTTGCCGAACTCTATCATGGTAAGGTAGTCTGTCATGAGTTGTACAGGGTGGTAGCTGTCGGTTAGTCCATTGATGACGGGTACTTTAGAATGTGCGGCAAACTCTTCAAGTTTTTCTTGTTCAAAAGTACGGATCATGACCATGTCAACCATACGGCTAATGACACGAGCGGTGTCTTTCATGGGTTCACCACGTCCAAGCTGTATGTCGTTAGACGACAAAAACAAACCCACACCACCAAGTTGGTAGATGCCTGTCTCAAAGCTCACACGTGTACGCGTGGAAGACTTTTCAAATATCATCCCGAGTGTTTGCTTTTCCATATAGGGAACAAACTTACGCTCTTTGGTCTGTGCTTTGATCTTCTGTGCCAGTACTATCATCTCTAAGATTTCTTCTTTGGTAAAATCTTTAAGTGTTAAAAAATGTCTCATACGACGTCCTTATACATCACTATTGTAATGTAAAATTTAAAGAGATTATTTTACCATAAATTCATTGAGGTTATTATTTGAGTGAATTTTTAACAAATGCTTCTATCTGTTTTTGTGAGAGTGAACCGACAGTTTTGTTGAGTATTTTATCTTTATTGAAAAGTATCATAGTGGGTAGACTTCGTATCTGGTAACGTGCAGCTACTTGTTTTTGTTCGTCTACATTTAGTTGTGCAAAAGTAACCTTGCCTTTCAATGTTTTTGCAGCACTGTGAAACTTAGGTGTCATGGTGCGACAAGGTCTGCACCAAGAAGCCCAAAACTTCACAAGTACAGGCTTGTCACTTGTTAGTAGTTTACTAAGGTAGTTAGAGTTTGTTAGCGTCAAAATAGTATTGTCTTTGGCCATAGCCGTTTGTGTGCTGAGCAAAATGAATCCTAAAAGGGTTAGTTTATGTAATGTTTTCATGAGGTAATTGTACCTAAGATAGGTTAGAACTACTTTTTTATAAATTTGGGTTTAGGTACGTTTTTACCCAACTCTTTTGCTATAGCATATGCCACTAAATGAGCCACTTTTTTAAGTCTAGGTTTGAGCCATGAAGTTTGTTTGTCACAGGTGAGTTCACCTAGTTCAAGAACCAAAAACTTTTCAGCACGTATCCACTTGTAGGCATAGTAGTGTGAGAGGTTTTTTGTAAAGTTGTCTACATGCCATTTGTAAGGGTAGTAGTTTTTATAGAGGGCTTTCCATTTTTGTGCAAAGTCATAAGAATCCATAGATGGGTAGCCTATTGAAGCGCCTGAGTTACATGGTGTTCCCGCAGAGTCAAAGTGTATAGAAATGGCTATTTTGGCACGATGCAAGGCTACTTTTGCAGGTACACGCTTTACTTCTATGTCCCATGAACGTAATTTCTTAGTTACTTCGTCTGCAA